>Ga0129336_10000897_pt1 | contig 17631 bp, 45 predicted proteins | sample CPB6_02_DNA_FD_96878 | JGI IMG/M metagenome (GOLD analysis project Ga0129336, IMG submission 96878) | Freshwater to marine salinity gradient microbial communities from Chesapeake Bay, USA - CPBay_Sum_0.6_0.2_DNA | ecosystem: Environmental > Aquatic > Marine > Coastal | place: USA: Chesapeake... | reverse complement strand
TCTCAAGCAACGGGTTGATGACCTGATTGCAACGTATGGTGAAGATGCCTATGTTGCTGCATTTGTTTTCAGTCCTGCTGATGTATTCACTATGGATGAGAACTTTGTAGAGCAATATCTTCCCGATGAAGATGCGTGTGAAGTTCTTTATGAAGTAGGAAACACTGATTACATTTATCAAGTAATTGGTGAATGTATTGATGATGAAGTTACCCGTCTGAAACTCAAGCAAAGCATTAAAAAATGAAAGAAGTCACCATCACTGTTAAACTCATCCTTGAGGATGACCAACCCTCTTGCGATTGGATTTATGAAAGTATCTATGAGCAACTGAATCATGATGCTGGAGAAGCAATTCTTGAGTATGTTGATGATGAACCAGAGGTAAAAGTAGGAACAACGGACTAATGAAAAAACCATTTCTTTTCACTGATGAGGAAATGGATGGCATTTATGATTTTCTCATAATTGCCAGAGAAGTTGTAGATACTGAAGTAGAAAGAAATATGCTAACAAAAACAATCAAAAGTATAGATAAACAAACAAATTACTTATCATCTACTATGGATTTAACTTTACAAACTGCTGCTGCATTTGAGAGATTGCAAGAAGCACTTGCAGGTAAGACTAATGATGATTTTGATTTGTTAGTCAGTAAAATCAAATCACTCGTAACTCGAATTGAAAGAATCCAAGCAATTACAGACGAATTAAATCACTGATGAACAACACCACCCTCATGCAAGAACAAATCCTTGATTTGATTGAACAATTTTGCGATGTTCTTCGCACTAATTATCAAGAGTATTCAATTTCTTTGCATCGCAAACATCTTGATGATCCAGAAACCCATGAGTGGCATCAAGAACAGATTAACAAACTTGCAATGGGTGATGGAGTGGATGAGTACATCTATGAAAGAGGTAGAAAGTATGCTCGTATCGTTCACGTTAGCAAACCAAGTAATCAGAGAAGTGCTCACGCATTTGTTGACCTGAACACTGGTGATGTCTACAAGTCTGCAAGTTGGAAGTCTCCCGCAAAAGGAATCCGATACAACTTGCTTGATGATAAGTCTCGGGAAGAAATGTATCAACGTGCTGACTGGGCAGGAGGTTATCTCTACAAATGAACCCTAAAGTTATTACTTGCGGACTGCTTGCTTTCTTTGTTGTTATTGGATGGAATTTCTTTCTCATTCAACGAGACAAAAAAATGTTTGATGCTTATGATAAAGCAAACGCAATCGAACGATTGAAGAATCCAGCATCCAACTCCTTGAAAACTTGGTGTGAACGTCAATCTGGTTGGCACCCAGACTGCAATCTTGAATAAATTATTTGGAGAGCAAGCAACTAAACAGAATGTCTAGGATTTCATTTTCCGAAGGTCTCGAAGTCTACTACAAAGAAATGCACGGTGTCGTAAGATTTGTCTGCGACCAGTACATTACTGTTTGTGTTAGAAAGTTTCCAGAAGATAGGAGAAGAGATGTCTGTTTAGTTGTTTATCCTCAGGATTATTGTAAAGTTGAGTTGGCAAAAGAGTCCACAAAGTGATGCTGGTGTGCCACCTGTAGCACTGGCACTATAAAGTCCCGCAGACCCCCCTGATGCCCTATAATACAGGGACACAAGCAAAGGAAACCACTTGGTAGACCTCAACACTGTTTTCAACTACACTGCTTCTCGTTGGGATTGGCAAGATGGTAATGTGAATCAAATGTGGATTCAAGAGATTGAAGAATCTCCTGATTGCTACCGTTATGTTGCTGTTGCTTACAATCCTCGCAAGGATGCAACTATGGTAATGTCTGAACCTCGTTGCTATGCTGATACCCTGAACTGGGTTCGTAGTTTCTGTGCTTCTTTCTGTATTCTTCCTGAATACTGCTGATTCACATTTAACTTAATCAATCCACACTTTTTCATTATGACTTTCACTTTCCCCCGTCTGTCTGCTGGTATCTACGAAGTCCAGAAGGATTCTAATACCGTTGGATTCATTCGTAAAGCATCTGCTGCTAAGTGGATTGTGACTGATGTTGTAGACACTCCTCAGCACGTTACAAAGACCCTAAAAGATGCCAAAGATGCTTGTATCAATCTAATCATCTTTGATGGAGTTGACACGACCTCTGAGGATGTGTATAATGACTCTGTGGAGGTTGATAAGGTGAATCCTGAACTTAATAACGTTATTGAGGGTTCTCTGCATTGCTACAAGCAAATTGAAGGAACTGATGAGTTTGAGGAAGTTCATCCGAGTGTATTTGGATTTGGTGGTGAACCGACTCTCGAACCGATTGAGTTCTGATGACTTACCTTGTTGTTTATTTGATACTCCTGGGATTGTCCCTTGGACTTAATTATTGCCTTCATTCAGTTAATTCGGAAAGTGAACACGATGCATGATTCTACTCTTGACCTCTTCTGCGATCATGACTCTGATGAGTTTGCAGATGAGTATGCAATGGAAATTGAAAGGAAAGCAGCAGAACTTGAAGTGACTGTTGATTATTACATTGCAGAGTTTCTCTGATGAATGATTGGGAAGTTCAAGTAATTACCAATTCTGGCATTTATAAAACAGTCAGAGTTGAAGGGTATATTACTCGTAGTGATGCTGAAAATGCTGCCTTAGGAATTACTGGTGCAAATAGAGTTGCTTATGCTATTCCTACTTCACCACAATCCCAAGCAGAATCAGAACAGGTAGAGATTCATCATTATTATGAAGAACCTGATGATTCTGAAGATTACTATAAGCAACTTGATGAAGCAGAGATAGAAATGTATGATTTGATGTGTCAAATCGCAATGGAAAAGGGAGAAGAACTCCCGACTATTTCAGAGTTTTATGAGTGGTTGGAATCTTGATATTCCTGTGCCACTTGTGGAACCGTCCAGCACTCTTCCCGAAACCACGGGAGGGGTGCTATACTGTATGAATACAAACGTGACCTGACCTATTGATGCTGACTCTTCTTCCTTATCAACAACGTGCTCTTGATGCTGTGCAGAAAGCAATCAGGGGTTCTGTGTATATTCCTACTGGTGGTGGGAAGACTGTTGTGATGATGGAAGATGCCCGTCAACGTGTTCTTAATGCAAAAGAACCTATGACGTTTGTTGTTGTTGCACCTCGTATTCTTCTTGCAAATCAACTCTGTTCAGAGTTCGAAGAGTATCTGAAAGGTTTGAATCTTGCTTTTATGCACGTTCATAGTGGTGAAACTCATCATCAATCCTCTACACGTCCAGCAGTCATTGCAGAATACAATGACACTGCAATCGGAAGTGGCAAGCATCAGTTTATCTTCACCACTTACAATTCGATTGGTCGGGTGAATGAAGCACAAATCAATGTTGATGTTGTGTATTTCGATGAAGCACATCATTGTGTCAAGAAGTCTAACTTTGTAGGCATTGCTCATACTGCTCAGTATGCAGATAATGCTTATTTCTTTACTGCGACTCCTAAAATTAACAATACCCAGGAGTCAATGAATAACACAAAGGTTTATGGTCAGAATCTGATTTCGATTCCTGCCAAAGAACTCATCGAAGCAGGTAGTATCATTCCTCCCAAAGTTGTGCCTTATGAAGCACAAACCATTCGCACCAAAGAAAATGCACACTTTGTGGATGCAGAGAATGTTGTAGGTATTCTGTCGGAGATTTCTGATTGTGATGCTCCCAAAGTTCTTGTTGCTGCACCTAGTAGCAAAGTGATTTGGGGTATGTTCACTGAGAGTGATTTGCTTGGGCAACTCAATGATATGGGTTACGCAATTATGCACATCACTTCCAAGCACGGTGCTTACATCGACAAACAGAAGGTATCTCGTGAAGTATTCTTCGAAAAGATGAGTGAGTTTGGTGCTGACCCAGACAAAAAGTTCATTGTGTTTCACTACAGCATCCTGTCTGAAGGTATGAATGTTCATGGTCTGACCCATTGCATTATGCTTCGCAATCTTCCTCTGATTGAAATGGCACAGACTATTGGACGAGTTATCCGTATGCACCGTGATGATCGTAAAGCAATCGCAGATGGTGCAATGAAACCAGGTGAATTTGCCTTCTATAAGAAACCCTTTGGTACTATCACTGTTCCTGTGAACAACAACTATGGTGACCGAATTGCACGGCAACTTCAAAATGTTGTTGATACCATTTTTGTGAAGGGTGAGGTTCTTGTTGGATAAATCTCTATGTGTCCCACATAGAAATCATGCCATTTACTAAAAAGTTTCCAAAATCAGGTGAAACTAAGCATATCAGAGTTCCAGTAGTTTATGCTGACCTTGTGTTAGAACTAATGGAACTCTTTGAACGTAGATTTGATGTTGAGAAAGGAAAACATCTGTTAAAGAAATACATTAACAATCTTAGTTGAGTCTTGTGGGTCTGTGTGCCAGTTGAACTGGTGGCACAAACCCCTTGACTTTTGCTGCCATATCGGTTACAGTGTATCCATACACAAAAGAGACATGCAAAAACTGACCACCAATCAAGTTGCTGCTAAACTTAAAGTTACTGACTTTTCAGCATTTGAAAAACCTGGAAAGAATAAGGGTTCTCGTGGGCAACTGTTGGAAAATGCCCTTGGTATTGAAAATAGTTCTGCACTCAAAGACTTGATTGATGGTGAACTCAAGAGTTTCACTCAAGGGGAATCTATTGCCGTAACTCAACTGAAGCATTGTCTTTCGGAAATTATTGAAGATGAAGTTAGTTTCCTTGATAGCAAAGTAGGAAAAAAACTTTCACAAACAATCTATGTTGGATTTACTCGCAAAAACGATTATATTGGGACTGCGATTGTAAATCAACAGTCTTCCCCTCAGCATTATCAAGAACTTGAAGAAGATTATAATTTTATTTGCCAGCAGGTTAAGCACCATTTCAATAGTGGAACACAACTGAAAACTATCACTGGACCCAATGGTTTGCTTCAGATTCGCACCAAAGCATCTAAAACAAAACTTGGTTACTATGTTCCTTTGACTTTTGCTGGTGTAACCCTTAAAGATAAGGGTATGGCATTCTATCTTTGCACTCGGTTTGGCAAAACTATTTTTTGAATCATATGAATAAACCTTTCTTAAAGTGGGCAGGTGGGAAGTTTAGACTTCTCCCTCAACTTATTCCTATTATTGGGTATCCAACTCAGTTTATTGAACCCTTTTGTGGTGCTGCAAGTGTATCATTGAACATTATTGATTGCCCAGTCATTGTAATGAATGATGCCAATGGTGATTTGATTCAGACTTATCAGTATCTAATTTCTGAAGGAAATACTTTCATTGATTATTGTGAAACATATTTCATTGATGGTAACAATGAAGATACCTTCTATAGAAACAGAGATTCATTCAATGAAACTGAGGATAGCAGGAAAAAATCAGCACTGTTTGTTTATTTGAACAAGCATAGTTTTAATGGTCTAACTCGATATAATAAGCAGGGGAAATATAATGTTCCTTTTGGTAAGTATAAGACTGTTTCATTCCCAAGATATGAAATGATAAACTTTACGAGTGTGATGAAAGAGAAACAACTTCTCTACACACACTCTCTCGATTTCTGTGAGATGAAACTCTATCAGAATATCAATGAGAATACTGTTGTTTACTTTGACCCACCTTACATTCCTCTGAGTGATACCTCTAATTTCACTGACTATCACACTGAAGGATTTACCGATGCAGACCAGATTAGATTGGTGGAACTTGCCAAATATCTTAGAAGCAAAGGTGCAAAAGTGATTATTAGCAATCATGATGTAGAAAGAGCAAGAGAGTTATATTGCGATGCCAGAAAAATTATTGACATCAATGTTAATAGAAGTGTGAGTGCTAGTGCGAGTTCAAGAGGTAAAGTCAAGGAACTTATCGCAATTTATTGATGCCATGTGCCACTTGTAGCACTGGCACTGATGTGGTTGCGGCACGGTTTGTCTTCTGGTATTATGGATTCATGGTTGAGGAAGTCCAATGACTTACACCCCGCATCTCTCTTACATCCCGTATTTGCAGGTGCCCGAAAACCGATTGAATCTCGCATTTAATTGGTATCAAAGACAGAAAGATCATCCACTGAACTTTCCCTGCTTTGCTTATTGGATTCAACGTTGCGAAAATGATGGAACTGACTACTAAAATTATGCTTGATACTGTTCTGACAATGGAAGAAATCCTGACCGAGAAGCAACTGACTGCTCTTCAGGACATTCTATACTTCTATAAAGAGTTTGAGATGGAACTCTATGAGTATCCCCCTGAGGACACTCTATTCACTGAAACTCAACGTGAACTGTTCGACATTTTCGACATTAAATGACTACGATAGAACTTACATCTGGTCAGATTCAAGACATTATTTCTGCACTTGAAAAGTGTGAGAATGATGCTTACTTCAACAAGAATGACGCACATCTTGCTGATTATTACATGAGTATGCAAAATCAGTTTGAGATGGTGTTAGAGAAACTTTATGAGATTGCCCCAGAAAAACGTGTTGCCAATCTTGTTCTTGCAATGAATTGAAATGACTGATATTGAAATGTATGAAATGATGAACCGAATGGAATCATTTGGTGGTTCATTTGTTGTCGCACTTGCTAATGCAATGCGAAAAGCAGATGTGGCAAATAAAAATAGACTGATCCTTGCCTTTCCTGAATATGTCAAAGAGTATGGACCAGATAGTAAGTTCCCTGCGTATGGATGACAATGAAACCTAAAACCCGTGTTATCTTAGAAATGGCAATCGAAGAAGGTGTGCGTCGTGGTTATGCTCGGGCACACAAACATGTGGAGAATCCTTCTGAAGGTGCTATTATAGAGCAGATTGAGGATGCTGTGATGTCTGCCATTTATGAATACTTTACCTTTGATGACGATGCCGACTCTTTCTAAAATGAACACCGAAGTTAAGCAGAAGTGGATTGATGCTCTGCGTTCTGGTAAATATGACCAGGGCAGTGAGAAACTCCGCAGTGTAACTGGTTATTGTTGCCTTGGTGTTCTTTGTGATTTGTATTCTAAAGAACAAGGTGCAGAGTGGGAGTTTCGAGGAAATGCAGAAACTAATCTTCAACCTCAAGACTATTGGTACTTTGAGGGAGAAAGTGAGTTTCTGCCTGAGTCTGTAAAAGAATGGGCAGGACTTCCTGTTACTAATCCTAGTGTCCGAGTGGATGTAACTGACAATGATGATGAGGATGATTGGTTCTACAATGATGAGATTGCCAATCTGAACGATTCGGGTTATACTTTCAATGAACTTTCTAAACTGATCGAACAACAATTTTAATGGAACAACAAACTGTGACTCAATATAAGTCGGTAAATCTTACTCTGTATTTCAATGCCGAATTGGATGATGGTGAGGTTCAAGATTTCATTGACCGTATGACTGCAAAGTATAATCATCCTGATGACATTATCAGGGATTATGAATACTGGTATGATGAGTGAGTCTAGTGTGAGACTGTGACAGTTGGGGGACTGTCCACCAAACCCCCCATCCCCCCCTCTGGGGTGCTATCATTACAAAGTAATCGAGGTTGAGAGACCAAATGCCTGCAACTGAAGTGAATCTCAAAGAATCGACTCAAGAAACCATCACAGACTTGGTTGAAAACAACTATTGTGAGGAAGATATTTACAACTTCATCGGTGAGTATGGTGAAGATGCACTTGAGTCTTGCTATGAAGATTACTGCCAGTATGGTGATGAGTATTCTTACGAAGCAGTTGATGCTTTCTGCTCCGAGTTTGGTGTAGAAAACATTGGGAACTTCCAAGATGCTTACTACGGTGAGTATGAAACTCCCGAAATCTTTGTTGAAAACTATGTGAATGAGACTGAATGTGCTCCTGTTCCCGATTACCTTGTAATTGATTGGGAAGCAACCTGGAACTCTAGTTTCCAGTATGACTTCTCCTTTGTCGAAGGTTTCATTTTCAACAAAAACTTCTGATGCGACTTCAATCTAAAGATGGAAACATGGTGGTAGATTTCTACCCCATCAAAACCCTAACTGGTGATGTATCTAAAGAGTGGTTTCTGAAGACTCTCACTTTTATGGGTAAATCTCAATCCAAGAAGTTTCTCAATCGTATTGAGATGAATCTTGAGATTGAAGAATACCTTAATCATACTATTCCTTATGAAGTTGTAGATTTCAATACTATCCCACAACTTGCTAATCCTTTTGCTACTGTCTGACAATGCTACTCAAACTCACTGACATCGAATTTGATTTTGAAGATTCATCTGGAGAACTTCCTTATGATGAACAGGTTGCAGTTGCAAAGTCTGTGATTGGTGAAGTTTTTGAGGTTGACAGTGAGGATGAACTTGCTGATGCAATCTCTAATGAAACTGGTTGGTGTGTAAAGTCTCTTGACTACATTGAAATCTCTGACTCATTCTGAAATGCCTGAAATCAACCGCAATCAACTGGTTCAAGAATACATTGACCGTGTTCTTGATAATATGAGTACCAAAGATTTGATTCGAATTGTTGGAGACCAACTGGAGGAAAACCTTTCCACTTACACTGACGAAGAACTAATCAATGAAGTTACGGAGTATTATCCTGAACTTCTTGGCATTGAGGATTGATTCTCAACAGTTTCAGATAGACAGTAGATGAGACTGCGGTGGATGACCTAGGGCACCTGGACCCCAGATTGCAGAAAAATCCCAAATCAACAGTTTCACAAGAGACTGCAATGGGACTGCATCCTGCGGGGAGGGGTGCCAGGGTTGCAGGTAGAATCAGAGAAGAAACAAAAACTCTTCTCGGTCTCATTATGTGTCCCGCATAGGACTCAGGGGGGTTGGTGCTTCCAAGGAAAATCCAGTCTCACCGAGTCCAGTTATGCGATGTGCCACTTGTACTGGTGGCACACTAAATGAGCACGGTGCCCAAAATGTGGTATTGTATAGGGGTGGTGAGGGAAGGGCAACCAACCCACCCCACAAACGTCAAACTTACTCCAACTAAAATGACTGTTGATTTCTCTAAGGATGTGATGCTCGGTATGCTCCGCAAGGGTCAGACTGGAACTCAGATTCTGGATATTCTTGATGTGATTGTCCCTGAGCAAACTGAACTCACCCGTGAGCAAGTTTGTGAAGACCTGGGCATTGCTGATTGTCCTGAGAATGATGATGAGATTGCCCGTGCAATGAGTGCGGCAGTCTGATTAAATAGAAACGATAGAGGGCAAGTCCCTGTTACATCCTGATGAGGTGTATCACACTTGCTCCATCAACTTAATTCATTTGCTTTTGACTCCAATGTTTCTCTCTTGTCCTGCTTCTTTCGATTTGATTGATGCTGAATGGTATCAAGATGTAGACAACGCAAAAGAAGATGCACTCGATTGGAGTGTCGAACTGTCTGGTGAAACTGTATTTGTTTATCAAGCACTTGAGGGTGAAGATGGAGATTATGAGTTTAAGAAACTCTGCTCTGTCTGTGCCTGATGAAAACTCTCACTTTCAAGGCACCAAATAAGATGAGAACAATAACTCTTATCTTTGTGGTTGCATTTATTTTTTCTCCTGGTGTGAGGAATTTAACTGTAAACGCACTTTACACAGTTGCTGATGTGATTTCAAGTAGATGACTCATTCCATTCTCTCTCATCTTAAATCTAGGCATCTAAATGTAGAACTTCATCGACCAATCGTAGATGAAGAGAATGGTATTGCAACTCTCCTTCTGTATAATCTCTCTGGTCAGATTGTAGGTTATCAACAATACAATCCAAATGGAGATAAGAAAACAGATAATTCTAAAGCAACTGGTAAGTATTATACTTACAAGTCAAAGCAACTGAATACCGTTGTTCTGTGGGGTGTAGAAAGTCTCTATCAGTCGAATGGTGTTATCTATCTGACTGAAGGCATCTATGATGCTGCAAGACTGACTAATCGGGGACAATCTGCACTTGCAACTCTAACTAATAATCCACCAAAAGATTACCGAAACTATCTAAAACTTCTCAATCGGCCGATTGTTGTTGTATGCGACAATGATGCAGCAGGTAAGAAACTTGCAAAGTATGGTGATTATGTAGAAGTTGTACCAAGTGAGTATAAAGACCTTGGTGAATCTCCAGAGAGTTATGTATCTCAACTAATTGAGAAGTATGCTAACATATCTTAATGTGAGTCCAATGATGCCCTGTGCCACTTGTACTGGTGGCACACTAAAAGAGCACAGACCCCAAAAGGTGCTATATTAAGAGGGTGGAAGGGGTCAGTCCCATCCGAGTCCAATTCTTCACTTCTTGTTATGGATCGTTCGCAAGTCATCGCAAAGATTCAATCCATCCTGAAACTTCAGAATGGAACTTCTTTCGAGGGTGAGGCAGATGCTGCTGCTAAGATGATTGATAAACTCTGCAAGCAGTATGGTGTAACAATCTCTGAAGCAACTGAAACTCAAGTTCTTGATGAGTCTTTTGCTTCTTTCAAGAGAATCAATGTTGCTCTGTCTACTCTTGCCAATGCGATTGCAACGTTCTATGATGCAAAAGCATACCTGAAGAACGGAGATACGAAGTCTCTGCAAATCATCGGTAGTGAAGCACAACAAATCCAAGTGCGACTCTATTATGATTATCTGGTTCAGGTGATGGAGAAAGAGGCAGAAGTTGCACATCAGGCAGAAAAGATTATGTCTGATCTGACTGGTAAGAGTGTTTCTCGGTCTTTTAAGATTAACTTCCGCAAGGCATTTGCAGATAAAGTTGCAGAACGTCTGCGTGAAATGAAACTCGCAGAGAACCGAGTTCACGATGATGCTGATGCAGTGAAAAACAAACTGTCTCAGATGCGATTCGGACGTGCCAAGAAGATGAATGGTGCAAACGGTGCTGGTGCTTATGCTGGTGCTGGTGTTGGTGGTTCTGTTTCTCTGAACCGTCAAGCATCTGGTTCTGTGGCAAAACAACTCTGTGGGGTGTGAGTTAAACATCCCTTTCTTTTTTCCCTTTTATTCTTGATACGATGAACGCACAACTGACTGTTGATGAGTGCAAAGTGATGTGGGTTGTTGGTGCATTGCAACGACTTGCAACGTTGGGTATGATTGGTCCTGATATTCCACTGAAACTCACTCCCGAGGCAGTGGATGATTATTTGGAGATTGATAATCACCGAGACCTTCTGTTTGAATCAGACTTTGAGATTGCAACTATCTTCAATGCACTTGCAAAAGATGAGTGTGATGAAGAACCCAATCCTGATGATGTAGAAGCAATCGTAGATTTGATTCTTGAGTATAAGAACAATCGCACTGAGATTGTTAAGTTTGCCCTTTCCCACCAATCTATTTGATGATGTTTGACCTTCTGAAGTTTGAACCGCACAACATTCCAAATGCGATTGCCGCACGACATAAGTTTGAGAATGATTGGGAGATTAGTGTAGTTGCTGGTCCTGGATTGTATGGTAGAATTGATGAGGAAACTTATGAAGTTGGTATTTTCCGTCCCAATGGTAATCTAACTGAAGATGTAAGTGGTTGGAATAGTAAGGAAGAAGTTTCTGCGATGATGTGGGTACTGTCTCAACTGTAAATTAACAATGGAAGACCAAGTTAAACTTCTGATGCAAAGAATCAGAGAACTTAAGAGTGAAAGAGACAATACACCGAAACATCAAGTTCAGGTGATTGAATCTATCACTGAAGACATCAATTACTATCAGAATCAAATTGATTTTATGGTGAATGAGATGTAGTCTTGTGCTGAGTCGCAGATGCGATGTGCCACTTGTTCTAGTGGCACAATACACCCCCCAAACCCCCTGCTGCCGTGCTATGATTACGGAGTAATCGAAAGGGATGGACCTGATGAGCACTTCTGAACGGATGGAAAAGCAATTCTTCATTCGATTCATTACTCTGGTCAATGAAGTTCAGGGTAAGCAGAAACTTCCTTCTCAAGCAACTGGTTATCGTAAGTCTGCTTGGGTAAAGCAAGTCCAAAACCCCAAACAGAAGAAAGATGCTCTGACTCTTGTGTAGTTTCTTCTTTCTATCTGTCCCACATAAAAACAACCAATGCTGATTAAAACTGTTTTCGACATTCAGACTCAACAACCTGGGTATGCAATTTGTGACCCTAACACTGAACGTTGCGGTTTTGTGACTTACAATCTGCTCAATGCAATTCGAGCAGGGCAATGTAAGTCTTTCGATGAAGTTCAAACTCTAATTGCGAGCAAGTGAAGATGTATAATCAAGTCCAGATTACTTATCAAGTCCCTTACAATGATTGTGAGTGGAGAGTTCAATCTTTTCCTGATGTTCAAGAAGCACAGAGAATGATTGATTTTTATAGGTCTTGTGGTTCTCCTGCTAAGTTTGTAACTGACAATGATGACTGAAATGATTTTCCGATTCACTCCTGAAGAACTTGAAGTATTGCAATCTCTGATTGGATTCTTCAATGATGAAGATGTACCAGAATGGATGAATCAAGACGCATTTGATTCTTTGTTTAATAAAGTCATGAGCAATTAGAATGTATCAACCAACAAGGACTGAACTGTTAGTCGAGGCACTTGAGTATTATATTTACAAACTCAAGGAAGATAACTGCAATGAAGCAGCAATCGACGCATACACAACTCTTTTGAAAGAGATTGATGTTGACAACTATTCAACCATTGACTGAAACCATGATTATCCTGCAAAAACAAGACCACGGTTGTGTTTATACTCTTGACGAAGATTCTCAAGAGTTGTATTATGCTCCTATCTACAGTGATAACTCCATCAACATTTCTGAGTTTGCTCCTGTAGATTTACTCAACTGTGAGGACATACAAGAAGTCCTTAACATTCAAAAAGAACTGATTGCCCTAATCAAATGAAACAAACAGTCAAAGACGTTATCAATCAACTTGAAAAACGTGATCCGAATGAACCAGTCTTTTATCTTCTTTATACAAAGGATGATGTAAAAGAATTGGAACATTATGACCCAGTTACAAATGAATTAGTTTATCCTTATAATGATAATCTAGCAGAACAAGTTTTATCTAATCTAGATTGTTATGATGTAATCTATGAAACGATTTACAAGTGTATGTCTGATGAAGTCTCTTATCAAGTAGATCAACTCTCTAAACTTGAAAACGTTAAAGTTGAATCTGCATCTTACTAATTCAATGAAAGAAACATTTGTCAGGTTAAATGAAGATCAAATTGAATTGATTCTTTATTGTCTTGAACAACAAGAATATGAATTCAATGATTATGAACAAACTCTATGCGAAGCAATCATTGATACTTTCACCTCTGCTCAAGTAGAACTTAACTCCTAATACTATGAGGCAATCAATACCAATTATTCCTAGTATATTCAACTCGATTACCTTATCAGTTTGTTTATCTTATATGATGATTGGTATGCTTTATACGATTGAAATGGAGTTAGATAAGACAAAATAATCTGATTTAATGAATTAACGTTAAAAAAGATAATTAAAAAAAATGTATTAAAAAACATATATGTGTGTTTTGTTCTTTTTCCACAAGGGTGTGGAAAACTATCTCTTATACCCTGTCTTATAGTCTCTAAACGTCTCTAAATCCTTCTTTATTGTCTTGTAATCCTTCTACTTATTGCCGTCTAAGCGTGCATTGTATCATAAAACCCCAGAAAAGTCAAGGGTATAAAACCACTTCCTGAACTGGCACACTATAATGCTTGGCACAACTTTACAGTTATGTCAAGGGGTTTCGTGATTATAATACCTTATGAGACTCTGAGAAACTCATACGTCTTATGAGACTCGGAGGATTTTTATTTGTTCGTGCATGAGACTCAGAGGACTTATGAGAATTATTCGTCTAAGGACACTTCGTGCTCTGTCCATTCGTCTTATGAGTCTTATGCCATTCGTGCTAGATTTATAGGGTGGGAGGAGAGGGAATTCGTTATAAACTCCTATAACTTATAAGAATAGCACAGGGGTCGATATAAAGTTTTCCACAGTTTCCACAATAGTTTTCCACAGGGTTGTGGAAAAAGTATAAGAGTTTTCCACAGGTATAATACCTGGGTATACCTTTAAGTATTACAATCGAACAGCACTGTTCCATTCGTTATATGCCCTCTTATGTGTTGACATATGCCCCAATTCGTCGTATGCTTATACCTGGGGTACAGTTTTCCTATTATAATCACACAGTGTTACTTAATTCGTTATGTTGCCCTCTTCGTTATTATAATACCCTGGTAATAGTTTATTATTCTTTATATTCAGTACTGTTTAATTCTTATTCGTGATTGTTCGTTTATTATAATTAAACAGTCTTCGTTTATTCTTATAGACAGTGTTTTGCGATTGTTGGGTATTCTTATACTAAACCGATGCCGACCCTAAAACTAAAAACGACCTACTACCCTAATCTATAAACCTTATCCAGAGACCTTGAATTATTCAATGAAAAATAAAAAAATTTTCCGAGAAAAATTTTTGCCCACAAGGTTTGATGGGTATTATGTCTCTGAGGATGGAAGAGTTTTCACTGAGTGGCATAAGAAATATATCAAAGGAGTTACTGGATGTTTTTCCGAAAGGGGTGAACTGAGAGAACTGAATCAAAGTCCAAGGGGTGGGAGCAATCCAAAAGATAGATATATGTCTGTAAATATTTCTCTAAAGGATGAGACAGGGAGAACTTTAAAGCAAATCAAATATTATACTCACAGATTAGTTGCGGAGTGTTTTGTAGAAAACCCAGAGAATTTTGCAGAAATTGACCACATTGATTCTAATAAATTGAATAATCATGCAGAGAATCTAAGATGGATTTCCAGAAAAGGAAATATGATTAGATTTACTGCAAAAGAATTCAAGATTGTAGATATGATAACTGGTAGAATTTATAGTGGTGTAAATTTAACTGAGTGGGTAAGAAACAATTGGGAATGGATTCACCTTCGAACAAAAATAAAAGAACCCAATGATTTTGCAAAGAATTTAAATTATGCAATCAATAAAGATAGAACATATGGAAAATTAAAAAAAATAACACATTAAAGAAAAAAAATTTCCGTGAATAAAAAATTACTCAAAAGGTTGATATATAAATGGAAAAAGAATAAACATGGATAGATGTTAGAGATTACAGATTACGAAAGAGAATTATTAATCGAGTGTATACAATTTCGTTTAGAAACTGACAAGACAGCAAACTCAAACGAAATTCTAAGGGAGGAACTGGAAGAGTTGCTCTTCAAAGTGGAAGAATCTGATGACTACGTATAACATAGAAGTCAATGGTATAACAATCGTTGAGAAAGTGAATCCAGAAGATTTAGAGAATATGTTGAATCAAGTCAGGGGACTAGTATGGACTTCTGGTGGAAAAAATGAGGATATCAAAGTAATTCTAAATAACAGAGAAGACCCATTGCAATGATTGATTTGTAGTGGTATAATGTAAACGTCGGAATTTATTTTTTATGGCAAAAGGATTTACAATTAAGGCAAATGCATCGACGACTAAGAAAGTTGTTGATGAGTTTAATTTGGAAGCAGCAAAAGAAATGGTAAGAGGAAAGTCCATTGTTTTCTGCTTACCTGGAAGAGGATGTTCCTATATTTTTCTGAAGGCATTTGTGCAGTTGTGTTTTGATTTAGTACAAGCAGGTGCAAGTATTCAAATTTCACAAGACTACAGTTCCATGGTGAACTTCGCACGATGCAAGGTTCTTGGTGCGAACGTTCTCAGAGGACCTAAGCAGAAACCTTGGGATGGCAAACTTGAATATGATTATCAACTCTGGATTGATAACGATATTGTGTTTGATACTGAGAAGTTCTATCGTCTTGTAGCAATGGACAAAGACATTGCTGCTGGTTGGTATATGACTGAGGATGGACACACCACATCCGTTGCACACTGGTTAGAGGAAGAAGATTTCCGTACCAACGGTGGAGTGATGAATCATGAGACTGGAGATACGATGCAGAACCGTCGTAAACCATTTACAGTTGACTACACTGGATTCGGATGGGTTCTGATTAAGAAGGGTGTCTTCGAGAGTCTTGAGTACCCCTGGTTTGCACCTAAGATGCAACAGTTTGAATCTGGTGAGGTTCAAGATATGTGTGGAGAAGATGTCTCATTCTGTCTTGATGCAAAAGAAGCAGGATTTGAGATTTGGTGTGACCCCAAGATTCGTGTTGGTCACGAGAAGACAAGAATTATCTGATATTCTCAAAGGTCCCCCTCAGGGACCTTTTTTTATGGTTTGACGACGAGAGCACTTAGTGGTATTATGTATGAGTGGCTATGATGCCCAAAAAAATCCCCGTAAAAAACCGTTTTAAAGAGGAAACTAATTATGGCAGTAAAAAAGAGTGCAAAGGGTGGAGTAAAAGTCGAAGCAAAACCTAAACTGACTCTTCAAGGTTGTGGTCGTAATACTAAATATAGTGCAACAAGCCGTAATAAGGCACGTAAAAAGTATCGTGGACAAGGAAAAGGGTAATGTATCATCTAGAAGTCAATGATGAGTGGAATGCAATTCATCATGAAGACTTGTGGATATACAATAAACTACAATTAAGTCGGGTTTTAGGTTACATTTGTGGTCCTGTTGGAGCAAAAGTACCAAAACCCGACTTTTATATTGTTCGACCTGCTATCAATTTTCTCGGAATGGGTCGATTTGCTGAAATTAAATGGATAGAAAGCAGTACTGAAGAGTTTCATCCATCAGATTTTTGGTGTGAAGTGTTTAGAGGAGAGCATTTGAGTGTTGATTACTACTATGGAGAAGCAAAATTAGTGGTCAAAGGCACCAAAGATGAACAAGATCCCCTTTACAAGTGGCAAAAATGGGAAAAAGTTGATAAAAAAGTTGATTTCCCATCAATTTTGAAAAATTTAAAAGGAAATTATGATTGGATTAACTGTGAATTCATTAATGGACACCTAATTGAGGTCCATGTAAGACAAAATCCAGACTTCAGGTATGATAATAACGTTGCAATTCCAATTTGGGACGACAATTTTGAAGAAAACCCTGATTTCGTAAGGGATTTGGAGTACGATACCTACGGAAGAAGGGGAATTTTTGTAAAATAAATAGTTTTTCGAGTAAAGATAGGAGGGTTTTGTGAATTGGAGAGATTTTCTATGGGAAATCACCTCCTGTTGGAGGTATATGACGTAAAATTTGAGTTACTAAACGACTCAACAGAGTTAGAACGAGTCATGTTAAGGGGCATTGAGCGTGCTGGTATGACCGTTTTAAACGTGTTTGGGCACTGCTTCCTACCACAAGGGTGTACAATAGTAATTGCCCTGTCAGAGAGTCACGTATCGTGCCATACATGGCCAGAAAATGGGTGTGTGGCAATTGATGTTTATACTTGCGGACCAGGAAATCCAAAATTAATTGCTTTAGAACTACTAAAATATTTTAATTCAGATAATTATAATCTTAGGCATTTGCTGCGTTAAATATAGTTAGGGGAGATAGCAACCTCCTACAAAAAAAAGTTCTGTTTTTACCAAAAAACAGGAGCTAAAATGTCTAATTTACCAGTGGATAGAGATAAAAGTTACATG
>Ga0129336_10000896_pt1 | contig 17635 bp, 23 predicted proteins | sample CPB6_02_DNA_FD_96878 | JGI IMG/M metagenome (GOLD analysis project Ga0129336, IMG submission 96878) | Freshwater to marine salinity gradient microbial communities from Chesapeake Bay, USA - CPBay_Sum_0.6_0.2_DNA | ecosystem: Environmental > Aquatic > Marine > Coastal | place: USA: Chesapeake... | reverse complement strand
CTTATCTTGAAATTCAACGACAAGCCATTGACCTATCTTTAGTGGTTTTCTTCCCTTACCTTCAAGGGCTTCTACGGGACAATAAAACTTACCAATATTCAAGCGCATTCTTGTAATATCTTTAAAGCTGTTCATTCCACTTGAAGCATCTACTATAATATCTGGATCTGGTGTTACTCCGTGTAAGTCAAGAATACGACATATAGCACAATACCATTTCTGCTTTTTATATTCTTCTGATATTTGTTGCTCGCCAAAATAACTCAATTCTGCCGGGAGTGTAATATTGCTTCTAACAGATATAATTTCTGCTATTCTCTCGGTTACTTCGGTCTGTTTTGAAGCAAAAAGCGATTGCCTTGTAGCTTCTTTAATAGTTGTGATTGGGTCAGCCGACTGTGCTGAGAAATCTTGGATAGTGGTATTTTCTTTCTGATTTGCTACAACCATAGCATCAGAAGGAAGTTTATATCCTGCCATTAGTTGTTATCCTTCTCGCTTTGGAGTAGGTCAAAAATATTATTCTTATCCAAATCGGTAATAGCCGCTGTTGCGGTGTTTTCCTTCTGGAGCATTCCAACTATCTTCACAAGCTGTTCGTTTGACCTTTGGAGCGTTTCTACATACTTTGCTGCGACTTGGCCTGCGTACTTGTGGTTCTCTTCATCCTTAGCAAGAAGACGCATTACGTCATCAAGAAGCTCTCTGGTAACTTCTCTATCTTCTTCTATGTTCTTGATAGCGTTTGCTAAGTGTTTGTCTAAGTCTCTACTCATTTTCCTCGTCCCAATCCTTTCGAAATTCGTTGTAATGAACTTTTACTCGTTTGAGAGAAGATACGATTTGCTTGGTGTTCAAACCAGTAATCTCTCGCAAATATAAGTAAATAGCCTTCTTATTGAAAATTTCAATTTCGTGGGCCGACTCAAAGAGGACTTGGATAGCCTTTATAACCTTTTCATCATTAGGTTTGTCTGAGTCTTCCATCCAGTCTATCATGTTAGCGCGAAGGTTGTCTATTAGTTCGTCGTGTTCTCTGTTGGCTTCATAAGGGTTCTCAACAGACATATAGCGATGTTCCAAGTCCTTCGGCATTTCTTGGATATCTACTTCTGTTTGGTTCTTCTTTGACTTTCGTTTTACCTTATGAATGAACCAGTTTTTCGTGTTAACGGAAAAATAAGAAAAAGCTTTTGAGCCTTGTGAAACGTCGTATTTATCAAGAATGGTTATCAACCATATCTTGCATTCATCTCTTAGATATTCTATGTTGGGTAACGTGGTGAACTTGTAAGTAAAAACAATCTTATCAACCATCTCATCAAAGGCTGGACCGATGAGCTTCGTGTAAAGTTCTGTTCTTACTCTTTGGTCCGAAGAAGCAACATATTCAAGAATTGCGTCTTCGTGTTCCTGCGTAAAATATCTCTTGGTTGATTTGGGGCTGCGGCTTATTCTCTGTTTCGTCATCTAATTCCTCTGATTCGTCTTCTTCCAGTTCATCAACAGGATCCGCCGTTAAGTCCATGACTTCGGAGAACTTATCCACTTTTGTCGTGAAATAGACGCTGTGTTCAAGAAGTCCATTTAGAGTTTCGTCGCCATAGAAAGCTTCCAATTCATAGACGCTCTTCAAATGTGCGGCGAAACTAATGGCCTCGTTATTTAGTTCGGTAAGGTTCGTTGAAACAAAGGTAAGCTGCTTCAACAAAAATCTAATGTAAGAAACAAGAAAGACGATCCCGGCGAGAGATAAAATAAATGCTATTGTCCACCAGTTAATTTCTATCGTCATCATATTCCTTCATCAAAGACCTCTTTTCTTCAAGGAGATCCATTTTTGTTTGCTCTATATACTCTTTAACCACATTACCGGCCTTACGCAAGGAGGAAGGGGCACTTTTACAAAAAAGATCTGATAATTGTCTTTCAACCTTACCGGATTTACCGCACTCACAGAAAATGAGCTGTTCGTTCATTCCGTGAGTAGCGGTAAATGTTTTTTGGCAGTCAAAGCAAAGGTAGTCATACCTCGGCATCGGTTCCTTCTTGGTCCGCGAGGAAGTCGTCACCAAACTTTACGATTGGTGGGTTCATCACCACAAGGCCAGAATCCGATAGACGGAAACGAAGTCCCTTTAGAACAGGGACAATATCACTCTGTTCCATAAGGGACTTTTGAAGAGCCATCATAATTGCTCCGATTGATTGATCGGAAAGTTGAAATTCAGTTGTCATTCTTTCTCCTAGTATTGTTATTAAATTTTTATCATCCAGTTATCTATCATTTCATCCAACATAGTTTCAAAAGTATATTGTGGCTTCCACCCAAGAACCTCTCTTGCTTTGCTAGAATCACCTTTTAAGTATCTTAACTCCTCTGGTCGCATGAACTTTGGATCTTGTTCAATATAGTCATTATAATCCATTTCAAGTCTACCAAAAACATACTCACACAATTCGCGAACTGATTTTGTTATACCTGTGGCTACTATAAAATCGTCTGGCTTATCGTGATTTAGAATTGAGTGCATGGCTCGTACATAGTCTTTTGAATGCCCCCAATCTCTAAACGAATCTAAATTGCCTAAAACAAGCTTTTCTTTTAAACCTTTCTTTATTTCTACAGCGGTCTTAACAACTTTGTTAGTGACAAAGTTTGAACCTCTTCGTGGTGATTCATGGTTGAATAAAACACCATTGCTTGCGAATAAACCATAAGCGTTTCTGTAGTGTCGAACCAAGTTGTAACCTAGTACTTTTGAACATCCATAAGGGCTTACAGGATTCATTGGAGTTGTTAGACGCTGCACTCCATCTTCATCAACAGAATTACCAAACATTTCAGAGGATGATGCTTGATACAACTTAGTATTTGGAGAAATATTTCTGATCATTTCTAATACATTTAGCACTCCAATCGAATTTGTTTGTATTGTATAAGCTGGGATTTCAAAACTGATTCTCACATGACTCATCGCCCCGAGGTTATAAAATTCATCTGGTTTTACTTCTTGTATAATACGTTGTAAAGAAAATGTATCCTGTAAATCGCCGTAATGTAAATGTACTTTTTCGGATATTTGTTCTAGACGCGAATTTTGATTTTCAGCTACAGATAATCTTCTAACTATTCCGTGTACTTCGTATCCCATTTCTATCAGAAGTTCACTTAGATAACTTCCGTCCTGTCCCGTGATACCTGTTATTAATGCTTTTTTACTCATTGTTAAACACTTCCGTTTTTAATAAAACAGGTTAATTTTTGATTAACCTTTGGATCGTATTATTTTTAACTGTTTATTCAAATATTGTCAAGTCAATTTGAATAAATATTTTTATAAAATTATCCAATTTTTTGCATATATATCATTTGTAGTGAGATGTTTAAGTTGATTTCCAAACCAATTTTTTGGAGCTACAACTTTTTTTATTTCGGTTTGGTTCAGCCAAGCACCCCACCAAGAAAAACTAGAATTGGCTATGATATTATTTCTACACCTTGACATCAAGAATAATTCAATATAATCTTTCTCGTTCTCTATATAAACAGTCTTTTTATTCAGTACCAAATTATTCTTACACCATTCTATGTCATCGCTAAAAACAACAACTAATTCTGCGCTTGGTACTGCTTTTAGAGCAGAATTATAGTACTCCTGTCGCTGAACTGGGTGGAATTCAGAGAGTTTTAGATAGTCTCCTCTTCTTACATGAAGAGAAACGGTATTTTCTTTAAAAATATAGTTATATTTTGTATTAAGTAAATTTTCTATTTCGTCATTTGGCTTTATAAAATCTAATATTTCTCTTTTATTACTTAGAAAGTATTTTTCACTTTGGAAGTATCCATCTATATAAAAATTACTTTCCTCTGGGACATAGGTAGTATATTCAAAGGGGTATTCGTATTTATTAATAGGCGTGTCCGGTTTGGTGTTGTTAAGATTTAAGAATTTTAGATAATCAAAAGCATAATTTACTTTTGGATTGTTTTTCGTTTCTAATGAAAGATAGGCAAGATGTTCAAAAAGATTTGGAAAAGAACATTCTGTATTTTTCCTAATTGCTAGATTTTTAGAGGCAGCGATTTGAAATAGCATATTTCCCAAACCTCCTTTTAAATTACAAAAAATCATTATTACTTACCTCTTATATTTGGGTATGTCTCCATAAACCAATTACATGTTATCTGTAAACCATCCTGTAAACTTTTATACGTCTGGTCGCGCTTAAATGATAGAAGGCGTTCGTTGGAAGAAGGTTTCCTCTGTTGTCCAGTAGGTTTAGACGTGTCCCATCTTATATCATTATAATCGTAACCAATATAATTACAAATATTTTCCGCCACTTCAGAGATGGAATACTCTTTTGTATTCCCTATATTTAAAGGTGTTATATCTGTATATTCTTGCAACATCCAGACTAAGATATCCGTGATATCCTCAGAGAAGGTGAATTCTCTTAAAGGTTTACCATCTCCCCAGAGAATAACTTCTTTATTAAGAAATTTTCCTTCATATATTTTTCTAATCATTGCTGGTACAACATGACTCTGATCATAGTGAAAATTATCATTTGGTCCGTATATATTATTGGGAATGGCTGTTATATAATTCAGGCCATACTGTTTTTTTATGGCTCTGCTGTGAATTTCTAGCATTCTTTTGGCATATGCATAGCCAAAATTACTTTCATGTGGTTCTCCCAAATGCATTTGATGGGGAGTTAGTGGGTAGCTAGCATCATTAGGATAAATGCAAGTAGATAGCAAAGAAACTACTTTAGAGACATTATTTTTTACACAAGCAGCTAGCACATTTGTATTAATTAATATATTTTCTTGATAGAAATCTGCTACGAATTCTGTATTTCCTCTAACGCCACCAACTTTTGCTGCTAAATGTATTACCGCATCAGGATTTTTATCATTAATCATTCTTTTAGCATCAGAAAAGTTAGTAAGATCATATTCTCTGCTTCCAACTAAGATATACTTATTCGAATCTTTTTTATTCAAAAAAGTAGTTCCAACCATTCCTGTTCCGCCTGTAACTAATATTTTCATCATCTATCCTACTCCAAGCTCAATATGCTATAAGAATATCTTTTTCTACAGTACCATCAATATAATCAATAGTATACGTTGCGTCAATATCGTATACTTTTTTTAGAATATCATCCAGATTATATCCATAACCCCAATCGATATTTGCTTTTATTATTCTCAAATCGTCAATTAGAATAATTGGTCGTATACGCATGATGTCTTTAATGGCTTGCAACTCATGTGATAGTGGACAATATTCTTTTGGATGCGTGACCGCCGAGCCGAGTCCGTTGTCTAAGTGAGCATCAAGCCAAAAGAGGATTTTTCTATCACTAAAAGGCTTTAAATGTCTAGCCATATTAGCACTATCGTCTAGTATAATCTTTGCTCTACCAGAGGATATATCATCAGAGAATTTTCTATTTCCATTATTAACAAAATCTTGTAATAATTCAATGCTAAGTACTTTATCGAACCCTGCTTCTAATGCGTATCCAAATCTTTTGCCAACATAAAATCCTGTCTCAAAAAATATTTCACATCCATATTTTTCTTTGATATTTTTCAAAGTTTCTAAGTCAATTGACATTTTGAACTCCATTATTGTCGAATATTTTATATTTTCTTACGTCTGGGTATTTCCAACTACCTCCGCAATCTTTATTATTTTCTCCTGTTTGCAAGAACAATTCAATACCTCTTGCGGCTTGTTCTGGGGGCATATACATATTCCAGCCAAGCATACTGATTTGGTCTTCATCGTATGGAACTGTGATGTCCCTACCTTCGTATCTCGCTAACTTGAACCATTTGTATGCGACTTCATCATTAGTTAATATCATCCCACCTTTACCTATCGGTAGTATCTTCTTAATGTGGAAAGACAAACAATGAAAAGTATCTTGTATATACATATTTCTTGTAAATCTTGTAGCGCCGTCGATGATAGGGAAAGGTTCAAGCTTATAGAGTCCATCCCACTCACGATCTTCGAAAATAGGCTTACAATTAGCGTGTATTATGGTTTGTGGAACCGAAACATAAGTCTTTGCTGGAATTCTAACATCTCCCGATGCATTCAAATATTTTAGGCACAGGAAGATAGCATCGGTACAATTGTCTATAGCTACAGCATATTTGCTTCCTGCATACTGCGCTATCATTTTTTCAAATATATCTACTATATCCCAAGGATCTTTAATTGAGTATCCCATACTTTCGAGTTTTGCTTTTGTTATTTCTAAAGAGCTGTGCATATTATACCTTTTATGTTAATAGTGAGTAATAATCGCCAATTATAAACTTTTTACCAGTCGTAGCAGAATCGAGAATATAATTTGAATTATAATATTCTGATGGTAGAACCCGAAAATCCATGCTTATCCTGGTCTTTCCTGTCTTATTGACTTTATTATAGTGGTTACACTTGTTGCCGTCCCAAACTATAAATTCTCCATATTCCGCATTCATGGGAGCAAAATCTTTAGAGTTTGGAGAGGATTCCGCCCAGATAGTATTGCTGTCGAACATTTTAGTAATTGGTAACAAAATGTTTATTTCACCAACCGGATGTCGATGATTCACATCGCTGTCATGATGTAATGTTGTAATTGCTTTTGAAGATGGGTATTGTATACGATAGGATGGTAAAGTTTGGTATATTATAATTGAGTTATTTATATTCGGAATAACGCAATCTTTTACGAAAAGATAATACATATTCGTAAATTCACTCCATCCCTGTCTTATTCTATCATAAAATGCACTATGATACTCACTAGAAGTATCCTTTCCCAAGCCATCTACTCCATCAGGTATAGAATATTTTCTATTGAGAGACAAATGTAGTTGGTCTAGATGTTGGGTGTGGTATAAATCTTCTAATAGTTCTTTAAATTGAAACTGTTTTGTATTATATCTAATACGCTTATTAAGTATCATATTTCCTTTACCAGTTATATACATCGCTGAATCTGTCTCTAATTTTATCACAAAATAAAATTTTAAAGTTATCTTTTTGTTTCTTAGCAGAATTTTGATCAATTAACTCCTCAATATTCAAAGCGTTCTCGTCATGAGGTGTAACTTTTTTAGTAAGCTGTTTATCACAAAAGGAATAAACTTCTTTAAATTTTTGTTCATTCCACTCAAAATTTAGAAATTCTAAAACTTGTCTAAAAGTTTCAGAAGGTTTGTTAACTAAGTCTTCATATTTTATAATCAAGATCTCTGAGATGTCTTGGTTGTTAAACATCCATCTCCTGATATGTCTATGGTATTCTTCAATATAATCATCGACTTTTTGAGAGATGTTTTCATTAATGCTGCCGTCCCAACCGGTTGGTAAGTCTTTATGGTACTTCATCTGAGAATAGATGGTGTCAACCGGATTGCGATACAGATATACGACCTTCTTTAACTCCATAGTTGGCCCCTCTGAGGGTTCCCAATGACCAATTATTCTATCGTGGATGTGAAAACCCCATATTTTTTGAGGCTTATTATCAAAGAAGCTTTGTACTGCCGATGGGATGCCTGTATACTTCTCCATCAGTATTCTTAACCAATGAGAGCCTGTTCTCGGATATGAAACTAATCTCGGAAACGTGAGATCTTTCATAATATTCTTTTGATTTAATAAATAAGTTATATCATACATGTTTTACTCCAATTTATCAATAAAGTATTCTATTGATTTTTTTACTGATCATATGTCCTTCAATAGTTTTTGAGTCTAAATTGCTAATATCGATAAAACTAGATAAAGATTCGAATTGTGTATTTATGAACCCGTGTTCAGCCATTACGCCTTCTAGATCGTATTTGGCAGAATTTAGATTGTTTCTAGATAGAAAGAAACCTCCATCTACGACATTTTTAGCAGCCCAAAGTTGAGCATGTAGCTTTAACTTTGGTGTCAATGGAAAACTACCTAAGTCATTATGCACAAATGAGATTGGAATATTGTGTTCGACACTCAGAAGCGAACAATCCATTACTTTTACTCTTGGATTTTTAGTGGGGTTATCGATGTCAAAGCCTATACACCTTTCGTGTCCAAAATGTTTACATAGCAATTCGAAACTAACACACCTGTTTGTACCCAATACCACTATATATCCATCTTTCGGTACATCTCTAATTTTTGTGATAATTTCATCATATATTTTATATACATAATATTCTTTGCCGTATTCATTCACATCTTGATTAAAAACGTGTGAATTTATCTCATTATACCAAAAATTAGAACTATAATATTTTCTTTCATCTGTCATAGTTTAGGTGCCTTATTAGGTTTTGACATAATATATCATCGTAATCATAATAATGCAAAGATTTAATATAATTTTTTTCCAGCGATGCAAGACGATTATTGTACTCGTCTATGGAAAGACTCGAAATTATGTCCATCAGTTCAGATATATTATCGAAGCATATGATCGAATCCGTATCAAACCATTGTCCTATGTTCCGAGCGCCCCAATAAATTGGGATGGTTCTACATGCAAATGAATCTAATATCTTTTCAGTAAAATAATTATCATCTCTATTATTCTCAACTATAATAGAGAAATGATAAGGTAATAAACCATCAGATTTCTTAACTAATGGAGTTCTTGTACCAGTACCATAAAAATCAACTTCATATTTTTTAGAAACAATTTCGTTCGCTATTGAGTGTCTCAGTATGTGTCCTTCAAGCATTTTTTTATTAGAAAAAATATGTGATATCAATTTTTTCTTATTTACTTCTCTTAAAAAGACAGCCTCAGTATCCACGAATATTCCATCTGCTGGCATGAACTTAGTTTTCTCGGGGAATTTTGCAATTAATATCGGATCATAACTCAGAACTAAATCAAAATATTGTATATTATTTTCAATTGTGTCATAGCAGTTTGGACTATAGGCTCTAGGTTCCATAATCCAGGCGACCTTGTATTTGCTGTTTGTGTGTTTAGCTCGATTTAGCATATTATCCGTGAAAATGGTTATACCATCCCAATTTTCCTGCATTAAAACATATTTAATTACTTTTGTTCTCCTTCCAGGCTCAAGTGCGTCATTATAAGAATTGGCATGACTAATGTTTTGATCAAAAAAATTTACTATCATGGTTTCAAAATCCAATTTTCCCAGATGAATTCATATTCATAAGTTAAAGAATGAGTCTGCTCTAGTTTTTTCTTTACTTCTCCGTATCGCTCAACATACTCCTGCGTGAATGGATGAAATTGCACTTGGATATTTTTAATTTTTTTAATATCTCCTGTTTCAATCATCCTGTCCAAGACTTCATATTCTAAGCCTTCTATATTTATCTTTAAAAGATCAATAAATTTAAAATTATCTATTATATCATCAGTAGATACCAAGAACATTTTTCCAAGACTGTCATCAACAACTCTTGTAGCTAAGTCATCCTCAATCATATCTACTTTTCTACTAGTTGCACCTACACCAAAATTATAAATTTTTATTTTTGAGTTATTCAAGAATTTATTTTGTAAAAATAGAGCATATTTTTCAAATGCCTCAAAAATGTGTATATTGCATTTATACTTATTATATATCTGTTCAGCCCACTCGCCTTTAAAGCCACCCCAGTCAAGAATAACAGATTCTTGGTCCAAATTATAGTTAATTCTATGAGTATATTCTCCGTTATTTCTCAACCACCTATTATGGGATAAAAATTGAAGTTGTTTTGCTTCCTCTACAGACATGAAAACTTTATCTTCTTGCTTCTTCGACTCATCATCAAAAACTATTTTTTTATATGGTTTTTTGTTTCTAATTTCTCTTTCTGTAGATAACTGCAAGGAGTGATCGATTTTATGATCGTTATTTGGGTTAGAAACATTATAACAATATAAAATTTCTTGAATATACTTAATTCTGTCCCCTGCCATTTCTAACATAGGAAACATAAACGCCAAGTCCCAAGCCATTCTATAAAAATTACCAGAGGAATCTTTTAAATCTTCTATATTAATACTTTTCCAAAGTTTATATTTGAATGTTCTTAAATGCGAAGCTCTCCAAATATCTTCTCTAAAACTACGAGACTCTATTACTTCTTTTGAATAAGCTGTAACATTGAATGGTCGTATTCCACTAGGAATCTCAATATAAGTCCCATATGTAATAAGTGTTTCTGGGGATTGCAAATAATATCTATTGACAATTTCAAGACTATCTGGACTTGCTAACCAATCATCTCCATCAATTGTGACTATAATATCGTCAGATTCTGGGTTTAAAAGTCGGATTCCTTCGTAGATATTCCTTAGAGCGAACTTCTTTTCTTCATTTTTGATCAATGTGAATCTGGGATCATCAGATATACTTTGTTTCGCTATCTCAAAACTAGAATCACTAGATATATCGTCTATTAATATACACTTAAAATCTTTAAAGGTTTGTGATTTTAATGAGTTAATACACGTTTTAATCCAATTTTCTACATTATAAAATGGTATAACTATTTTCATGCCAATGACTCCAACAATTTTTCGTATTTAATATTGGCAGTTGGAAAAAATGAAATACCAGTTCTTTTTGTTATTTCCTCTTTTAAAAGAGTTTGATTATTGAATTCGGTATATTTATCATCATTGTGCCAAACAATAATATCTTTATTGATGAATAATTCATATCCATTATTGGTCAAATCTAAAGAGTATTGAACATCTTCGGGAATTCCTGTATTATCTCTGTCTGAGAAGACTGTTCTTTCCTCGTTCCACTTAATGGAATCGTATACCTCTTTTCTCGTTAAAAAGAATCCCGAAGTTTGTACAAAATTCTTTGAATATGATGGATGTTCGTATGATACTAGCATTCTTGGATTGAGAATACCCCTATCCCAATGTCTAGTTCCATCAGGATTTAGGATTTTAGTAGCAAGCACTAGCCACTTATGTTTATCTGAATAAGAAAGAAGCTTCTCAGACAATTCTTCTTCTAAGAGAATATCGTCATCGCACCAAGCGATTGTATTATACTTTGATACTTCAGCAGCTTTATTTCTTAATAGAGCCACTTTTCTAGAATGTGCTTCTTCTTTTCTATCGACTAGTGTGATATTTTCAATGTGTCTAAAATTATCCACATCACCACAAAGAATAATCTCAATAGGTACTGCTGTTTGGGCTTTGATGGACTTGATTGTTAGTTCTGTTTTTTCTGGTCGTAGACCATTCGTAGGAATACAGAAACTAATTCCATCGATTGCTGTCTTACCCTTTTTAGGTCTTCCCAAAATAGAATCCAGTATAGTTTCATTAACACTTACTGTCCTATAGTATCTACTAATACTCTCAGCGACTGCTCTTGCCTTGGGTTCCCATTTCTTGAATTTTGTTCTTGCTTGTCTTACACGTTGCTTGAATGAAGCTTCGTCTGGGTAGCACCAAGAAGAATCGGCTTGTAGAACTCCGTCCCAAACACATTCCTTTTGAATTGGTGCGATTGTGTAATCGACCTCCAAGAATCCATTTGTTGTCTCGCCCTTCTCGTTTTGATAAGTCAAGAAGTCTAAATGGGCTGACCAGCCAGGAGCCACGATAAGCTTTCCTGTTTGTGCGAACTCAAACAGAGGCAGTCCAAAACCCTCTCCGTGGGTCGCTGTGACCATGCACCTAATAGCGGGATGGTGGTAGAGGGTCTTCATCTCTGCTTCACTCATATCGCCGTGTAGGAGCTTTAGAGAGCATTTGCGTTCTGCTGGGTCAAGCTTGACTGAATGTAGAATGGCCTTTAGGCGATTCTCGGTGAATTCACGATCCATAATGTTGTTACGACGGTGACTTGTCTTAACCACAAGAACAACGTCTTGATCCCAGTTTTCTTCTAGCCACCAACGAATGGCATTATCCATGTTCTTTCTTGGACCCCATTGACCAACCATAAGGTAAGCAAAGTCGTCTTCCCGAAGTCCAAGCTTGTCTGTAAACTCTGGAATGACTTCTACATCGTCACGGACGGGATAGGGAATAACTTCAATTGGTGTTTGAAGTTTCAAGGTTGCTGGGTTTCCAAACTGGTCTTGGCCTTGATAAGCTGTGTTCTCAAAACCCCACTTTGCGAATGTAGATGGAACAATAACCTTGTCCATTTCATTACACTTCTGGAGCCAGACGGGAGAAACCTTTGTTGTTTCTACACCAGCAGTTACACCGATGTTTACAGGAGCAAGTCTTTCAAACTCGTTTGGAATTGAAACTTGGATAGAAATATCAAATTGAACTCTTTGTTGAATTGCGGCTTGTCCTGCGAGGATTCTGTGGTCAATCCAGGCTCGGAATTCGTCGTTGGCTGTGAGCCAACCTGTGTGACCCCAACCAGTAGGGACGATAAAAATATCAAACAAATCTTCTCTTTCTCTAAGGGCACGCAAAACCATTCTTGCGTGTTCTCCATAACCGCTTTGCGATAAAGCAGGGCCGCGAACTATAATCTTCTTTCTCATGTTATTTCTCTCATTTCCCAAGCTTGGTAGTTTCGTCTTGTTTCCCAAGAACCGTGTTTCTCAACAATTTGCTCAAAAATCTCCAACCATTTACTACGATAAGTTTCAAAGTTGTAGTTCTTTAGAACGTGTTGTCTTCCTTCCTTACCAAGCTCTGCTCTTGAAGCATCGGTCATAGCGTAGAAGGTGTATAGAGCGTGGAGGAAGTCATCCTTTGAAACTCTATCCTCGTAAATGTAAGGAACCTCCTGGGAGCCAATAACGGCTTGTGATGCTGGCTCGATTCCAAGTCCAAACCAGTTACCGTCTTCATCTCTCACTTGTTCCTGAAGTCCTCCGGTCATGTTTACGATGATGGGGGTTTCGCAGGCAAGCGATTCAAGAGTAGCAAGACCAAAACCTTCTGCGTCTGAAATGTTTATTGTGCAATCGACAATGTTATACATCGCAGCGAGGTCTTGTGGAGGAATCTTATTTCTGGAAAGTAGAACGGTTCCGTCAGCCAATCCAAGTTCTTGGATAATAGCGTCTAGGTCTTGACCGTTTGGGTCTTTGGAATCAGTATGCATGATAAGTTTTACATACTCTCTACCAATCTTATCAGCAAACTCCTTGAACCACCAGATAACAGAGCCAGACATCTTGCGACGAGCATTTCTGTTATTCCAGAAAAAGATAGTCTTCTCTTTATGGTTTGGACCGAAATGTTGAGTTCGCAGTTGATCGATAACTTGATCGTCCATCTTCTTAAAGATGTTTGTGTCTACCGCATGTGGAAGATAAACAGATTCTACTTCTGGGGTTACTTGCTTTACAATATGATCGGTTACTTTTGAGATAGTAACAATCAAGTCGTTTGATAGGTAGTAGTTTCTATTGAACTTTGGAAGCGGTAGGTTATCCCAGACGTGGTAATAAACCATAGGAACAAGCGCACGGATTTCATTTTCCATGTCCCAAAGCCAAGTGTAGAAGCGTGGGTCAGTCATAAACCACATTACGTCTGGCTTCTGTGTCCAAAGTAGAGAACGAACGGTTTCTTGCGTTCCATAACCATCAACCGGATAGATGATAAGGTCATCGCCCCATTGCTCCGTCTTTTGTGGTTGATAGTTCTCATGCTTTACAGCCCCACCGAAACAGACAACAGAATATTTGCCTGATTCAAGTAGGGCTTCAATAATATACTTTGTTTGTGTTCCAACACCAGAAGGAGCGTAGGGATGGTCGGAAATGACAAACACCTTTTTCTTTACGGTCATTAAGTCCTCGATTATTTACAATGTTCAGTTTTGTAGAACGGGCAGAACTTACAAGAAGTTCGGTTCTTAAAGAACTTTTGTCTTTCTATGTTTATAATCGCTTGGTTCAATGCTGTCAAGGCATTATTTATCTTTTTTTGACCGCTTGAAACTCTAAAAATTTCAACATTATCTTTCTTGGCTGTTCTCTTCAGCAAACCGAAATAAGTTTCGATGTTTTTAGGGTCAATGTTGTGCTTCTTCGCCCAGAAATGCTTGTAGAAAGTTAGTTGATAAGAAATAATCTTATCGGACTTCTTTTGTGCGTCCCAACCCCAAGAACAAGTTTTCCAATCGATTATGTGGTACTTACCGTCTGGTGTTTTGATAATAAAGTCAATAAAACCCTTGAACTTTAGAGAGGTTCCCTCAATGTCTTCCATTAGGTCTTCTTCGGTTACGACAATTTCGTAGCCTGGGAAGGCTTTGTCTAATGCTGGAAGATAAGAAGAGATAATTGACTTTGCCTGTGGAATCATTGATTCGTAGTCGGCTTGTTTTACGTCAATTCCTTCGGAGATAAGCTTTTCTTTACCTTGTTGGAAGACTTCCAGAAAGTGTTGTTCTGGTTCAAAGTTTTCTGGTGTCTTTACGGCATTCTCACAAACGCTGTGAATAGCAGTTCCAAAAATAGTAAAGAGAGTTCCGGTGAAACTCTCCAGATTATCGATGTATTTTAGTTTGTGGTGAAAGGCACATTCAGACCAGAGTTTGAATTCAGAGAATGAAATGTGGCCTTTCACGCTTCCTCCGAAGTTTCTGTTGAGGACACTTCGGATTGCTTTTCTTGCTCTGCTACAGTCTTTTCTACATCGTCTAGTGCTTGACGATAACCACGAATCCAGTTTTCCTCCGCGAGAGCAAGAACAAACTCGGGGAACTCTTCGGCAAGAACCTCAACTATCATTTCTACGGTTACTTGGCCGGATTCGGGATTAACCTTGTTGCCAACATAATCGACAACAAGGGTCTTTAGTGGGGTATCCCGTCCTACTGGTGAGGACAGGAGTGGGTTTTCGTTTTCAGACATTTTCTTTTCCTTATAGAACTTTTGAAGCTATTGTGGCTACATCTGAACGCTCGCCTTTACGGAGAGTGATGTGACCAGAAATAGGAAACTCCTTCAATTTTTCTACTGCGTGGGTTAGACCAGAGGACATTTCATTAATGTAAATGTTGTCTATCTGTTCAACGTCACCTGTTAGAACAATTTTAGTGTTTTCGCCTACTCTTGTAAGTATAGTCTTTATCTCATGGCTCGTCAAGTTCTGGGCCTCATCAATAATGATAAATGCGTTGGAGATAGAGCGACCACGAATGTAAGTTAGTGCTTCCATCTCAATTAAACCATTTGCCATGTATTGGTCAAGAGTTGTTTGGTCGTCACCGGTTAGGAACTTCAAGTTGTCTTGAACTGGCGCTAACCAAGGGGCCATTTTCTCTTGCATTGTGCCTGGTAAAATCCAATGTCCTTACCCATAGGCATTACTGGACGGGAAACAACAAGTTTTTTGTAAATGCCGTTATTCAGCGTTACTGGCCTCTTAGAAGCCGCAAGGTCTGTGACGGACATTGACGTAATGACTTGTTGAAGTCCCGCAGCAATGGCTATTAGGGTCTTACCTGACCCTGCTTTGCCTACCAAGGACACAACTTTGATGTTTGGGTCCATTAGCAAGTCAAAGGCAAAAAGTTGTTCTTTATTCTTGGGTTTAATTCCAGAAATAGTACCCTTTGGCTCAACAACTTTTTTCAAAGGAAAGTCTTTGCCGACAAAACGTGCTATTGCTGTTTTCTTATCGTTAGATGAAGAAATAAGCATTAGATACTGGTTAGGATAAAGACCGGCTTCTTGTTCTTCTTCTAGGTAAATTTTATCGCCAGCGTAATACTGATCGATTAATTGGTCGTCTACAAGAATGTCGGCAAAGCCCATGTAAAGGTCGCCTTCATCTTTGATTATTTGGTTTTCTGAATAGTCTTCAGAGTCAATTCCAAGCGCATCACAAATAACGCGCATGTTGATGTCTCTGGAAACAAGAATAACCTTTCTACCTTCAGACGAAGCTGCGACAGCAGAGGCAATAATGATGTGGTCTGGCACCGAATGGTCCAAGTCTTTCGGAAGCTCTACGTCAGCAGATGAATAACCTGTTGTTCGCAGTATTCCTTTACCCTTTCCAAGTCGCACGCCCTCACGAAGAGAGCCTTTTTCGCGGAGCGAATCTAAATTACGGATTACCATTCTTGCGTTGATTCCAACGCTATCCTGGCGCTTCTTGTGTTTGTCGATTTCTTCAAGAACCTTCAAAGGGATAATAATATCGCTATTACCGTAGTTGAAGATGCACTCTGAATCAGATAGACAAACTGAGGTGTCTAGGACGTAAGTTTTCTTTGCCATTTGTTATTCCTTACCACTTTTGAATTTGCTTTGAATCAACCCAGACAACCGTGGTTTCTTTGCCTTTATTGATTACGGTTTCGCAACCGTCAATATAAATAGTTTTGATCCGAATCGCGGTCAAATCTCTACTTGTAGGCTCAAACCAAGAAAGGGTTTCTACAACAGCATCGCTGGTGATAAGGCATTTTTCGCTCTTTACAGCATACCACATATTGTAATGACCAAGTTCGGTCGGAAAACAAATCGTCCCGTTCTTGACCATTGGAGTTCTGGTAGGGAATCCAGAATTAATCATTATTCTTTCCTTTAGCGGTGGCTTTTGCGACCATTTCAGAACTGCTTTGGATTTTTCCGCCACCAACACCCCAAAGCATTTCAATATCCAACTGTTTACACACACGCATTTCGGGTGTGTTATTGCTAGTGCGGTCGCCGCCATTAGCAAAATAAGTTGGCTTTACACGCCATAGTGCTTCGCAAACAGTTCCATCCGAATCATCGACAGCTTCGACTCTATCGACTTCCGCATAGCCCTCGATTATTTCTTTACGCTCTTCAAAGGGCATAAAGATAAAACCTTTTTTGCGAAGCAACCAGGCGTCAGAATTAACAACCACAATGACCTTGCCATGTTTAGCGGCTTCTTTGATCATTCTTAGGTGTCCAATGTGTAATGGATCAAAACCACCAGACACCATTATTGTTTTTTCAGACATAATTTCCTCTCACTCATTCATTATAACACACGGCTTAAAAGCCGCAAATAAAATCAGTTAATTTCTACACGACGAGTTAGAGGTTGTGCGCTTTCGCGGCGGGGAACTGACAAAGAAAGAATTCCATTTGTGTAAGTCGCTGAAACTCTATCTCCGTCCAACTCTGGGCCAAGACGCCAAGAACGCTTAAACGATTCGGTTAGTGAATTGGAATCTTCGGCACGGTTGTAAACAACTGTGAGTAGAGACTTATCTACTGAAACATCAAGTTCATCACGACTAACTCCTGGGGTGCTAATGGTAATGGTGTAAGAACCGTCTTCGTTCTTTCTCTGACTTGTGTAGAGTCGCATCTCTGACCTTCTATCATAGAATAAGTTGTCTAACAAACTATCAAAATTGCTTGTTCCAACAAATGGATTTCGTGTTGGTGTTTGGACTGCTGTGGTGAACATAATAAAACCTCCTGTGTTCTCCTGTAGTTTATTCACAGGCTTTCTGAACGACAAGAGGTTTTTATTATTTTTCGAAAAATCTTTCTGTATTGAATTTCTTTTTTAGTTCATAAAACTTTATTTCAGTCAAACCAAGAAAATTCATCGCCTCTCCTTGGGTTCTTGTTGCTGAATAAGCAAACTTGAATGCTGCTTCGCGAACAATGTCTAACAAAGAGGTCCAGATAGG
>Ga0129336_10000895_pt1 | contig 17650 bp, 18 predicted proteins | sample CPB6_02_DNA_FD_96878 | JGI IMG/M metagenome (GOLD analysis project Ga0129336, IMG submission 96878) | Freshwater to marine salinity gradient microbial communities from Chesapeake Bay, USA - CPBay_Sum_0.6_0.2_DNA | ecosystem: Environmental > Aquatic > Marine > Coastal | place: USA: Chesapeake... | reverse complement strand
GCTCACCGATGTAGTAGTGGGACGAGACACGCGGGAATCGGGTCCGGCGTTTGCCGAAGCAATCGCCGCTGGCGCCGTGGCAGCGGGCGCTCGGGTCATCGACATCGGGGTCGCGCCCACGCCGGCGATTGCCTTCGTGGCTCAACACCTGGGAAGTGCCGGTGTGTCGATCACGGCATCGCACAACCCGCATCACGACAACGGGGTGAAGATCTTCAGCGTCGGCGGCACCAAGCTCTCGGATGCGCAACAGGAATCGATCGAACGGGTGCTCCAGGAGCCGAGCACGGGTGCCGGTAGTGGTGTTGTGGATGACTCCCGTCGTGGGCAATTGCTGGCTGCATATGTCGCACATGTGTGCGCAGCGGTGGGTGATGGTGCGTTACGTGGAATGACGATCGTTGTCGATTGCGCGAACGGCGCGACGAGTGAAGTGGCACCCGAGGCAATCGCGGCACTTGGTGCAACGGTGATCGTGATCAACGACGAACCAAACGGACGCAACATCAACGACATGTGTGGAGCGACACACCCCGAACTGGTGGGCGAAGCCGTGCGACTTCATGGTGCGCAGCTCGGACTCGCATTCGACGGTGACGGCGATCGCGTGATTGCCGTCGATCATCAGGGCGAAGTGGTGGATGGCGACCATCTCATCGCGCTCGCGGCGCTCGATGCGAAGGAGCGTGGACAACTCGGTGGTGGCGTTGTCGTGACGGTGATGACGAACGCGGGATTTCATCGCGCGATGCGTGAAGCCGGCATCGAGGTGGTCACGACTCCAGTCGGCGACCGCAACGTGCTCGCCGCCATGGAGGAACGCGGTTTCGTGCTTGGTGGCGAGCAGAGCGGTCACATCATTCATGCCCGCCACGCGACAACGGGCGACGGTTTGTTGGCTGGCGCGATCCTCGCAGCGATGGTGCAACGCAAGAACCGCACGCTTCGCGAACTTGCGCGCGAAGCGATGACATCGTTGCCACAAGCATTGGTGAACGTGCGCATTGCGCAACGCGTGCAGGATCCGATGAACGTGATGGAGACCGATGTCCTTGCTGCCGAACGAAAGCTCGGTTCTCTTGGTCGTGTGTTGTTGCGTGCCAGTGGAACGGAGCCGATGGTGCGCGTGATGGTGGAGGCAGAGACTCAGTCACTTGCTGATGAAACAGCGAAGTCGTTGGCCGACATCGTGGCTGAGCGCTTCGGAGCGGTTCGGTAGCCTGTAGTCATGTGCGGCATTGTTTGCGTCGTGTCGCGTCCGTCGCAGCGAGTGCGGCCGTCGAGCGACGCGATCCTCGCGCTGTTAGACGCCGCAACAACCGCAGCTGACGACCCTGCTCGCGCCGGTCAGGCACTCGTCGAAGCCGACACGCTCCTGAAGGGAGAAGCCGGAATGGCTGCTCTCGCGGAGGCCTATGAGTTGCAGTCGGCGATCCTTTCCCGGCTCGACCGAATCGACCCGGTGCTCGATCGTCTGGAACAGGAACTTGAAGCCTCGAGCGGGCTCTCGACCCGGGAACTGGAGCGTCGTTCCAACGAGTTGAGCGTGCTTCGTGATGCGGCATGGGCGTTGCGCCGCGATCGCATTGGCACGGCCAAGGCGGTAGCCGAGTTGTGCGGCAAGCAGGCAAGCGAATCATCACGCAACGCGTATTTCGCGATTCAACAAGCATTCGCCGCGCTCGATCGCATGGAGGTGCGCGGTAGGGATTCGGCCGGCGTGCACGTGATGGTGTGGGGCCACGGACTCGATGCCAGCGACGACCGCGTGAAGCGACTGCTCGGAGCACGGACACAAGACGCCCTTTTCACCTCGGGTTCGGTTCGCCCCGGAACGGGTTCCCGCGCCTGGTCATTCGTCTACAAAGCTGCCGCTGAAATCGGTGAACTCGGCGACAACACGCGGGTGATGCGCAAGGCAGTGCTCGAAGACGAGTTGCTGCGATTGCTCGTGAGTCAGCCGGGAGCCCGTGTCTCGATCATTGGGCACACCCGATGGGCGAGTGTCGGCATCATCTCGGAGCCGAACGCTCACCCCGTGAACAGCGAAGAGATCGAGCAGCGCGGCGGCACTCCGTACCTGGTGGCCGCAGCCAACGGTGATGTCGACAATCATGCCGACATCAAGGCTCGCTACTCGCTTGCAATCGCCGACCCCATCACCACCGATGCCAAGGTCATCCCCACGCTCGTTTCCAGGCGTCTCATTGAGGGGGCGACTCTCACCGAGTCTTTCCGCGAGTCGGTCGCACAATTCGAGGGATCTGTGGCCATCGCCGCAATCGATGCAGACTCGCCGAACACGGTTCTGCTCTCGTTGCGCGGCAGCGGACAAGGTCTGTATGTCGGAATTGCCGAAGATCGTTTCCTCGTGGCGAGTGAGCCGTACGGCGTGGTGGAAGAAACGCTGCACTACGTGCGCATGGACGGCGAGGCGCTTGCCAACGCCGATGATCCGACGAGCCGTGGACAGGTGTTGGTGTTGAATGGCGACCGCGCGGGCACCATCGACGGAATCACCGGTTTGTCCTTCATCGGTGAACGGTTGCAGGCAGTCGACGTCATCACCGCGGAGGTGACGACGCGCGATATCGATCGTGGCGATCATCGCCACTTCTTGTCCAAGGAGATTGCCGAAGCGCCACTCAGTTTCCGCAAGACGCTGCGCGGCAAGATTGGGGAGCGCGACGGTCTGTTGCGCGCCACGCTCGACGAATCGGTGTTGCCAAAGAGCGTGCTCGATCGATTGTCGAGTGGTGCAATCAGACGGATCCGAGTGATCGGACAGGGCACTGCAGCCATCGCCGGTATGAGCCTGGCTCAGTTGCTGCGCACACTCGTTGATCAGCGCGTGAATGTGGACGCGTTGCCGGCGACTGAACTCTCCGGTTTTCAGATGCAATTGGACATGAGCGACACGTTGATCGTGGCGATCAGCCAGAGCGGTACTACCACCGACACGAACCGCACCGTGGACTTGGTGCGTCAACGAGGAGCAGCGGTGTTGGCCGTGGTCAATCGCCGCAGTAGCGACCTCGCCTCGAAGGCCGATGGTGTGTTGTACACGTCCGATGGTCGCGACGTGGAAATGAGTGTGGCGAGTACCAAGGCGTTCTATTCGCAAGTTGCCGCAGGCGGTTTGCTTGCCTGCGCGATCGCCGAAGCAATCGATGTCAAGGGTGCAGCTGATCGCAGCCGCCTGCTCGAAGCATTGCGTCAGATTCCCGACGCAATGTCCACCGTGCTTGCCAAGCGCGCTGAGGTTGCCGCAGCAGCGAAGCAGTTCGCGCCGGCGCGGAGGTATTGGAGCATCGTCGGCAACGGGTTCAATGCGGTGGCGGCCGAGGAAATTCGGATCAAATTGTCGGAGCTTTGTTACAAGTCGATCTCGTGTGACTACACCGAGGACAAAAAGCACATTGACCTCTCCTGCGAACCGATGATCATCGTGTGCGCCACGGGACTGAGTGACGGAACTGCCCAGGACGTCGCCAAGGAGATCGGCATCTACCGCGCCCACAAGGCCCTCCCTATCGTCGTCGCCGACGAGGGCGAGCAGCGCTTCGATGCGGCAGCTGCCGTCATCGCGGTACCGAAGGTTGACCCGTCGGTGTCGTTCATCCTCTGTGTGATGGTCGGGCATCTGTTCGGCTACGACGCCGCGCTCGCCATCGACTCGCTTGCCCTGCCCTTGCGCTCAGCACGCGAAGTGGTGGAACACGCGGTCGAGCGCGGTGGTGTGGGCTCGCAGTTGTTGGCCAAGGTTCGCCACGAGATTGGCGTACCAACTAATCGGTTCAACGAGACGTTGCTCCTCGGTAGTTACGACGGCAATCTCGAGGCATCCACCGCAGTGCGTGTGTCGACGATGTTGCGCGTGGTGCTCGCTTCCGATCCGTTGCAGGCGTACCAATCGGCAACCGGCAAAGTGTCGTCACCAGAAGCATTGTTGGATGACCTCACCGCGTCGCTCACACGAGCAATCGACGAATTGACGCGACCGGTGGATGCGATCAAACACCAGGCGAAGACGGTCACCGTCGGCATCTCGCGCAGCGACGAGGGTCTGCTCGATCGCGCGCTCGTCAAGGCAGTGCTCCAAGCGGGTGCATCGCGTGACGCGCTTTCTTACAAGGTGTTGAAGGTCGTCGCCGATCTCGATGCGGCCGTCGATCAGGTGGTCGGGTTTACCCGTTATCGCATCGAGGGTGATCCCGAAGATGGTTCGGCCACCGTGGCGATCGTCGATCGTGGAGGCATCGCCCGCGAACTTGAGTCGCGGGTGGATCGCAGCTCACAACTGGTGGGCACCAAACACCGCGTTGCCATCGACGGCAACGTGCTCGTCGCGCGTGGCCGCCGCGATGGTCGAACGGTGATCTTCGTTCCGGAAACCAAGGGGTCGCTCACCATCGGTATCACGTTGTTGCACGTGATTTTCCACGATCGTTTGCCTGTGTCGGCGATGCGCTCGGTGTTGCAGGGTTACGACAATCGATACGACCGCTTGGTCGACTGGGTGACGGAAACGGAAGGCACCTTCCGCGAGGATCGCCTCGCCGAAATGAACGTGGCGGACCTGTTGATCCTCCCGATCAGCGACACTGCCGACTTGTGGCGCACCAAGTAGGGCTGAGCGCATGATTGGCATCGGAATTGACGCCGTCGAAGTTGCTCGAATGCGTGATGTAATGGCCCGTACGCCCGGCTTTGCCAAGCGCGTGTTCACCGAGCAGGAAATCGCGACCCTTGCAGAGCGCGATGATCCGACTCCGTCGTACGCAGCGCGATTCGCCGTCCGCGAAGCGGTGATGAAGGCGCTCGGCGTTGGACTTGGCGCGTTCGATCTGCACGATGTGTCGGTCGAGCGCGGGAGCACCGGCGAGCCCCGACTACTGGTGCGCGGCAGAGCAGAAGAACTTGCTCGAAAACGCGGCATCAAGACGTGGTTCGTTTCGCTCACCCACACCGAGAGTGTGGCCATGGCGATGGTCGCTGCGGAGTAACAGTTGAGCGGCAATACGCATCGCTTCACATGGGCGGAGATAGATCTCGGCGCATACCGACGAAATGTTGCCCGACTCGCAAAGTCGGCACGTGGCGAAACATGGTCAGTCGTCAAAGCTGATGCGTACGGCCATGGCGCCATCGAGTGTGCGCGAGCGGCACTCGAGGCGGGGGCCACCGGTCTGTGCGTTGCCCTCGTTGGTGAGGGCGAAGAGATTCGACTTGCGGGAGTCGCTGCGCCGATCCTCGTGATGAGTGAGCAGCCACCGGATCAACTCGAAGATTTGGTTCGTCTCGGTCTTACGGCCACCGTGTACAACCCGGGGTCGATCGATGCCCTCGCACGTGTGGCGAGTCGCATCGGTGTAATGACCAAGGTGCATCTGAAAGTGGACACGGGAATGCACCGCGTGGGAGCCGCGCCGGCAGATGCTGTCAAGCACGCTCAACTGATCGCTTCGCACGAGTGGTTGGAACTCGAGGGTGTGTACACGCATCTCGCCACGGCAGACATGCTCGATCGCGATGTGGACTCGCAGCGTCAAGTGACGATCATGACCGAAGTGGTGGGAGACTTGCGCAAGGTAGGAATTGCTCCGCGACACGTCCACATTGCCAACTCGGCGGCAACGTTGCGCCAACTCGGTGATTCATCTCTGAACACTCTCCATCGTGTGGGAATCGCGAGCTACGGCGCGCTCGAAGTCGACGGCGTCGGCAGCGATCTCGAACCGGTGATGTCCTTGAAGGCACGTGTTTCTCATGTGCAAACGGTGGACGCTGGTGAAGGAGTTTCGTACGGTTTGCGCCGACCACTCGAGCGACGAACCACCGTGGCGACCATCCCGATCGGTTATGCCGACGGCGTGCGACGTGCATGGTGGGAACGCGGGGCGGTGTTGATCGGTGGCAAGCGTCGAGCCTTTGCCGGGGTGGTGACGATGGATCAAGTGATGGTCGAATGTGGTGACGATGCGGTACGCGTAGCCGACGAAGTGGTGTTGCTCGGAAGTCAGGGCGGCGAAAACATCAGTGCCGGTGACTGGGCAAAGGCACTCGGCACCATTTCCTATGAGGTCTTGACCGGAATCTCACCGCGAGTACCACGCAGATACATACGCTGACACGCGATGTTGCGACTGCTCAGTAAGAACATTGATGACACGCGCCTCATCGCCGGTGCCATCGCTCGGCTCACACGGCCGCGGGATCTGATTGTGCTGAGCGGCGAGATGGGGGCGGGCAAGACCGCCTTCACGCAGGGGTTCAGTGTGGCGCTTGGAGTTGTCGAAGCGGTGACGTCGCCGACATTCAACTTGGTGCACAACTACGTTGGTGCCGAGCACACCATTCACCATGTCGATCTGTACCGCTTGGAGCGCACGGGCGAACTCGAGGATCTCGGTCTCGCCGAGTTACTCGATAGCGGTGGCGTGATGCTCGTCGAATGGGGCGAGGTGGTGGGCGATGCACTCGGTGGTGCCTTGCTCGTGAAACTCGAGCACGCTGAATCAGCAGAAGCACGGTCACTCTCGATCGAGCGTCGTGGCTCGCAATGGGACGCTCGTTGGTCGATGCTCGAACAGGTGCTTCGAGACTGGATCGTCAGATGAAGTTGATGGCGATCGACACGGCGCTCGATGCGGTGTCGGTGTGCGTGACCGACGGGGATCGAGTACTTGCCAACGCCGAAGCAAAGAGCGATCGGCGGCACGGCGAGATGCTCACACCGATGATCCATTCGGTGTTGCGCGAGGCTGGATGCACCGTGCAGGACATCGGCAGCATCGGCGTCGACATTGGACCGGGGTTGTTCACCGGCATGCGCGTAGGAATCGCGACGGCCAAGGCGATGGCCGAAGTATTGGAGGCCAACCTCGTCGGAGTCTCCAGCCTCGAGGCACTCGCACACCAGGCAGACACCGAGTTCGATGTCGTTGCTGCGGTGATCGATGCGCGACGTGGCGAGGTGTTTTGGTCGCTCCATCGTGCCGATGATCGCGAACAAGTGAGCTCGCCACGCGCGGGAAGTGCGGAGGAGTGTCTTGCTTCGATCGCCGATCGGGGGCAGTCGGTCTGTCTAATCGGTACCGGTGTGGCGCGCTATCGGCAAGTGTTCGACGATGGTTTGCGACTCGCCGTTCCCGACTTCGAGCTAGCTCCCGACGGCTTATCAACACCGACGGCAACGACCGTTGCCGCCATTGCGAGTTCTCGGCTGGTGGACGCGGTGTCGGTGGACGAACTCGTGCCGATGTACCTGCGCGCACCCGATGCGGAGATCAACTGGTTGACGAGGAGTGGGGCATGAGTGTGCGCGACCGCTTCGTGCGCAACGCCGGGCGCCCTGGAATCGAGAACATTGAGCACCCCGTGCTCGAGCTCGTGCCGATGGAGAAGCGTCACGTACGCGAAGTGCTCGAGATCGAAAATGTCGTCTATCCGAAACCATGGACGCAACGCATCTTCACCGAGGAAGTCGACTTGATGCGACGCGGTCAGCGTCTGTATTTGGTGGGCAAGATCGGTCGTCAGCTCGTTGGATACGGCGGGCTGTTGTTCATCGACGATGCGGCACACGTGACCAACATCGCCGTGGATCCCTCGTGGCAACACCGGGGCATCGCCACCGAGATGTTGCTCGAGTTGGCCTGGCGAGCGCGAGAATTGGGCTGCGCCGCACTCACGCTCGAAGTGCGTCACACCAACTCGGCTGCTCAAGCGCTGTATCGCCGCTTCGGTTTCGCGCCGGCGGGGGTGCGCAAGCGTTACTACGAGAACACCGATGACGCCATCGTGATGTGGTGTCAGGACATCCAGAGTGCGGAATTCGCCGAGCGACTGAAGTCGATCGAGGCAACGCGGCCATGAGCGCAGAGATGGTGGTGCTCGGCATCGAGACGAGTTGTGACGAAACTGCTGCTGCACTTGTGATGGGTGGCACCGACGTGATCTCGAGCGTGGTGTCGAGCCAGATCGACGAACACGCCCGATTTGGCGGCGTGGTGCCCGAGATCGCGTCGCGCGCGCACCTCGAGTCGGTGATGCCGGTGGTGCGTCGGGCGCTCGCGCAATCGCCGATTGACATCACGCGAGTGGATGCCGTGGCAGCGACAGTGGGGCCGGGTCTCATCGGCGCATTGTTGGTCGGTGTTTCTGCGGCCAAGGCTCTCGCTTTGGCGCTTGATCGTCCGTTCATTGGCGTCAACCATTTGGAAGCGCACCTCTATGCGGCCTTACTTGACGACCCCGAGATCAGATTTCCAATGGTGGTGTTGTTGGTGTCCGGTGGCAACACGCTGATCGTGCACGTCACCGATCACGGGAAGTACCACGTGATCGGCCAGACCATCGACGATGCTGCGGGAGAGGCCTTCGACAAAGTGGCGCGATTCCTCGAGTTGCCGCAGCCGGGTGGCCCATCCATCGACAAGATCGCACGCGAAGGTGATCCGCGGGCGATCGATTTCCCGAGAGCGATGTTGCACGACGGTCTGGATGTGTCGTTCAGCGGGTTGAAGACTGCGGTAATCAACCATGTGCGACAACATCCCGAGGTGACAACGGCCGATGTCGCGGCATCGTTCCAGCAGGCGGTGGTCGACGTGCTCGTCGCCAAGACGATTCGCGCAGTCGAGCGCACTGGTGTGCGCAGTGTCGCCCTTGGTGGCGGCGTGGCGGCGAACTCGCTCCTACGCCAGCGAATGGAAGAGGAGTCGGCCGCGCGCGGCTGGCATCTCGTATTGCCGAGCAGGGCGATGTGCACCGACAATGCGGCGATGATCGCGTCTGCCGCGTGGTACCGCTTGCGCGATGGCGTGACGAGCCCACTCGACATGGAGGCCATGCCCAACCTGAAACTGGGAGATCCACTGTGATTCCGTTGCGGCTCGGCGACCATCAGGCGGCGACGCCGGTGATTCTTGCTCCGATGGCGGGTGTGACGAACCAGCCATTCCGTTCGTTGTGTCGCGAGTTCGGGCCCGATCTCGTCTACGTGAACGAGATGATCATGGCCACTGGCCTGGTTCACGGCAGCCGCAAGACCCAAACGATGCTTTCGTTCGGTGCAGACGAGAACTTCCGCTCGTTGCAGTTGTACGGGAGCGATCCCGAGATGATGGCGCGGGCCATCGACCGTCTGGGCAGTGACTCGGCGGTCGACCACATCGATCTCAATTTCGGGTGCCCCGCAGCGAAGGTGACGAGACGCGGCGGTGGTGCGGCGGTACCCCTGAAGAAGAATTTGTTGCGGGCAATCGTGCGTGCGGCAGTGTCGACGGGCGCAAAGTACGGGATACCGATCACCTGCAAGTTCCGAATGGGCATCGACGATGACTTGTTGACCTTCATCGACACGGGAATCATCTGCGAGGAGGAAGGTGCGGCGGCGATTGCACTACACGCACGAACTGCTCGCCAGCACTACGCACCGTCGGCGCGGTGGGAGGCGATCACTGAGTTGAAGAGCGTGGTGAAGACGATTCCGGTGTTCGGCAATGGCGACATCTGGGAGGCGAGTGACGCGTTGCGCATGGTGCAGGAAACGGGTTGTGACGGCGTGGTGATCGGGCGCGGATGTCTGGGTCGCCCGTGGTTGTTCCGCGACTTGATCGACGCGTTCGCCGGACGCCCGATCGCACCGACGCCGCTACTCGGCGAGGTACTCGATGTGATGGTGCGTCACGCCGAATCACTGTGCAGCCACATGGGCGCAGATCGTGGGATCCGCGACTTTCGCAAACACACGGGCTGGTACCTGACGGGGTACCCCGTGGGCGGAGAAATGCGTCGTCGCTTTTCAATGATCTCATCACTGGATGAGTTGGTCGAACTCTGTCGAATGCTGGATCGATCAGCGCGAATAGTGGAGGGTGGTGAGCGCATCGCCCGCGGTCACACCAACGGGCCAATCAACGTGGTGTTGCCAAATGGATATCTCGATCATCTCGATGACCTCGAGGTGCCGGACGACTCCGAAGTCGTCGCTCTGTCGGGTGGATGATGCGCATCATTCTTGCGAGCTCGTCGCCTCGTCGCGTCGATCTCCTGACTCAACTGCTCGAGATGCACGGGGCGCCCACCAACTTCGAACGCGAAACGCCCGGTGTCGATGAGCAACCAATCCCCGGTGAGTCTCCCCGCGAGTTGGCGTTGCGTTTGGCGAGAGAAAAGGCACGCGCAGTTGCGTCGCGCCATGTCGACGATGCAATCGCGCCACTCGTGATCGGCGCCGACACGGTGGTGGATGTCGATGGCGAAGCATTCGGTCAACCGGTTGATGAGGCACATGCACGCTCGATGTTGAAGCGCCTGTCCGGCCGTGCCCATCGCGTGCACACCGGCGTGTGTGTGGTGCACGGTCAGCGAGAGGACTCCGCGCTTGAGTCCACTCTCGTGGAGATGCATCCGTTGGACGACGCCACCCTCGATCGCTATCTCGCCACCGGGGAGCCGATCGGTAAGGCCGGGGCCTATGCCATTCAGGGGGAAGGGGCGATCCTGGTGGCCCGCCATGTGGGCAGCCTGACCGGGGTGGTCGGCCTGCCGCTCGAAACCTTGTCCCGACTGGTCGGGAATCTCGGGCTCGGTTGGAACTGACGAGGCCTACTCCGTACACTTAGCACTCGCACATAGAGAGTGCTAACGATCGAAAACCGAGCCCCCACAAGGGGCTCACGCAACGGAGGTCCAACCATATGAATCTGAAGCCCCTAGACGACCGCATCGTTGTCGAGCCGAGCGAGGCCGAGGAGCGCACCGCGTCCGGTCTCGTGATCCCCGACACCGCCAAGGAAAAGCCCCAGCAGGGCACCGTGTTGGCAGTGGGCCCCGGACGCTGGAGCGATGACGAGGGCAAGCACTTCGCGATCGACATCAAGGTCGGCGACGTCGTTCTCTACAGCAAGTACGGCGGCACGGAAATCTCCCACGGTGGCAAGGATCTGTTGATCCTCTCCAGCCGCGACGTGCTCGCAGTAGTCGGCAAGTAATCGAACCCCTGAAACAACGAAGGACTGAAACATGGCCAAGCAACTGAAGTTTGACGAGGAAGCGCGCCGCGCCCTCGAGGCGGGCGTCAACAAGCTCGCCGATGCGGTGAAGGTGACGCTCGGACCGAAGGGTCGCAACGTGGTGCTCGACAAGAAGTTCGGCGCCCCGACGATCACCAACGACGGTGTGTCGATCGCCAAGGAAATCGAACTCGACGATCCATTCGAGAACATGGGTGCACAGTTGGTGAAGGAAGTCGCCACCAAGACGAACGACGTCGCTGGTGACGGCACCACCACCGCCACGGTGCTCGCCCAGGCGATGGTCCAGCACGGCATGCGCAACGTGGCCGCGGGTGCGAACCCGATGGGTCTCAAGCGCGGAATCGAAAAGGCCGTGGCAGCCGCCGTCGAGTCGATCAAGTCACAGTCCAAGGAAGTGGACGACAAGGGCGACATCGCCAGCGTCGCCACCATCTCGGCTGCCGATGCTTCGATCGGCAAGGTCATCGCCGATGCGATCGACAAGGTTGGCAAGGACGGCGTGGTGACGGTGGAGGAGTCGAACACGTTCGGCACCGAACTCGAGTTCACCGAAGGTATGCAGTTCGACAAGGGCTACTTGTCGCCGTACTTCGTCACCGATGCCGACCGTCAGGAAGCGGTCCTGGACGATCCGTACATCCTGTTCCACTCGTCGAAGATCTCGACCGTGCAGTCGATGTTGCCGCTGCTCGAGAACGTGATGAAGACCGGCAAGCCGCTCATCATCATCGCCGAGGACGTCGAAGGCGAGGCCCTTGCCACGCTGGTGGTGAACAAGATTCGCGGCACGTTCAACTCGACCGCCGTCAAGGCGCCGGGCTTCGGCGATCGTCGCAAGGCGATGCTGCAGGACATGGCGGTGCTCACTGGTGGTCAAGTGATCAGCGAAGAAGTTGGTCTCAAGTTGGAGAACGTGACCCTCGACCTGCTCGGCCGTGCCAAGCGCGTCATCGTCACCAAGGACAACACCACGATCGTGGACGGCAATGGCGGCAAGGATGACGTCGCTGCTCGCATCAGCCAGATCAAGACCGAAATCGACAACACCGATTCCGACTGGGATCGCGAGAAGCTCCAGGAGCGCCTCGCAAAGCTGGCCGGTGGTGTTGCGGTGATCAAGGTCGGCGCGGCCACCGAAGTGGAGTTGAAGGAAAAGAAGCACCGCATTGAGGACGCCGTCTCGGCAACTCGCGCGGCGATCGAGGAGGGTGTGGTTGCCGGTGGCGGCACCGCGCTCATCCGTACCCGTCCTGCCGTGCTCAAGGTGGTGGAGTCGCTTCAGGGCGACGAGGCCACTGGTGCACGCAGCGTGTACGACTCGCTCGTGGCTCCTGGTCGACACATCGCCGACAACGCGGGCATGGAGGGCGCAGTCGCCATCCAGCGCGTGGAGTCGGAGAAGGGTTCTGTTGGTTTGAACGCGGCCACCGGTGAGTACGTCGACCTGATGAAGGCCGGCATCATCGACCCGGCCAAGGTCACCCGTGCGGCGCTGCAGAACGCAGCATCGATTGCGGCTCTCGTGATCACCACCGAGTGCCTCGTTGCCGACAAGCCGGAGAAGAACCCGGCACCGGCAGGCGGCGGCATGCCCGGTGGCGGCATGGGAATGATGTAACCCCCATATCCCACACTGCTCAAGCAGTAAACGAGGCCCCGGCGACATCGCCGGGGCCTCGTCACATATGCACGTGAGTGCGCCTCGTAGAGTCTTTGCGCATGGCAACACAGGGGCGCGCGTTCTGGTTGCATCAACTTGTCGAGTACGGCATCGCTGCGGGTTTGATCATGATGTCTGCGCAATCGACCACGCCGGCGGTGCCCGTGATCGTGTGTCTCGCACTTCTCGCCAATGCCGCGATAACACATGGGCCGCTGAGTGCGTTCAAATGGATTGATCGTCGTATCCATCGAATTCTGGATTGGGTGATCATTGCCGTCGCGCTGGTTGGCGCAATCGTGTTTGACCTCGACTCGCGTGGACGACTTGCGCTGATCGCGTTGGCCACAGTGATGGCCGTCGTCACACTTGGCACTAACTTCGCCAAGCGGCAGCGTTAGACATTCATCGTCGCTACGTCGTTAGGCTGAGCACATGCCTTTTGAAACCCCCGCTCCCGACCTCGACAAGATTCGCCAAGCCTGGGAAGCCTGGGAAAAGGGTGAAGAACAGCCCGGCAAAACGCTGTCGAACTTGAAGACTGCGGGCCTTGATCAGATCATTCGTCAACTCGCGGAGACGGGCTGGAAACCTCGCGGATGAAGCGACCGGGTGGGGATCAGGTGATCCCACGCCCGTCACAGGTGTGGGTTCGCCCCTACAACCCGTGGAGGGAACTTGATGTAAGCGCTCTCGGGAGTGTTCATTCAGTTGCTGCGAAGGTGAACGAATTTGCGTCCCGCTTCACACCCCTTCCCCCGAGGGAAGATGCGCAAATTTCGGCAGTTTTGATCGGATTGAGCGATGGTCCACGTGGTGCCGAGGTGATTCTCACCAAACGCTCAAAGCATATGCGCACCTACACGGGCGAAATTTCATTTCCCGGCGGGCGTTTGGAAGAAGCGGAATCCTCACAAGAAGCGGCGTTGCGCGAAGCGTGGGAGGAAATTGCTCTTCCGCCGCACAAGGTAGAGGTGATCGGCGAATTGGCTCCGGTGACGACATCGTTCAGCCGCACCCACATCGTTCCCATCGTCGGACTGGTTGATCTGGACGGTGAAAACTTGGCGAACAATGATGAGGTAGAGCGAATCATTCGATTACCTCTCGTCGAGTTGCTACGAGAAGACACATTTACAGAAGAACATTGGGGTCAACCACCAACTCAGCTTCAGGTGTTCTTTTTCTATCTTGACGACGAAACTGTGTGGGGTGCTACGGCGCGGATGTTGCACCAGTTGATTTCGGTGGTGCTCGCCTAGAGTCCCCCTGCAACTCGAACGGATTCGAAGAACACCTCAGCCCACGCCAGACACCGCAGGCGCAACGACACTCGTTTGGGCAAGCAGGAATCCACCAGGTCGCGGTGGAACACCCCGTCGACGGCGTCGCGCATCGGCGCGTCAAGTATGCCGAGCTGGCGGTAATTGCGGTATGCAAAGTCGTGTCGCATGCAGGCATGGCGAAAGTTGAACGAACGCCCTTCGTTGCCGATGACGGGTGCGGAGCAGTAGTCGGTGGTGAAGTCCAAGTGACGGTGCTCGCGGCGCATCGACGGGCGACCACGCACGAACTCGCGCAGCGACATCTCGAACACGGCACGATCGACGACAACACGGTCATGATCAATCTGCTCGTTCGTCGACTGGGGTAGGGCAAGGCCCATCAGGGCAGCGATGATGTGCAACACGGACACTCCTTCGATCGAAGGAGTGTGTGCGCTAGCGGCGAATCTGGCGCAATACATCGATCATCTGGATGGTGCCGATGGCGGCTTCTTCGCCCTTGTTTCCCGCACCGTCACCCGAGCGAGCAACGGCTTGCTCGACGTTTTCAACGGTGAGGACAGCGAAACCAATCGGCATTCCGGTCTCTAGTTGAATGGCTGCGATCGAGTCGGCGCAGGGGCCGGCGACATATTCGAAGTGCGCCGTTTCACCACGAATGACCGCGCCAAGGGTGACGATTCCGTCGTACTTTCCGCTTGTCGCCATGGCCTTTGCTGCGATGGGTATCTCGAAGGCACCAGGAACCCACGCCACGTCGATGGCGTCGTCGGTCACTCCGCAGTGGGAGAGACCACGCCGTGCCCCATTGAGTAGCGCTTCCACGATGAAGTCGTTGAACCGCGAGCACACGATGCCGATGCGCATGCCGTTTCCATTGGTCTGTCCTTCGAAGGTGTTCATTGGTCGATCCTTTGGTCGGTGTTGTCGAAAAGATGGCCCATTCGCTCTCGCTTGGTACGCAGATAGGCGGCATTTTCTGGCGTTTCGGCCGTGGAGAGAGGAACTCTCTCCACGATTTCCAGACCGTACCCTGCGATGCCGCCGTACTTCGCCGGATTGTTCGTCATCAAGCGCAACTTCCGTGCGCCGAGATCAGCAAGGATCTGTGCACCGATGCCGTACTCACGGCTGTCCACGGGAAGGCCCAGCTTGGTGTTGGCATCCACCGTGTCGTAGCCCTCCTCTTGCAACGAATATGCGCGGATCTTGTGACCAATCCCGATGCCACGACCTTCGTGTCCGCGGAGGTACACCACCACGCCGCGACCCTCACGCTCAATGAGTTGCATGGCGGCGGACAATTGGGGCCCGCAATCACAACGCCTGCTAGCAAAGACGTCGCCAGTCAGACACTCACTGTGCACGCGGGTGAGCACGGGAGCGTCGCCGGTCACGTCGCCCTTGACGAACGCAAGGTGTTCTATGCCGTCAACGGTGCTGCGATAGGCATGCGTGGTGAATGAGCCCCAGTCGGTCGGGACGTGGGCAGTAGCAATCCTTTCGACGAGGCGCTCGTGATGACGTCGATAGTTGACGAGATCGGCGATTGAGGAGAGCAACAAGTTGTGTTCGGCACAGAATTTCTTCAAGTCGGGAAGTCGAGACATGGTGCCGTCGTCGTTCTGGATCTCGCAGATAATCCCCACCGGCTCGCAACCAGCGAGCTTGGCCAAGTCAACGGCGGCTTCAGTGTGGCCAGCACGTTTGAGTACACCGCCCTCGCGCGCACGGAGTGGGAAGATATGGCCCGGTCGGGCGAAAGCGGCATGTCCAATTTGTGGGTCGGCGAGCGCGCGCAACGTTGCAGCGCGGTCGGCTGCTGAGATTCCGGTTGTCGTACCCTCCAGTAAGTCCACCGAAACGGTAAAAGCGGTGCGGTGACTTTCGGTGTTGTGATCCACCATCAAGGGCAGGCGTAACTCGTCGCAGCGCTCACCGGTAAGTGGTGCAACCACGACCCCAGAAGTGTGACGCACGATGAAGGCGAGCTTTTCGGGTGTGGCGAACTGCGCGGCCATGATCAGGTCGCCCTCGTTCTCGCGGTCCTCGTCATCAACCATCACGATCATCTCGCCGCGAGCAATGGCGGCGATCACGTCCTCGATTGGAGACAACTTGACTTCCTTCTCTTTGCTCATGAAGTACTCATTTCTGAATGGAGCGGTTCGATGATTACCTCGAGGTCGTCACCAAGCTGGGTTACCGAGGCGAATTTTCCACGCCACAAGTCTGCGATCGTGGCCATTGCCACACCAGCAAAGGGGCTGGGGGCATCGGTGCCGCCTGCAATCGAGGGGGCGAGGTGAAACACGTACTGGTTGATCAGGCGTTCATCGTGAAACGATCGCAATACGCGCGGTCCACCTTCGACGAGCAACTGAATCACGCCCTCTTTACCGAGTTTGTCGAGAAGCTCCGGGAGAGTGTCGTCCCACTCGAGACATGGATGCACCTTGGCTCCGGTCGGTGCGTTGCCAAGAACGACTCGGCGAGGAGAAGGGCCCTCGACATTGCGTGTGGTGAGTTCGGGATCGTCTAAACGCACGGTTCCAGCACCGACGAGAATGGCATCACTTTCTGCTCTCATTTGGTGAACACGAGTGCGTGCTGCTTCGCCGGTGATCCAGCGACTCGATCCGTCGCGCGCGGCGATGCGGCCATCGATCGTCATTGCCATCTTCGCCACCACCCACGGGCGACCAGTGCGGCGATGGTGCAAGTAGGGCATCAATTGTCGCTCTACCTCAGCGGCACACACACCAACCTGCACCTCGACTCCCGCCATCTTCAACTTTTCGATTCCAGCTCCGCGAACGCGATAATCGGGATCGAGCACACCCACGACTACGCGCTTGACGCCGCGTTGGACAATTGCATCTGCACACGGTGGAGTGAGTCCGTGGTGGCTGCAGGGTTCAAGCGTTGAATACAACGTTGCGCCGGCGCTCTTAGCTCCGGCGAGATCCATGGCCACGATTTCAGCGTGGGCATTTCCAGGCGTGCGAGTAGAGCCGGTAAACACCTGGCCATCGGGAGACACGACTACTGCTCCAACCCATGGGTTCGGCCGGCTGATGAGGCGAGCACGCGAAGCACATGTCAGCGCAGTCATCATCATCTCCGTGTCTGACATCCTCACCTCCATCCCAACCGAGCGCTTGCTCAAGCAAGGTGGACGAAGTGGGAGAACGAATGCGTGCACGGCGGCACGAACTCTGTTCTAGCCCTTGCTTCCATCCGGACTTTTACCGTCGGCCCCGGAGTTTCACCGGATCGGCTCGCTGATTGCTCAGAGAGTTCGCGGGCTGTACCGCCGGTCGGGACTTACACCCAACCCCGCAAGAACATTCACAGTATTAAATGACGCCCTCAAGGCTATTGGCCCGTTGGCTCGCGTCCACTCGGCGAGTCTGCGCCCACGTAACGCCGATCACCCCCAGCAAAATCAAGGCCGCACCCACCAATTGGCCCGTGCTCATCGCCTCATCAAGCAGAAACAACGAGTTGACGATGGTTACCGGCACCTCGAAGGTTTGCACGATCGAGCTGCGCGCTGCACCGATGCGGTTCATCCCTGCGAAGAAAAGCCCCATGCCGAAGATGGTGCCGACGACGGCGATCTCGACGGTGCTCCACACCACTTCACTCGTCCACGG
>Ga0129336_10000894_pt1 | contig 17653 bp, 27 predicted proteins | sample CPB6_02_DNA_FD_96878 | JGI IMG/M metagenome (GOLD analysis project Ga0129336, IMG submission 96878) | Freshwater to marine salinity gradient microbial communities from Chesapeake Bay, USA - CPBay_Sum_0.6_0.2_DNA | ecosystem: Environmental > Aquatic > Marine > Coastal | place: USA: Chesapeake... | reverse complement strand
GATGTGCTGTACGGCTACAGCGTGATCCGGCCGCAGATGGCTGTCCGTCTCTGGGGGTGATCCACCATGTCCTTCACCAAGCCCATTGGTGTAGCGTTCACGGACCAAGATCTTGACGACTGCGCACTGGGGGCACTCCCCAGTGCCGGTGGCAAGATCGCGTTCTACGGCGCAACGCCCGTCACCCAGCGTGCGGCAGCGGTGCAGGCGGCTTCGGTCGTCAGCGCTTCGTCGTACATCACTGTCGGCAGCAACCTTGCGGCGTGGGCCGCCGAGGTGAATGCCACTCTCACGGGTCTCGGCCTGTGGAAAGGTGCCGCGTAAGCGGCAGAGAGGAACATCATGTCTGCATCCAGTCTCGAAGCTCCAAAGATCGGTGATGGCGAACAGATCGGCGACGGTAACACCGCCGAAACCCTGAACGTCGGTCGCTCGGGTCAGCCCGTCAAGGTCCAGCCGTCGGCAACCGGCTCCATCGGTTTCTACGGCACCACGCCGACGACCCAACGCGCTGCGGCCATCCAAGCTGCGTCCGTTGTATCGGCGTCGTCCTACATCAGCGTGGCTTCCAACCTCGCTGCCTGGGCCGCCGAAGTCAGCGCAACGCTGACCGGCGTTGGCCTGTGGAAGGGCGCGGCGTAAGCCGGCACTGACCCATGCCCAAGGTTGTCTTCTGCGTTCCGACCATCAAACGCCCGTACCAGCAGTGCCTAGACAGTCTGGAGGCGTCCATCCCCCTCATCAAAGCCGCTGGCTGGGACGAGGGTATGGTCAACGAAGTGGGCAACCCGTACATCAGCGCAGCACGGGCAACCATGCTGCGCAAAGCGCTGGACGCCAAGGCGGATGTGATCGTGTTCATCGACCACGACCTGTCTTGGCGTCCAGCCGATCTGCTTACGCTCATTGAAACCCCGGGTGACGTCGTTGGCGGCACCTATCGGTTCAAGGCTGACGAGGTGTCCTACATGGGCACCATTCACAGCACGCCTGCCGGCACGCCCGTTGTACGGGGCGATGGCGCGATCAAAGCGCGACTCTTGCCCGCAGGGTTCCTCAAGGTCACTGCGGCCGCTGTGGACCGTTTTATGACCTCCTACCCGGATCTGTGCTACGGCGAGAAATATCGCCTGAGCGTGGATCTGTTCAACCACGGCGCACACAAGGGCCTGTGGTGGGGCGAGGACTACGCTTTCTGCCGGCGCTGGGAAGAATGCGGCGGCGATGCCTGGTTGGTGCCGGATCTGCAGCTTGACCACCACAGCGCGGACAAGTCGTACCCGGGCAACTTCCACATGTACCTGCGTCAGCAACCTGGAGGCGACCTGTGCCCCTGATCTACCTTGAGCATCCGCGCCACGGCCAGAAGATCGCCACGATGGAGGCCGAGGCGGAATACGACGAACAAAACGGGTGGCAGCGGTATACTCCGGGTGAGCCCGACGAGCCCGGGGATGACGCCGTTGTCCCCATGAACCATATGCTCGGAAGGCGCCGTCGCAAGGAGCCCGAGCATGTCCACGACAGCCGGTGACCAAATCTATGCCGCGCTGCGGCTGATCGGCCAACTGGCCGAGGGCGAAACCCCATCGGCCGAAACAGCGCAGGACGCGCTGGCAGCGTTGAACCAGATGCTGGATTCGTGGAGCATCGAACGCCTGTCGGTGTTCTCCACGCAGGACCAGGTGTTCAACTGGCCGGCAAACGTCTATGAGCGCACGCTCGGGCCGAGTGGAGACTTCGTCGGCAATCGCCCGGTGCTGCTGGACGATTCCTGCTACTTCCGCGACCCGACGACGGGCATCAGCTACGGCCTGATGTTCATCAACCAGCAGCAGTACAACGGCATTGCGCTGAAGACGGTGACGTCGACCTACCCGCAGAGCATGTGGGTGAACATGACGATGCCGAACATCACCATGACGGTGTACCCGGTGCCCACGCGGGAACTGGAGTTCCACCTCGTCTCGGTGTCGGAACTGTCGCAGCCCGCCACGCTGAACACGGTGCTGTCGTTCCCGCCTGGTTACCTGCGGTGCTTCAAGTACAACCTAGCTTGCGAGATCGCAGCCGAGTTCGGCGTTGAGCCGCCGCCCACTGTGCAGCGCATTGCGATAGCGTCCAAGCGCGATCTGAAGCGGATCAACTTCGCTGACGACATCATGAGCCTGCCGTACAACCTGATCAACCGCCGGCAGCAGCGGTTCAACATCTACGCCGGCACACCGTGTAGACGCCTATTCTCGGTGGGGCCTACGTCGCCCGCAGCGTCAATGCTGCGGCGAACCGCATGGTTAACCTGTTTCCAGAGGTTGTGCCCGAGGGCGGCAAGGAACCGGCGTTTTTGCAGCGGTGCCCGGGGCTTCGTCTGGCGGCGACCGTGGGCGAAGGCCCCATCCGGGGAATGTGGAAGTTTGGGGACTTCCTGTACGTTGCCTCTGGCGGCAAGCTGTACCGCGTGGACGGCAACTTTGCCGCCACGGAACTGGGGCTTATTAACGGCAGCGGGCCGGTGAGCATGGCCGACAACGGCATCCAGTTGTTTGTGGCCTGCAACCCCAGCGCGTTCATCTACAACGCCAACACGGGTGTGTTTGCGCAGATCACGGACCCTGACTTCCCGGGCGCCGTCACTGTCGGCTATCTGGACAGCTACTTCGTATTCAACGAGCCCAACAGCCAGCGCGTGTGGGTGACATCGTTGCTTGACGGCACTGCCATTGATCCGCTGGACTTCGCCAGTGCCGAGGGTAACCCCGACAACATTGTGTCGCTGATGGTTGACCACCGCGAGGTCTGGCTGTTCGGCAACAACACTGTTGAGGTCTGGTACAACGCCGGCTTGGCTGACTTTCCGCTGGCGCGCATCGAAGGCGCGTTCATGGAAACCGGCTGCCTTGCGCCGTACAGCGTGGCCAAGCTGGACAACGCCGTGTTCTGGCTGGGCTCTGACGCCCGCGGCAACGGCATTGTGTACCGCAATCAGGGCTACAACGCCCAGCGCGTCAGCACGCACGCCATTGAGTGGCAGATTCAGCAGTACGGCGTGCTGAACGACGCCATCGGCTATTCGTACCAGCAGGACGGGCACTCGTTCTACGTGCTGACGTTCCCAACGGCGCAGGCTACGTGGGTGTTTGACGTTGCTACTGGCGCGTGGCATGAGAGGGCGTACTGGGACGGCGTGCAGTACCGGCGGCACCGCAGCAACTGTCAGGCAAACTTTGCTGGGCAAGTGCTGGTGGGAGATTGGGAGAACGCTAATCTGTATGTGTTTGACCAAGACTATTACTTGGACAACATCAGCGCACAACGGTGGTTGCGGTCGTGGCGCGCATTGCCAACCGGGCAGAACTCGCTGAAGCGCACGGCGCATCACGCGTTGCAGTTGGACATAGAAACTGGACCAACGCAGTTTTTTAGAGCGACGCCAATTGTCAATTATTTGCAAATAGCAACGGGTATTCTTAAGGCAATCGCGGGAGAAGAGCCTGAGTATTCAATGTTCACGGAAAAGTTTGTTGGGCGGCCGCTTGGGGACATTGACAACAGTGGATTTTTGTCACTCGCAGATAGCCAACAAATGCTTAAGTTTGCTGTTGGTATTCCAATACCTTCAGACCAAAAAGAATATATCGAGGGCCAATTTACATATATTTTGCGAACAAACCCCGCAAAATATATACCTTACGTCGGATCTGCCCCAGACGCAGACCCACGCGTCATGCTCCGCTGGTCCGACGACGGTGGCCACACTTGGAGCAATGAGCACTGGGCCAGCATGGGCAAGCTCGGCGAGTACGGCAAACGCGTGATCTGGCGCCGGCTGGGCATGACCACGAAGCTGCGAGATCGGGTGTACGAAGTCAGCGGCACCGATCCGGTGAAGATCGCCATCATGGGTGCGGAGCTTTCCGCTACCCCGACGAGCGCCTAACGTGGAGCTTGCACCGCGCGTACCGTCACAGCGCGACCCGCTGGTGGATCAGGGGGCGCTGACTACTCGCGCGTGGTTCCGGTTCTTTCAGTTGCTGCAGAACGCGACGGAAAATTCCGCGTTGTTCCAGTACACCATTGTTGAGAACACGACGGGCTCAACAATTCCCAAGGGCTCCGTGGTCGGCTTCGTCGGCGTGGGCGCCAACAACGTGCTGTCCGTCGCTCCGTACCTGGCTGACGGCTCATCGCCGTCGCTTTACATCCTGGGCGTCATGGCCGAGGAACTGCCCGACAGTGGCGCCACGGGCCTGTGCTGCGTGTGGGGCAGCGTCAGCGGCATTGACACCAGCGCGTTCAGCGTGGGCGACATTCTGTACGCCAGCCCGACGGTGGCCGGCGGGTTTACGGCATCAAAGCCCACCGCGCCGGACAACGTGATTCCCATCGCGGCAGTGCTGGTGGACAGCGCCACTGGCGGCGAGATTTTTGTGCGGCCCACCATTGAGCAGCAGAAGTACTACGGCGAGTTCACGCGCACGACTAACCTGGCGGCGGCGCTGGTCAATACCGCATACGCAATCGCGCTGGACACCACGCAGATTGCCGAGGGCGTGACGCTGGAAGGCTCACCGCTGACGCGCCTCAAGGTGCCGCAGTCGGGCCTGTACCAGTTCACGGTGCGGTATCAGTTCACCTCAACCAACTCGTCGTCCAAAAACGCCCGCGTCTGGTTCCGCCAGAACGGGACTACGGACTACTCCAACAGCACGGCGATCTCATCGCTGGACAGCAACGGTGGTTTTGCGACAATCACGGTGTCAGAGTTTTTCTCACTGCAGGCCAACGACTACATCGAGCTTATGTGGGCCGTCTCAGACACCGCGCTGTCGCTCACCGCTGCTGCCGCCACAACCTACGCGCCCGCTGCTGCCGCCGTGATCGTCACCGTCACCCAGATTCAACAGTGAGGCCCTGATGGCAGTCGTCCTCTCCCAATACGCAGGCGCAGGCGCCCAGTTCTTCGACAACAACGGCAATCCGCTGAACGGCGGCCTGATCTACACCTACGCTGCCGGCACCACCACGCCCGCGGCGACGTACACGTCGTCTACTGGCGGCACGGCCAACGCCAACCCCATCGTGCTGGACAGCGCCGGCAGGACGCCCGCGCAAATCTGGCTGACTGCGGGTTCGTCGTACAAGTTCGTGCTGCAAACGTCGCTGGGTGTGACGATCAAGACCGACGACAACATCTACGCGCCGTTCGACTTGACCAAGGAAGTCGGCGTTGCCGTGGGATTGGGCGCCGGCAGCATTGCCACCAACATTGCCGTTGGCGACACGGCGCTGGACAGCAACACTACGGGGTCGAACAACGTTGCCGTCGGGTACAACGCCTTGACGTCAAACACTGACGGCTTTCAAAACGTTGCCGTCGGCTCGCAAGCGCTGGATGCCAACACCAGCGGGGATTACAACACCGCCGTTGGCTACGATTCGTTGTCGGCGGCGACTACGGCAAACTACAACACTGGCGTTGGGTATCGGGCGCTAAATGCGGCCACCACTGGCGCGAACAACACGGCGCTCGGCGCGGACGCGCTGCTGCTTAACCAGACGGGCGCAAACAACGTCGCCGTGGGCTACCAAGCCGCCGACGCATTCACCGGCAGTAATGTGGTTGCAATAGGCGCTGGGGCGCTGAGTTCGGTAACCAATGGCAGCAACAATACGGCAGTAGGAAAAGACGCGCTTCAATTAGTAAACACCGGCGGAAGTAACACTGCCGTTGGTTTTGAGGCTCTACTTAAAGCTACTAATAGCGGCAATACTGCAGTTGGAAACCAAGCGCTTCGAGAGGCCACAGTCGGCGCAATTGGCAACACCGCTATTGGCGCAGAAGCCGGCGGTTCGCTTACGACCGGCAGCTACAACACAATAATTGGCTACCAAGCTAACGCATCATCGCCAACCGTCAGCAACGAAGTCACCATCGGCAACGCCAGCGTAACGTCGTTTCGCATACCTGGCCTAACGCTGACGTTCAGCGTGAAGTACTTCAACCACGGCACGCTGACCGTGGCTACACTGCCGGCAGCGGCTACTGCCGGGGCGGGTGCGCGGGCGTTTGTCACCGATGCCAACGCGACGACGTTTGCGTCTATCGTAGCCGCAGGCGGGGCGAACGGAGTCCCCGTGTACAGCGACGGCACCAACTGGCGGATTGGGTGAGGTAAATCATGGAAATGTCGCCAACCGATTACGGCCCGCAAATAACGCCGGTCACTTCGAGCCCGCTTTGGTCCCCGGCGCCTGCCGGCATGGAGCAGTATTGGGGATGGAATGATCCCCGCTGGGGCGGATGGGGATTGACGCCCGAACTAAAAAAGTACAGCGGCCCTTGGGGTGATGTTCTAAAGGCCGCCGGGTTCAAAGGCACGCCAACTCACGCAGATCCTTCTGGAATTTATCAAAACTATGAAGTCTATTCGCCTAATCCTTATGGCGGAGAAGATGTAGGTTATCAGCTTGATTTTTCTCCAGAAGCATATGCCGCAATCGACAAACTTCGAGCGGCCGGCTACGACCTGCGCCAAAAACACCCAGACCGGCGCACATTCAACACGTACTACGGTCTGGTAACGCCAGAAGGCAACGTCCAAGACATCAAGATCGCTGGCTCCGATCTCGGCGACATGATCAAGCCCATGATCAAGATTTTCGGCGCCGGCCTCGGGTTGGCCGGTCTTGGCGCGGGCATCAATTCGCTGTTGGGGGGTGCTGGGGCTGGTGCGGGGGCAGGTGCCGGCAGCGCGCTGGGCATCGCAGAAGCTATGGCGCCTGGCGTGATCGCGCCGGCTACCGCTGCGGAAATGGCGGGTGTCAATGCGCTGTTGGGCGGCGCTGGTGGCGCGTTGTCGGCCGCAGACTTGGCAAGTCTGCCGTCAGATGTGCTGGGGCAAGCTGGGTCTTTGTCTCCGACGAATTTGGCCGAGTTGGATGTTTTCACAACGCCGCCATCGTCAATGACTCCGTTGCCGACCGGCTCGCCGTCGGTGACGCCTCTGACTGAATTGCCGCCGTCACTTGGCCCCGTCACGCCGCCAACGTTTGAGTCCGGCACGTTGGCAGATCCCTTTGCGGCAATTACGTCAATGTCTCCGACGGCGGGCATTACGCCGAGCGCCGGCACTGCCTTGGGTATTGCGGAGGGCATGGCCCCCGGCGTCATCGCGCCGGCAACTGCGGCAGAACTGGCGGGGGTGAACGCGCTGCTGGGCGGCGCTGGTGGAGTGTTGGGCGCGGGCCTTGGCGGTGGCGGAACGGTTGGTGGCGCGGCGTCCGCCGCAGCAGACGCCGCGGCAATTGGAGGCGGCGCTGCTGTTCCGTCCGCAGCAACTGGCGGCGCAACCGGCGCAACAACCGGCGCGGCTACCGGCGGCGCAGGCATCATGGAGGGCATGGTCCCAGGCGGCCTTACCGGCTCGGGGATTCCGGCAACGCTTGGCGAGGCTTCGGCGGCAGGCGCAGTCGCTGCTGGCGCCGGGGCAACTGGCGGCAGCCTCCTTGACAAAGCCGTTCAACTCGTCACCAGCCCCGTCGGCCAGGCTGTCGTGGGCGGCGTCGGCAGCGTCGTCGGTGGCGTGCTGGAGGCCAACGCGGCAGAGAAAGCCGCAGAAACGCAGTCGCAGGCTGCGGCAAACGCTCTCGCCTTGCAGCGGGAGATGTTCGAGTACCAGAAAAGCCTGCTGGAACCGTACCGCACTGCCGGCACGAAAGCGCTGGAACGCCTGTCCGGCGCGATGGGCCTTGGCGGTCCGGGATCGCAGCAGCAGATGCTGGAGATGGACCCGGGCTACGGGTTCCGTCTGGGCGAGGGTCTGAAAGCGCTGGAGCGCATGCAGGCGTCGCGGGGGAACTTCCTGTCAGGCGGTGCGTTGAAAGCCGGTCAGCGGTTTGCGCAGGATACGGCGTCGCAGGAGTACGGCAACGCGTACAACCGGCTGGCAAACATCGCAGGGCTGGGGCAGACTGCCGGCACGCAGATGGGCAACGCGGCGTCTGGCTTCGGCACCTCTGCCGGCAACATCATGGGCCAAGAGGCCAACGCGCTGGCGGCGGGGCGTCTGGGTCGCACCTCGGCTTACACTGGGGCCATCGGCGGGGCGCTGAACTCGTTCCAGAACTATCTGAACCGGCAGCAAGAAGAACGCCTCGTCCGAGACATCTTCCGGCGTCCGATTGGGGGCTGAAATCATGCAACTTGACGCTCGACTTCCCCTGATGGCGGCCCAGCGCCAGCCCATGCAGTTTGCACCTGAGTCGCAGTTGCAGACGCTGTCGCGGATTGCGCCTGGTATCAATGCGCTGCGAGGGGTGCAGCAGCAACAGCAGCAGCAGGAAAACCAAGCGCGGCAGGATGCGGCGTTTGAAGCATTTCGCCGTGGTGCTCAAGAAATCATGGGCAATCCCAACGCCACGGTTTCCGATTTGGGGCGCGTTGTGATCAACAACGCTACCACTCCAGCCCAGCTTGAGGCAGGCCGAAAAATGATAGAGGCTGAACTTGCGTACCGCCAACGCAAGGAAAGGCTAGCCAGATTTTCTGGTCAGCCCATGACGGCCAACGCGCTGCTGGAGATGTACGCCGAAGATCCGGAGGCGGCGAAGCTCTTGGAGCGCCAAGTCATGGATCCGTCGCAAAGGACGATTTCCGTTGGCCCGAACATTTTTGAGCGCGCGGAGGAAGGCGGCGGTCGGTTCATTACTCCGCCCCCGCGACCAGAATTGCCAGTTTCTGGCGTTCGGCTGGGGGCGCAAGATATTCTTGTCAATCCGCAGACTGGCGCGGTTTTGGCGCAGAACGTGCCTGCGGCTGGCGCGGGGACTGGTGCCGCACCAGAGCCGTCTGTGCGCGGCGCTGGCCTGGTTCCGCGAGGCTATCGTTTGCGACCTGATGGCACTATGGAGCCAATCCCCGGAGGTCCGTTTGACCCAAATACTATTCGATCTCAAGCGGAAGCAAGGTCGGGCGGCCAAGTATCTGGCAGAACGCAAGTTGAGCGCGCAAACCAATCGTCGGAAATTACGAACGTTATTTCCGAACTTGAAAAAGTTCTTTCAACCTCAGTTGACCCAAAGACTGGACGAGTTGTTCCTGCTTTGATTGACCAATCGACCGGCAGCGGATTGGGTGCTTTGGTGGACATCGGTACTGGATTTTTTGGCCTGTCCACGCCTGGAGCCGTTGCCGTTGGAAGATTGCAGCCGATTGCAGACATCGTTCTGAAGATTGTTCCTCGGTTTGAGGGTCCGCAGTCCGACAAAGACACCGCGTCCTACAAAGAAGCCGCAGGCAAACTGGCGGACGCAACCGTTCCAAATGCTATCCGTCGGGCTGCCGCTGAAGAAATCTTACGAGTTCTTCGGGATCGCAAAGGTCGGCTTGGCTCTGCTGTGGTTTCGCTTGGTGGCGCGGATAACGCTCCAGCGGCAACGCCACCCTCGCGAACGCCCGCACCCGCTGCCGGTACTGGTAGGCCGCCGGCCGCCGGTACTAGCAGAGCGCCCGCAACCGGCGTAGACCGCAACAATCCGCTTCTCAAGTGAGGTCAAGCAATGCCGTCACTGCTTGAGATCCTGCGCGACCCCAATTACACCTCGGCCAACGAGGAAACCAAGAGGGCCATCTTTGAGCGGTGGGCGCCGCAAGACCCCAATTACAGCAATGCCAACGCAGAAACGCAGGCCGCTATTCGCCAGCGTTTCGGCATAGCTGCTGCGCCGACACAGCCCTCCGCGCCGCCCGGGCAGATTCCAGGTGCTGGGCCGTTTGTGGCGCCGCTTGTTCCGGAGGTTCCGTTAGGTCGCCGCGTGGCGGCAGGTATCCAACGGAACGTAGGCACGGTCACTCGCGCCGTGCAGCCTACAGCGGAGATGGTCGCGGGCGCTGCGGGCGCTGTGCGCGGCGCGTCTGCAATGGCGCCACTTGGCCCTGTTGCGGCGGCTGGCGGCGGTCTGGTCGGCGGACTGACGGGCTTCATGGGTGCGCGCGCCGGCACTGAACTACTGCTGGGGAAGACGCCTGATCTGGCGGGGGCCGGTGAAGAATTTGCCACAGGTGAAATCATCGGACGCGGGCTTGGAAAAGCGGTCAGGCTCGGTGCGCAAGGTGTGGATTACTTGCGCGGATCTGCGCAACGCGGCGCCAGCAAGATTGCGCGGCAAGCCGCGGGTGATCAGGCGAACGTCATTCGTTCCGCGCTATCTGCGGCCGAGCCCGGAACGCCGCCAGCGCAAGCAACGGCAGAAGTCCCTCGACAAGCTTGGCAGGCACTGCTGGCGTTTGAGCCTACGGACTTCTCTGCGCAGCTTGCTCGCAATCGACGGGCGTTGGCTGAGGAGGAGCTTGCCCGCATGGCTGGCGGGCGGTCGCAGACGGAGGCGATGCGAACGCAAGAGCAAGCGCAACAGACGCTGAATGCGTTGGTTGCACCCATGCGTGAGACGGAACTTGGCGCGGCCAACCAAGCGGCAGAAACGATTGCTCGTCTTGGCCCGCAAGCTCAGGCGCGGCAGCAGTCAATGGTTTCTGCGCTGCGCCAAGGGCAGCCTATGCCGGTGCCAGCGCCGCAGCAGGGCGGCCTGATTCGCGGCACCGTGACTGGCGAGCCGATGACTGGACAGTCCATGACAGTGCCGTCTGCTGAGGCGGCGCGTTTGGCAACACTGGCGCAGCAGGCGCAAGGGCCTATGTTGCGGCCGGGGCAGGTTGGCGCGCCGGGGCAAGGTCAAGACGCTAGGTTCCTGCGCAACCGACTGGCCGCGGCATCCGATGAGCAGCGTCAGACGGGTCAAGTGTTTGCGGAGATCGCCCAACAACGTCGCGCAGAGCGCGATTTTATTGAAAGGCAGATCGGCAGTCTGGAAGCCTACGGCCTTAAATCGTTGAGCATAGATCCGCTGTTGGGGTCAATTGATCGCGCGCTGAACGCTCCCGGACTTCGCGCCAGCAACGATCTGACGCGCGTTATGGGTCTGGTGCGAGATGATCTCGTCAATCTTGCGCAACGCAATAACGGCATCATTGACGCTCACGACCTGTACACCATTCGCAAAGAAGGCGTGGCCCAGCGCGTTAGGGATGTCCTAAAGGTTGATGATCCAAAAGCTGGGGCCAAGCTGACGGCATCAGTGCTGGATAAGTTGCGCCCAGTGATTGACGGAGCGATTCAAACTGCCGGCGGAACTGGCTGGAGGCAGTATCTTGATACTTACAGCCAAGGCATGGACGTCATCGCGCGAAAGCAAATGGCGTCGCATGCTTTGCAGATGTTCCGCACTTCGCCAGAGCAGTACGTCAAGCTGGTACGCGGCGACAATCCTGACGCCGTAGAGGCAATCTTTGGCCCCGGCCGCTACGACATCTTCAAGGAGATGTCGGCGCAAATGCCCACGCTGGACAAGCTGGCGCGCCAGGTTGAACTGGACAAAAAAGCGGCCGAGATGGCGGAAGGTGGTCGCAGAGAGCTTGCAGAAATCTTTGAGGCCAACAGGTCAAAGCTGCGTCTACCGGGGTGGTTCAATCCGCAGATTACTGCGGCCAACATGGGTCTTGCAAGCGTCAACAAGCGTCTTGACAAGAAAACCGTCGATCTGATCCGCAAGGCTTCCGAAAGCAATCAGAGCATGCTGGATTTGCTGAACGGCCTGCCGGAACGGGAAAGGCGCAAACTGCTGGATCTGGTGATTGAAAAGCAGCGCGTTACTGGCCCCGCGCAAAGGGCGGCAATTGGCGCGGCCATTGGCGAAACTGACCGGCAGATCAACAATTTGGCGCCGGCCAGCGAAAGCATGAATTACTTTGCCCCATGACTCCCAACCCCGCCCGCCACATCATCGCCTGGACCCTGCGCCGCTTCGGCTTCGCAGGCGTGGCGCTGGCGCCGTGGGGGATTTTCGTGCTGCCCGAGCACCTGCACAGTCAGCGCCTGACTAGGCACGAAATCGCCCACTGGCGGCAATACAAGCGCATGGGCTTGCTGCGATACTATGTCACGTACCTGTGGGGCCTGCTGCGCCACGGATACACCAACCATCCAATGGAAATCGAAGCCCGCGCGGCCGAACATCAGCCATGAGCCTGACGATGCAACAGAAAGCCGACATCGCCACCGAAGCCGCCAAGGCGTCGCCACCAGTCGCCGTTGCCGGCGCTACGATTGCCGGCATGCCGATCAACGATCTGGTGCTGTGGGTCACGCTGATCTACTTGGTGCTGCAGATCGGCTTCCTGCTCTACCGCTGGGGCAAGATGTATTTCCGGGGCGGGCCTGACACCGAATGAAAGCCCGCATCGTCATCGGCGCCCTGACGCTCTCAGCGTCTGCGCTGGTCGGCATCGCCGTCCATGAGGGCTACCGTGGCGAGGCGTACATCCCGGTTAAGGGCGACAAGCCGACCCTCGGATTCGGCACCACTGCCGGCGTGAAACCCGGCGACCGCATCGAGCCTGTGCAGGCGCTGGTGCGCAAGCTGGCCGATGTGCAGAAATTCGAAGGCGCCTTGCGGCAGTGCGTGCGGGTGCCGCTGCATCAGCACGAATACGACGCCTTCCTGAGCCTGGCGTACAACATCGGGCCGGGGGCGTTCTGCGGCTCGACGCTGGTGCGCCGGCTGAACGCGGTCGACTACGCCGGGGCGTGCGCTGAGATCCTGCGCTGGGATCGCTTCCGCGGTGAGCCACTGCGCGGTCTGACCCTGCGCCGGCAGGCTGAGAACCGGCAGTGTCTGGGCCAATGATCTACCGCGCTGTAGCCTACGCTCTGGCAGTGGCATGCGCCGGCCTGCTGGTGCTGACAGCAGTGCTGGCGTATGAGGCACGCGGCTTGCAAACCACACTGGCCCGAGAACGCGCAGAACGGGCTCAGGAGCGCGAGAAACTGACGGCCGAGGCCCTTGCCGCCAGCGAAGCCGCGCGAGCCCTGGAAGCCCGCTGGCGAGCCCAGCACACGGAGGTGCAGACCGATGCCCAGAACCGAATTCGCGCTGCGTCGGCTGATGCTGCCCGCGCTCGCAGTGCTGCTGACAGCCTGCAGCGCCGTGCCGAAATCATCGCCGCCCAGTGCGCCAATCCCCAGCGCGACCGTGCCGACCCTTCCTTCGGAGGCCAGGCAACCCCAGACCCCGGAGTGGTGCTCACCAACTTGCTCCGAGGGGTTGCGCAAGCGGCTGCAGAGCTTGCTGCCGTAGCCGACGCCCGCGGTGCTGCCGGCACTGCCTGCGAGCGGGCCTATGACGCTATAGCAGCGCCGCAGCCCCGGCGATAGCGCCGACGATCACGATGGCAATGACGAGGTGCCAGATGATGAACTGGGCCGCGTCGTCGAAGTCGTCAGCGCCGATTTCGGTCGCCGCCTCGGCAGCCTCGGGATAGCGACCTTGCTGGTCGCAGCCGGTGGGAAGGCGGCTCATAGCTGCGGCCAGAATAGCAACACGCCGACAGCGGCCAGCACGGCGCAGACGATGATGTCCATAGTCAGAGCAATGTCCACAGCAGGGCTCCCAGTGCAATGCACGCGATGATAACTGCGGGCGCTGGAACGTAACGCGAACGCGGCTCTGCGATGCTGTAGCCCGTGGTGAATGTGCAGTCAGCCAGCGTGCGTGGGGTGGTGAGGTGGCTGGGTTTCATGGGTTTTTTCCTTCAATAAGACGGGCAATGCACCCGCCGTAGTTTGTGTTCGGGCAGTCTACGTCCCACTGGCGGGCAACCCTGGCGCAGCGCTGGCGTTCGGCGGCTGCGCCGTTCTCGCGCTCTGCTTCCCTTGCCAGCTTGATTACCAACTTCGCCGCCGCCTCAAAACGTTTTTCAAGCGCAGCGGCGAACCGCTGGAAGTGCGCCTCGTCGCCCCAGTGCTGGCCTGCAGTGTCGTTTATCAGTGCAGCGATGTCGTCGTCGGTCATGTCAACCCCGCCATTCCAGCCCTGCCCGCGCCTTGGCATACGCTTCGCGTATTGCCCTGCTGAACCGCACCTGAGTAGTTTGCACAGCCTCCCATGCCCTGCGCTGTCTTGCGGCGTAGATGAACATCGGATACAGGCGGTCTTTGATCTTGCGGATGCGGCGTCTCATTTGTTCCTCGCCCTGATCTCCGCTGCGCACCGCTGCGCAATGCCTTCGATGCTGGCGTGTTGGTCGCAGATGTCTGCGCAGGCAGCGCGTTCCATCAACAGCCCCTCGGCAATCTGCGTTCCGAGGTGGTCCAGCAGGTCCTCTGTCGTGTCGCCGTGGCCGGTGGCGTAGCCCATGCTGCGCATCCAGTGGGCGACTTTCTCTCGTTGGGCTGCGGCAACGAGGGCGGCGAAACGATACCGCGTGAAGTCCTCACCCGCCTTGATGGCGTCGTGCTGCGCTTGGAACCACAATTTGTCAAGTTCGGCGTTGGTCATGTCTTCCTCCTAATCCACCGCCACAGCGGCAGCAGCGTCAATCCGGTGGCGAATCCGCGCAGAAAGGCGCGGAGTTTCATGCTTGCCCCTCTGCTTTGGCGATGGCGGCGTTGATTCGCGCTACAACAGGACATTCTTCGAAAAGCAAATGCCGATCTTTGTGGGCATGGTGCAAGTACTGGCAGTCAATGCTCGTTAGGCGCAAAGCCTCCAGCAGTTCGGCATTCACCGCATGCAGCCGGCGCAGTTCGTCTGCGGCTTCTTCTAGGTTGTGCGACGGGTCGTACTGATCGTCAAGAAAATCAGCCAGCCGCAGGGCTTCGGGTTGTGTGCTCATTCCGCCTCCTCCTTCCTCTGCCGAGCCTCATAGGCCAGCACATCGGCAAGCCGGTACATCACGCGCCCCTGCTGGGTGCGGCCAAGCCGGATGAACGCCGGCCCGCGCTGATTGGCGCGCCAGTGGCGCACGGTGCGCTTGGCCACGCGCCATCGCTCGGCGAGTTCCTGCTCGGTCAGCAGGGTGTCATTCGTCGTCATCGGTGCTCTCCTCGGCAAACCACCAGTCCTCGATGTCAGCGGCGATGTCGTGCGCCTTGCCGGCGGCCTCGCCGTGCTTCGGGTCGCCCAGCAGCGGGAACGACAGTTCGTAGATCGCCACCAGCAGGCGGTCAATGTGTTCGCGGGCGGTGCGGGCGCGGTCGTCGGCGACGGCAAACATGTCCGTCGCGGCCTGCAGGCGGTAGTGCAGCGCCGCCTCGGCCTGGGTCATCACTGGGGTGCTCATACGGTGCCCTCCTCGGCCTGGACGATTTGCGGGTCGCCGGCAGGCGGTTCTTGCTCGGCGCGGATCTGGTCGGCGCGGCGCGTGGCTGCGGCAATCACGCGATTGCGGTCGGGGCCCTTCGGGACGCGGCGCATGTCCGCACGCAGCAGTTCGAGGCCCTCCAGCGTGCTGGCGAGTTCAATCTGCTCCAGCAGAACGTTGAGGTCGTCGGGATCAACAACGACCTCCACGGGCTCGGGTGCGGGCGGCGGCGGGGCCTGGCGGACTGCTGGATCCATGTCCTGCACCTCCTCGGGCGTGTAGGTGCCGACCGTCACGCCGGGGTAAACGGTGCGGATGCCCTCAGAGATGCAGCGCGAGCGCAGCATCTGGCGTGGGTAGGACTTCCATGTCGGGTTGCGCGTCAGGCCGGCGTCTTGCGCCATCTTGGTCGTCCACGCGATTTCCACGCTGCCGCCAGACGGGTGCGAGAACTTGCCGACGACCTTGGTGTCGGTGTACTCGCCCCATTCCACTTTGCCGCCTGCGGCTTGGAAGCGGGCCAGCATGGCGTCGGCGCGCAGGGCGGGGCGGCCGTTAATAACGTGGTAGTCACGGGCAGCGATGGCCGGGTGCAGACCCTCGGCCTGGGCGATCAGCATCAGGGCCATCGCCTGGTCCGGGGTTTTGACGCCAAACAGGCCCGAGCGGGCCACGCTGACGGCCATGCGTTCGATCTGGTCTACGGGTACGAGTGCGGTCATGTGTGTACTCCTATGGGGCGAGCCGCAGGGCGGCTACGGCCCGCCCCGTGGGTTCAGTCAGTCAGGCCGGCGTTTTCGGCGCTGACGGAAACGACGCCGGCGGTTTCCACCGGGCATCCTGCGGCCATCAGCTCGATGATGTCGTCGTGCGATGCCGGGCGAACCTGCAATTGCGGCATGCAGTGCCCGAGGGCGCCGGCAGGCGTGTAGGCGCGAACCAGGCGGTCTTCTTCTCCAGTCTGTGACACGACGTAGGTCTTCAGCGTGCGCGTGTAGGCGCGCTTCGTTGCGGTGACGGTTTCGCTCATTTCTTGCTTTCCGCGAGACGCCGCAGCGCCTCGACTTGAGTGCCGACCTGCTGCAGGAAAATCGTGATCCGGGCCTCCAGGTCGGCAATGAAGCTCGGGTCACGTTGGATGCGCTGAACGTGCAACTGCAGCGGCTCAGGCATCCGGGGATCGTAGGAAACAAAATCGCACCACTGGCGACCAGTGATCCACATCTGGCCCTGCACCTGTGCGCGGTGCTCGTCGGGCATGCCGCGCAGCAGCGTCTCAATATGCACGGCGCTGTTGTAAGGGCACTTGATCTCGATGAGCCCGTCCCAGTCCACCAAGCCGTCTGGCGAGCAGCCTGCCAGCAGCGTGTCGTGGGCGATGAAGCCGGTTTCCTCAACGCTGATGCCGGTGACGCGCTCGTAGGCTGCGCGCGCTGCGGGCTCCTGTTCGGTGCCCCACTGCATGGCGGAGGTAACGTAGCGCTGGATGGGTTGCTGCGTCAGGCGCTCGGCCACCAGTTCGGTGCGGTAGTCGCGCTGGGCCTGCGCCGGGTCGCCGGATTTCAGCACAGCAGTGGCGTCCTTGAACCGGGACGCCGTGGCCTTGCCGATGCGGGCGGCGTACCAGTCGGCGTCGCGCTGGGTGGCGGTTTCGAGGATCACGTTGCTTCTCCAGGCGGCGGAAGCCGCTTTTGTTGTCTGTCAGATGATGGCACAGAAAACTCTTTTATTGCATCCTGAAAATCCCTAGTCAACACATTTACGAGGCGGCGCTGAACCGCTTGCTTGTGGCAAAGAATCGGATCTTCAGTCACCACGCGGTCGCCGCGACGCGCCGAGCGCAGAATCTTTCGCATTCCGACCTTGCTGCCAGCAATGCCGATATCAACGCGCTCCTGCGCGCTCAGGGCGCGGTAGCCGACGCCGTGAACCGATCCGAGATCGACATCGTGGCGGTCCAGCAGCGTCTTTCGCCAAGCGGCGATCACGGTTCGGTAGCGGTGGCCACCGATCTCGACGCCCAGCACATCGGCTACGGCTTCGTGCGTCACCTCCCAGCCCACGGGCGGGGCGCCGAACGCATCCAGCAGTTTGCGGACATCAGCACCTGTCGGGAAGCCGTTGAACATGACGCCCTTCATTTCACAGGCTCCTGACGGTGGCCTTGAACATGCCCCAGCTTCCGGGCGTCTTTGAGCCGGGGCGCCAGTCGCCAAGCCCCTTGTACCGACCGGCCAGCGTCAGCACCTCGGTCAGCACGCGGTCGGTGATCTGCTCGTCCCAGACGTTGATCGTGCCGCGCAGCGTCCAGCGGTCGAAGCACGGGCGCACGCGGATGTGCTTGGCCGCGCCGATCTTGGCGCGCTTGACATGCAGCTTGAAGCCAAGCTCGATGGCCTTGGCTCGGTGCGACGCGAAATCCTTGACCTGCATCAGCGGCCTGATCTCTGACATCGG
>Ga0129336_10000892_pt1 | contig 17675 bp, 16 predicted proteins | sample CPB6_02_DNA_FD_96878 | JGI IMG/M metagenome (GOLD analysis project Ga0129336, IMG submission 96878) | Freshwater to marine salinity gradient microbial communities from Chesapeake Bay, USA - CPBay_Sum_0.6_0.2_DNA | ecosystem: Environmental > Aquatic > Marine > Coastal | place: USA: Chesapeake... | reverse complement strand
CTAACCGATACTAATTGCTCGTGCGGCTTGACCCTATAACTTTGATTCAAAAGCAATCAAGGTTGTTATGCCAAGTGACGCATTCAAAATAAGCTGATACGGCTCTATAAATTGGTTGCCAAGACCTGTCTTGGCAATGACAAGTTATGCCTGATGACCATAGCGAGGTGGTACCACTCCTTCCCATCCCGAACAGGACAGTGAAACGCTTCAGCGCCGATGATAGTGCGGATGCCCGTGTGAAAGTAGGTCATTGTCAGGCTCTTACAGCAAGAAACGCCCCGCCATTTGGCGGGGCGTTTTTTTTTGCTTTAATGCCAAAAAAAAGTGAGTAGATTGCGAATGGTCAACATAGACCTTTGGCAAGAGGTGGACAATTCTCGTGTACAAGGAATCCAGAATTGGAAAGCGCCGGGAGCAGCGCATGAATACCAGAGGAGACGTACATGAACAAAAAAGCACTCAAAAAAAAATGGAGACAGTTCGTAACGCAAGCTTTTCTAAAAATCCTGTACGGGAATATAGGAAAAAAAACAATCATCTATGCACCGCTAGAAGTGCAGGGGGCAGACCGGATCTACATCGGAGAAGACAGCGTCATAGAGGAATCTGTTCAACTTAAGGTGATGCATGATCCGCAAAAGGGTAAATTTGCAAGCCTAAACATTGGCAATCGTGTGACCATTGGCGTGGGTGTCAAAATCATTTGCCACGGAGAAATTACGATCCGAGACGATGTGAAAATAGATAACTTCTGCGTGATCAATGACGCACCGAACGAAAAAAACAGAGTCGAGGAAAATCAAGGATATCAGGCGCCCATTCGAATTGGCACCAATTGCCAGATTGGTAAAAATGTAAAAATAATAGCTAATGGGCGTATTGGCAAAGGATGTGTTGTTGCACCCAATTCAATAGTCAATGCAGGCTTTCCCGACTATGTGATCATTAGCGGATCACCAGCACGTGTTGTCTCCCAGTTCGATACCAGAGGTCAACGCACCGAAAACTAGGCATCACAAGAGATCAATTGGCCATGAATCAACTCGATAAGCTGAAGTCCTTTACAACCGTGGTAGCGGATACGGGTGACTTCAAGCAAATTGGCAACTACAAGCCGCAGGATGCAACAACCAATCCCTCGTTGATCCTCAAGTCGGTGCAAAAAGAAGACTATGCATATCTGCTGCGGGAGACAGTAAAAAAGTATCATCAGCGGCCACAGGAAGAGATCATGGACCGGCTGTTGGTGCGATTTGGCTGTGAAATATTGCAATGGATACCAGGACGCGTGTCTACTGAAGTGGATGCACGTTTGAGCTTTGATGGTGATCAAACAGTATCCCGAGCGAGGCGCCTTATCGACTATTACCGGTCAGAAGGTGTCGAACCAGAACGGGTGCTGATCAAAGTGGCCAGCACCTGGGAGGGCATACAAGCGGCTTCGATTCTCGAGAAAGAAGGCATACGCACCAATCTCACACTGTTGTTCTCGTTCACCCAGGCTGTAGCCTGTGCACAGGCTGGCGTACAACTGATTTCCCCCTTTGTCGGTAGGATTTACGACTGGCACAAAAAAAATGCCGGCAAGGACTGGGTGGAGGCAGACCATGCAGGCCGCCGTGACCCAGGGGTGCAGTCAGTCTCAAAGATATATGACTACTACAAACACTTTGGGGTGAAAACCGAAGTCATGGGCGCAAGTTTTCGCAATATTGAGCAGATCAGAGCCCTATCAGGGTGTGATCTGTTAACTATATCGCCGGAATTGTTGTCGCAACTAGCCGAGAGTCACGATGATTTGAGCCGTGCGCTAAACCCTGAAGGCGCCCACAACAAGCCCATCGACAAGGTTGAGCTCAATGAATCGAAATTCCGTTTCGACCTCAATGAAGATGCTATGGCAACAGAAAAACTGGCTGAAGGAATTCGCAGCTTTGTGGCAGATACGAATAAGCTTTTCGATCTTCTGCAAGCCCGCTAAAACATGAAACACACCCGCTGCGATCAAACCCGGGCGTGGGTTAATTTGCAGGCCTATTATTCAAGCCATGGGAAGGCATTCAATCTACATGCCGCCTTTGGATCGAAGACAGATCGATTCGAGCAGTTTAGTCAATCTGCGCCACACATGTTTGTGGATTTGTCCAAGAACCTAATCGATGAAAAATCGCAACAGTTGCTGTATGGGCTGGTTGAGGAATCTGGCGTATTGCAGCATCGCGAAGAGATGTTTTCTGGAGAGAAGATCAACTCGACCGAAAAGCGGGCTGCCATGCACTTCTTGCTGCGCTGGCCGCATGGAAATAAAAATTTAACGAACGGTCTGCTCAATCAACTCCAGGAGGTCCATCAGACATTGGACCGTATGTTGGCTTATGCAGAGCGAATTCGGTCAGACGACAGCATTACGGATATTGTCAACATTGGCATAGGCGGGTCAGACCTGGGGCCGGTGCTTGCTATCCAGGCCTTGGTCACGCACAAGCATCCCAAAAAACGTTTTCATTTTGTATCTAGTCTGGATGGAGTGGAACTGGGAGCAGTGCTGGATCAGGTGCAGGCAAACAGCACCTTGTTTGTGGTGGCATCCAAAACCTTCACCACTCAGGAAACCATCACCAATGCCCAATCGGCAAGAGAATGGTTTGTCGCCCAGGGGGGGCGAGAAGTTGCCGAGCATTTCTGTGCAGTGACTAGCAATGTTGAAGCCGCGCAAGCATTTGGTATCCAGAACAGCTTCGGATTTTGGGACTGGGTGGGCGGTCGGTACTCCATGTGGTCAGCCATCGGGCTACCCATTGCAATATCGATTGGCCAAGAGCGTTTCCGCGAAATGCTGGCTGGGGCGCATGAGATGGATGAGCACTTCCGCTTGACGCCGGTGGAAAGAAATTTGCCGATAAGGCTTGCAGTGATTGACCTGTGGTATCGAAATTTTTTCAAATTCGGCAGTCGCAACATTGCCCCCTACCACAGGGGCTTGCGACGCCTGCCTGCATACCTGCAGCAGCTGGAAATGGAAAGTAACGGAAAATCCGTCGATCTGTGCGGTGAGCCAGTGGCCTATCAGACTGCCCCAGTCGTTTGGGGTGAACTGGGGGCGAACGGGCAGCATGCCTATTTCCAGCTGTTGCACCAGGGAACTGACATCATTCCGGTAGAGTTTGTGGCCGTAAAAAAACCGCCGCTTGGCCTGAAGTCGCAACATCGAATCGTGATAGCCAATGCCCTGGCTCAAGCCAGAGCCTTGATGATGGGGCAAGCGACTTCGGACTCGCACCGCGAAATGAGTGGCAATCGCCCCAGCACTTTCATTTTGCTGGAGGACATGAGCCCGGCCAGCCTAGGCGCTCTCATTGCCTTGAATGAACATCGTGTCTTTGTCACTGGTTCACTCTGGGGAATCAATAGTTTTGACCAGTGGGGAGTTGAGTTAGGTAAAGTATTGGCCAAAGACATGTCGGCGCGTTTGTCCAGTGGCTCTGACTCGGGTCTGGATGCCTCCAGTGCTGGCCTATTGCATCAGTTGCGCAGCTAGCGGGGCGGGCTGTCACAGCTACCTTACAAAACCGTAATAAAAAAACCCGCGAAGCCAATGGCATCGCGGGTTTTGGGCAGCAGCAGAGGGATTGACTCCCTCAAGCCTGCGGAGCTATCACATACCCATGTCGCCCATGCCACCCATGCCGCCAGGCATGGCCGGAGCAGGAGACTCTTCTTTTGGCGCCTCAGCGACCATGCACTCGGTGGTCAGCATCAGAGATGCCACCGACGCTGCATTTTGCAGGGCAGTGCGGGTCACTTTAGTGGGATCCAAAATGCCCATTTCGATCATGTCACCATAGCTGTCGTTGGCAGCATTGAAGCCATAGTTTCCTTTGCCAGCCAGAACAGCATTGACCACCACACTGGCTTCGCCACCAGCGTTGAAAACGATTTCACGCAGAGGCGATTCAACTGCTTTGAGCACCAATTTGATGCCAGCATCCTGATCGGGGTTGTCGCCCTTGATCGTGCCAGCAGCTTGACGTGCACGCAGCAGAGCAACGCCACCGCCAGCCACAATACCTTCTTCAACGGCAGCGCGGGTAGCATGCAAGGCGTCTTCCACACGAGCCTTCTTTTCCTTCATTTCAACTTCGGTGGCAGCACCAACCTTGATCACAGCAACCCCGCCGGCCAGTTTGGCCACACGCTCTTGCAGCTTTTCACGATCGTAGTCGCTGGTGGCCTCTTCGATCTGGACACGGATCTGCTTGACACGGGCTTCGATGTCGGCGGCAGCGCCATTGCCATCAATGATGATGGTGTTCTCTTTGCCCACTTCGACACGTTTGGCTTGGCCCAGATCAGCCAGCGTCACTTTTTCCAGCGACAGACCGACTTCTTCTGCAATCACCTTGCCGCCTGTCAGGATGGCAATATCTTCCAGCATGGCTTTGCGGCGATCGCCAAATCCAGGGGCTTTGACCGCGGTCACTTTGAGGATGCCGCGAATGGTGTTGACCACCAGGGTAGCCAGGGCTTCGCCTTCGACGTCTTCAGCAACGATGAGCAGCGGACGACCAGCTTTGGCGACAGCTTCCAGTGTGGGCAGCAGGTCGCGGATGTTGGACACTTTCTTGTCGTACAGCAACACGAAAGGGTTATCCAGAATGGCGGCCTGTTTTTCGGGATTGTTGATGAAGTAGGGTGACAGATAGCCGCGGTCAAACTGCATGCCTTCGACCACATCGAGTTCGTTTTGCAAGCTCTTGCCGTCTTCAACCGTGATCACACCTTCCTTGCCAACCTTGTCCATAGCGTCAGCAATGATCTGGCCAATGGAGCTGTCGCTGTTGGCGGAGATGGAGCCAACTTGGGCAATTTCCTTGGAGGTGGTGGTGGGCTTGGTGGCCTTCTTCAATTCATCGATCAGGGCGGTTACGGCCTTGTCGATACCACGCTTGAGATCCATCGGGTTCATGCCTGCGGCAACATATTTCATGCCTTCGCGCACAATGGCCTGAGCCAAAACCGTGGCGGTGGTGGTGCCGTCACCGGCGTTGTCGGAAGTCTTGGAGGCAACCTCCTTGACCATCTGCGCGCCCATGTTTTGCAGCTTGTCTTTCAGCTCGATTTCCTTGGCCACCGAAACGCCGTCCTTGGTCACCGTGGGGGCGCCAAACGAACGCTCAAGCACCACATTACGGCCTTTGGGGCCCAGGGTTACTTTGACGGCATTGGCAAGAATATTTACGCCTTCAACCATGCGATGGCGGGCTTCACCGCCGAACACTACATCTTTTGCAGCCATTTCTTACTACTCCAAATTCAATCTAGGACTATTGAGGACAAATTGATCGCGGTGCGATTATTTTTCAACCACGGCAAAGAGGTCTTCTTCTTTCATGACGAGCAACTCGTCGCCGCTGACTTTGACAGTCTGACCGCTGTATTTGCCAAACAGCACACGGTCACCTACCTTGACATTCATGGCAATGAGTTCACCCTTGTCATTCTTTCGGCCGGGACCGACGGCCAGGATTTCGCCTTGATCGGGCTTTTCCGCGGCGCTGTCAGGAATAACGATGCCGGAGGCGGTTTTGGTTTCGTTTTCTACGCGCTTCACAATCACGCGATCGGCCAGGGGGCGCAGTTTCATCAGGACTCTCCTTGAGGTTGAAACATGGTTTTAAAAAGCAACACCGACCAAAAGTCGGTGCATGTGTACGCAGTCGATCTGGATGTGTTAGCACTCAGATCCAACGAGTGCTAATGATATAGGATTTTTCCTATTTTTCAAGACCTCTGGGCGTTAAACTCAGCCAAGACTCTAAATTCCCTAGTGTTTTGCTTGGTTATTGGGGCCGCAATCTCTTCCTGTCCCCCCATCTTTCGGTATTCGAGTGAGCCCAGTCAATTTTCTACGGCAGTTCAACAGCCGGCCGCTGCGGATAGTGTCCGGGCTGGGGCTTTGCGCTTTGCTGGTCTTGGGGGGCAGCAGGGGGCATAAGGACCCTCTAGCGCCCTCCCCGGCTGTTTGGTCGGCCCAAGAAGAAATTCAGGCCGCATCTCTCAGGAAGATTGCGCAAGGCAATATTCCCATGCCGAACAACACCCCATCGGCGCATGCCAGTGCTGTACTTGCCATGCCGCAAGGCCACCCCAGCGCAGTGATGGCCTTCTGGTTTGCCGGGTCAAGGGAAAGCGGTGCCGATGTGCAAATTTACAGTTCCCAGTTTGACCGCAGTTCCCAGTCATGGTCGCCAGCTGTTGTGGTTGTCAACCGATGGCAAAAAAGTGGTCGACTGCGGCATGGCCTGCGCAGATTAGGTAATCCAGTGGCTTGGATAGACCGGCAGCAACGGATTCATCTGTATGTGGTGGCGACAGGTTGGGGGGGCTGGGCTGCCAGCCGAATCCTGCACCTGAGACAGGTGGGGAATTTGGGAGTTGAACCTGACAAAGCAATCGAGTTTCAAACGCAGGGCCTGCTGCCACTTTCATGGTTGTGGAACATCAGCCATCTGGTGCGTAACTCGCCTTTGCTTTTACAGGATGGGGGTATGGTACTGCCGGCCTACTTTGAATTGGGGATGAAATTTCCGCTAGCCCTGAGATTTGACGCCGAAGGAGATTACCGAGGAATGGTTCGAATTTCTGCGCAACGGGATTTATTGCAACCCGCGCTTTTGCCGCGATCCCCCACCGATTGGTTGGCCTTGATGCGAGACAGCGGGTCTGACAAAAGAATCCGGGTAGCGCAAACACGAGATGCCGGACAACATTGGGAAGACAGGCCGAATCTGCTCCTGCGCAACCCGGATGCCGCATTGGCCACCCTTGCACTGGCACCAGGCCAATTATTGATGGCTCATAACCCAAGAGAAAATTCCCGCGCAATCCTCGACTTGAGTTGCTCAAGCGATGGCCTGAATTGGAGCCAACTGGACTCAATCAAACAGGACCCATTGGGTGGTGAATATTCATATCCAGCCTTGGCTTGGGCAGATAACAGTCTTTGGCTAACCTTTACAGACCAAAGACAAAGTATTGCTTGGCGACGCTATGCCGCGCCTGCAAGGCAAGAAAAGCAAAGTCAATGAACTGGATCGACCTGTTTCACAGTTGGATTGAAACCACTGGCCCGGAATTGCCTGCCCTGATATGGCGGCGCTGGTATCTGGATCTGGCCTGGGGATTGGTAATGTCGGCCTTCATTCTGGCGGCAATACCTCGTAGGCGATCGGTGCTCAATAAAACCTTGGTGGCCGGTCTGACCTTACTAAGCTGTCAATTGCCAGGTATTTGGGCACCCAGTTACTGGCTTGGGCTGGCATTCCAGGCACCTAGTATCAGCAGCGCATTGCTTGCCGCCTGGTTTGTACAGCGTAAGCTCAGAGCTCAGGATGAGGAACAATGGGTGAAGCCAGCCGTGTTATGGCTGGCTGGACTGGGCGCCATCCTGGGTTGGCTCTTGCTGCTAGACACCCTCGCGTTGTTCCCGTGGTCACTATTTACGGTGGGCTTCAGCGCCCTCACACCCGGATTGCTGATGCTGCTCGCACTATGTCCTTGGATGCTGAGCCGTGCAATGGATCGCGACCTGGCTTGGGCAGCATTTCTGTTGGCGGTAATGTGCATCTTCATCGTGCTTCGATTGCCGAACGGAAATTTTTGGAATGCCTTGCTTGATCCCTGGCTGTGGCTTGGCTTGAATGGAATCGTTCTGAGACATGTGGTTCGGCGACTCATCAGAAGACAAAAAATAATCAAGACTTAGTGGGTCGGTTTGGCCCGGGTCAGCAACCACTCGCGCCTGAAAAGCCAAAGTTGCGGATACCATAAATTAGCCAAGGTGATTTCCCCGCTCTGGTAGCGGCTACGCAGGATCCAACGTTCGCCCAGGGCCAGGCAGTTGGGCAGGCAAGGTGGATTGGTTTCCTCGGGATTGGACTGGGTCCAGATGACTGCGGCGTAACGCTCTAATAAGGAGTCCAGCTTCTCAGAGGCCACGGGAAAGCCGTTGCCACTTGTGGGCACCGGCTGGGCGCGTGAATCGACGTCATAGGGAAGAATCGACTGGGCACCAGGTACTAGAAAACGGTAGCGCTCATACTGGCCGTTGAAATTATTGGGTGCTGCCAAGTTCCCCTTGGGCAGTAGCTGCTGGCTTTGCGGGCTGAATTGGCCGACAGGTCCATCCAGAGGTGAGGTGGTCGCAGCCCAGCCGGCGTAGATCAAAAAAATGACCCACAGAGCGCCAGCGCGAAACCAGATCGGATGCACCAGGCTGACCAGCGCAGCAGCCAGGCCGATCAGCAATACCAGGATGGAAATCGCCAATTCCATTGCGGAAAAAAGCCCTAAGGCATGGCCAGTCCAGGCGACCCTGGCCAGCAGAATGAACACTGGAATGGCCAACAACAGGGTTGGCAAAAACCAGACCCGAGGAATATCACGCCATACCAAGGTCAGGCCAATAGCGACGGCCGGCATGGCAGGAATCACATAGCGTGCAGAGCGCTGACTTGGAAGCAGAAATACCAGCAGCCAGACCAGCGCCCAGGCGATGAGTATCGCGTGATGGGGAGCTGGCTTATCTCGAAAGCGACTGAGCCGACCGATGCAGATCCAGCCCAAGCCCAGCACCACGAAAAAAAGAAAGCCCGCGTTGAGGGGGTAGGCCAGTAGCTGCGACCAAACACTGGAGCCATGCAGGCCGAAAGCCTCTTGCCAATAGCCTTGGGCATCAGAAAATTTGCTCGCATTCTCAGCTACCACAAACTCCTGCCAGACCTCGGCGGGTAGGGGGTCAAGAATAAACCAGAGGGAAAAAATAAGCAGTCCCAGTAAGGCGCTCAGACTGGTGAGGATGGTGTGGCGCACCAGAACTTGCCAAGTCAAACGTGGTTCGCTCCAGATCAGCGCCAACCACCAGGCCGTTGCGGCCGGCACAAGCAAGGCAAAGGACTTGTAGGCCAATCCAAGCCCGATACATATGCCTCCAAATAAATACGATGTCCATCGGGAAGTCAGGAGGGGCTCCCGTCCTCGCAGCCACAGCAAGGCGAGCAGGGGCAGACTGAGCCAGAAAGTTTCAGGCGCGCTGGTCAGGTAGGGGCGCCCAAATCGGTAGGTGCTGAAAAAAGCCAGAAACAGGCATCCAGCAAGCAGCGCATCAGTCCAGCGGCGGGTGATGCGATGGGTGCAAGCGGCGATAGCCGCACTGAGCAAGAATGTGTAGAGAACTGAGGGAGCGCGCAAGAAAGCTGGGCTCCAGTGCTTACCCCAATCGCCTGCCACCATGGCCTGCCAGAAAAGCAGCGGGGGTTTGGTGTTGCGTGTGCCGGGAAGTTCAGACGCAAGGGGCAGCCACTGTCCGCTCTCGGCAGTCATGCGAGCAATATGTACGTAGACCATCTCGTCTCCGATGGTCGGCACATACTGCCCCCCCAAGCCATAGACATAGACGCACAAAGCCAGCAATAACAACAGAAGCACTTGCCAAACCCGGCTGTTGTCGAAGCGCTTGTTGTGGATGCCAGAGGAGCGCATGAAGTCAGAATAATCTTGCGAAGTGCCGTAGAGAGCCTTATGGCCTTTTCCGGTTGCGAAAGGTCCAAAGATCATTGGTAATAAAGTTGCTCACACTGGCGATGCCAATGGCAATCAGATTGGCCAGCAAATAATGCAAGCCCAAGTGCATCAGACCAAGCGTCAGGGCATATTGGAGCAAGATGCCCAACCAGGATGCAGCAGCGTACTGGCCCAGTTGGGCCAACAGGCTGCGCTTGCGCAAGCGTTGCCCTTCATGATGCGCTGTCGCATGCAGTCGATCAGACCAGGTCCACAGACGATTCCAGGTGAAATTGTTGACAGTGGCCACAGCAATGGCCAAGGCAAGAGAAAAATAGGGCTTGCTGCCAGCGGGCTCGATTGCGCTGAACACCAATTCATGGGCAGTGAAGAGCACGCTCAGGTTGACCACCGTGCCGCTGGCACCGACCAGAGCAAAGCGCATGAAGCGAAATTGGTGTAACCAGTTCATCCAGCGCCAGAGCTGAACACGCAAGCCGGACACCATCAAGCACCTGCCTCAGCATGAACTTTTCCCAGAATGCTCAAGGCATCGGCCAAGACAGGATCGGGCAAGATGCGCTTGAGACACTGGTTGTCCCCATCGCAGAAGGTCTGGCGGTGGTTATAGGCTGAAAGACAAGGGGAGCAGGCGATGCCAGATTCATAAACATCGGCGCGTTGTCCTCTCGGGCCGGGCAGCGGCCCATAAAGACGGCTGGTTTCAGGACCAAAAAACATCAGCGTACGGATCGGGGTGAGGCTGGCAAAATGACCGGGTCCGCCATCGTTGGTCAGTAAGAGATGGCTCGCGTGGAACAGCATCAAGAGTTCACGCAGGCTTTTTGTGTAGCCGGTCAGGGAGATGCAGGCATTGTCTTGTACCTCATTGCAGATTTCTGCGGCCAGAACGCTGTCTTCTTGTAAACCGATCAGGCCGACCGCATGGCCCGCCTCACATAAGCCGCGAGCCACCTTTGCGTAGTGCACTGCGGGCCATGCCCGCTCGGGCAGTATGCCCCCGCCCGGGTACATCAACGCAATCTTTCGACCAGTCAAAACCGGATAGGCGCTCAGGAGCTGGCTGTGGTAGCGCTGCAACTCTTCGGTGGCAAAAGTCATGGACAACCCGGTTTCTGCGGGCAATTCACGCTTTGGGGTGGCTTTGTGGCGTGGCACGCTATCGCTCTGCAGTGCATCCACCAAGGTGAGGAATTGCAGGCTGATATGCTGATACGGGTTGTAAGCGACGGCGCAGTTGATATGGCTGCCGCGGTAAAGCCCCTCCTGGGTATGCGGTGTGAAGCCGGCGCGCCGGCTGGCGCCGCTGATGTAGGACAACAGGCTACTGATGCGCGAGAACAATTCGCAGTCAATCACCAGGTCCAGTGGCAGGCGCCGCATAGCCAGGCTGAATCGCCAGATGTCCCGCAACAGCACTCCAGCAGAGCTGTCATCCAGTGCATGCAGGCAATCTTCATCGGTCAGCTCCAGCATGCGCGCCACCTGCTGGTTTTTCTTCAGCTGCAGCACATGGAGTCGGGCACTTGGATACCGCTGGCGCAGTGCCTGAAACATGGGACCAGCCAGGACAATACTGCCCATCTCTGACAACAAGATGATCAGGATATGGCGAGGCGCGCCAATCGGCTGCTGATCGGCCGCACTGGGGCCGGACAAGCGCGCCCATAGCGAAACTGCAGCACACAAGACCTGCCCAACCCAGCGGTCAAGCCAACGTTGTGTCTGCAGTTTCATCAGCAAGCTCCTTGTTCCGAGTGCTTGGTCGACCGGGCGCATTCATGACCGCATGCATGCGACGGATGCGAATTCAGCCAGCCGCCTGACCTTGCTGCGGGAACGCGCTTCAGAGCCCGGCCGCAGCGCGTAGCGATTTGGCCTTATCGGTTCGCTCCCAAGAAAACTCGGGTTCCTCCCGCCCAAAGTGGCCATAAGCGGCGGTCTTTTGGTAGATCGGTCGCAACAGGTCCAGCATCTGGATGATTCCTTTCGGTCTCAGGTCGAAATGTGAAGCCACCAATTCGGCAATCTTGTCGTCCGACACCAACCCAGTGCCGTGGGTGTTGATGGTGATATTCATCGGGCGGGCCACGCCGATGGCATAGGCCACCTGAACCTGACATTTTTTGGCCAGACCCGCAGCCACGATGTTCTTGGCCACATAGCGGGTGGCATAAGCCGCCGAGCGGTCTACTTTGGAAGGGTCCTTGCCCGAAAAAGCGCCACCGCCATGAGGGCAGGAGCCGCCATAGGTGTCCACGATGATTTTCCGACCGGTCAGGCCGCAATCACCCTGAGGGCCGCCTATGACAAAGCGCCCTGTTGGATTGACCAGGAATTTGGTGTCTTTCAGCCATTCCTTGGGAAGCACCGGCTTGATGATCTCCTCGATCACCGCCTCGTAAAAGCTCGCCTTGAGCTTGGTCTGGGTTTCGCTCTGGTCCGGGCTGTGCTGGGTAGACAGTACCACGGTGTCAATGCTATGGGGTTTGCCGTCGACATAGCGCATCGTGACCTGACTTTTTGCATCGGGCCGCAGAAAAGGCAGTCGACCATCCTTGCGCAGCTGCGCCTGACGTTCCACCAGGCGGTGGGCGTAATAAATCGGTGCGGGCATCAACTCGGGCGTTTCATCGCAGGCATAGCCAAACATGAGGCCTTGGTCGCCCGCGCCAGTATTGAGGTGGTCGTCCGATGCCTGGTTGACGCCTTGCGCAATATCATTGGACTGCTTATCGTAGGCCACCAGCACAGCACAGCCTTTGTAGTCGATGCCGTATTCAGTGTTGTCATAGCCAATGCGCTGAATGGTGTCGCGCGCGACTTGGATGTAGTCAACATGCGCGTTGGTGGTGATCTCGCCAGCAAGCACCACCAGGCCGGTATTGGTCAGGGTTTCGGCAGCGACCCGAGAGCGCGGGTCCTGCTGGAAAATCGCATCAAGGATTGCATCGGAAATCTGATCGGCCACCTTGTCGGGATGGCCCTCAGACACGGATTCAGAGGTGAAGAGGTAATCGTTCGCCATGTGCATAAACTCCATTGTTTCATTTCAGGCGCGTTGCCTGGGCGGAGAGCTTCGGCGAACGCTTTAGCAGAATGCGTCGAGATTGACGGCACAATCAACCCATACGGTTCAACAGTGCGTGTCGCCCTGCAAGTAGTTCCGTAACTCGGCGACCCCGGCATTTTATCCAACTCATGATGGTCTTGTTTCGAACCCTGTCCGTGCTGCCCCTGTGGCTACTGCACTGTCTTGGATCGGCCATGGGCTGGGTGGTGTTTCTGCTCTCCCCAGTTTACCGGCGGCGTTTTGTCGAAAACGCCCATCAGGCCGGTCTGTCCTGGCCTCAGTACCTGCCCGCGGTTGGTCACGCCGGGAAGATGGTGGCTGAATTGCCTCGACTATGGTTTGGATCTCCCGTAAATGTTCTCTGGGAAGGTGCTGAGCATATCGAGGCTGCACTCAGCAATGGCCAAGGCATGGTTTTTTTGACGCCCCATCTCGGATCCTTTGAAATCACCGCCCAGTCCTATGCCCAGCGTTTTGGCAGCCGCGCGCCGATGACTGTACTGTTCCGACCACCGCGCAAATCCTGGCTTCGCACCTTGGTGGCGCGGGCGCGTCATCGACCCGGCTTGGCGACCGCCCCAACGACCCTCTCCGGGGTAAAGCAGATGGTGCAGGCGCTCAGGCGTGGCCAGGCAGTTGGTCTGCTGCCAGATCAGGTTCCGCCTCTGGGTCTGGGTGCATGGGCCCCCTTCTTTGGCCGATCAGCCTACACCATGACGCTTTCTGCGCGGCTGGCTCAGCAAGGCGGTGCCGCAGTGCTGCTGGCCTGGGGCGAGCGCTTGCCCTGGGGGCGTGGGTTCTGTATTCATGTTTGCCCGTTTGAAGATGAATTGCCTCAGGATATGGCTTTGGCTGCATCCGTCCTGAATCTGGCCATGGAGAGATTGATCGGCAGATCTCCTGGGCAATATCTCTGGGGCTACGCACGTTTCAAACAACCTCGTTCGGCGGGATGATGGGATGCTGAGCCGTCTTGGTATCTTGTTCATGCGCCTGCTGGCGCCGCTGCCCTTGGGCTGGTTACGCGCCGCGGGTTGGCTTTTGGGCCTGGGCCTTTACCTGATGGTGGCCAAGCGCCGGTATGTGGTTCTGACCAATCTGGGCCTCTGTTTTCCAGATTTAAGCCCTGCGGAAAAGGGAAAGCTGGCCCGACAACACTTTGTTTATTTTGCCCAGGCTTGGCTGGACCGATCCTGGCTTTGGCACGGCACGGCAGAACTGGCGCGCCAACGCCTGAAATTGAGCGGGAAGATCGAGACCTTGCAGGGCACCGATCCGACGGTGATTTTTGCGCCGCACTTTGTCGGCCTGGATGCTGGTTGGACTGCGCTGACCCAACAAGTGCCGCGCACATTCACCACGATATACACCAACCAATCCAATCGGGTGATTGATGCCTGGGTTCTTGCAGGGCGGCAACGCTATGGCCGTACCCATCTCTTTGGCCGTATTGATGGCGTCAGAAGCATCGTGGCTGCTTTGCGCGCTGGCGAGCCCCTGTACCTGCTGCCAGACATGAATTTTGGCCCGCACGAGTCGGTCTTCGTGCCCTTTTACGGCGTGGCAGCGGCGACAGTGCCGTCCCTGTCGCGTTTCGCCAGGCTTGCCAAGGCCAAAGTGGTGCCGGTAGTGACCCGAATGACGAAGCAGGGATATTCAATTGAGGTAATGGCACCCTGGGAAAATTTTCCAACGGATGATGTGGTGGCTGACACAGCCCTGATGAACCTTCGCCTGCAGGGCTTTATCAACACCATGCCGGCCCAATACTATTGGGTGCACAAACGCTTCAAGGACCGTCCTGCACAAGAGCTGCCGATTTACTAAGCAGTTTTGGGCTCTGGCTCGTTGGAAGTGGCTGGATGGGCCCAGCTCCAGATCACTTCAGCCACCTCGTCGATGCCTTGTCGGGTGGTCGCTGAGAACAACCGAACCAAGCCGCCGCCAGCCTGCAGTTGGGTAATGGACAACACCTTGGCCTGCTCGCTGCGGGTGAGCTTATCGGCTTTGGTCAGGAGCACCAGGAATTTCAAGCCCTGCTCCACTCTGGGCCGGACCACTTCCAGCAGCACCTCATCGAGTTCGGTCAGGCCGAGCCGAGGGTCGGTGAGCAAGACAATCCCGGTCAGGTTTTGGCGAGTCACCAGGTAATTGGCCATCACCTGTTGCCAGCGTTTCTTGTCGGCCTGCGGCACGGCGGCGTAACCGTAGCCAGGCAGGTCGGCCAGCACAGTGTCGGTGATGCCCTGCTTGCCCAGGGCAAACAAGTTGATATGTTGGGTGCGGCCAGGCTTTTTGGAGGCAAAAGCCAACTGCTTTTGCTGGGCCAGCGTGTTGATACAGGTGGATTTTCCCGCATTGGAGCGCCCGCCAAAGGCAATTTCGGGGACCTCCAGGTTCGGCAGATGCAGTAAATCCGGGGCAGTGGTCAGAAACCTTGCAGTGTGCAGCCAGGACAAGGCCAGGGCGGCTGGCGAGCCTGTTTTGCGCGGAGCCGGCGGATGTTTGGAGGGGGTTTTTGGGGAGTGGGGCATGGCGCGGCAATCAGCAAGCCGTATCCGCATTGTAGAATCAGCTGGTTTTGACCGACTCCTTGATCACACCATGAAGTTGCTAGCCTCCCTGATTTTGACTGGCGCCGCCTTGGCCGTTTCCCCAGCGTCTTTTGCTGCCCAAGGTGCACCTGCCCCTGCCAAGGCCGATCTGGCCAAAGGCGAGGCCAAATATGCTGCAGTCTGTGCCGCCTGCCATGGCGCCGATGGCAACTCCGCCATTCCAGCCAATCCAAAGCTGGCGCAACAGCACCCCCAATACCTGGCCAAACAGTTGCAGGAGTTCAAGTCGGGCCAGCGTGGCAATGCGGTGATGAAACAGTTCGCATCCGATCTGAGCGAAGAGGACATGAAAAATATTTCTGCCTGGCTGGCATCCAAGCAGGCCAAGGCCGGTTTTGCGAAAGACAAGGAACTCGTTGCCTTGGGTGAGCGCATCTACCGTGGTGGTATTGCTGAACGACAGATTGCCGCTTGCGCTGGCTGCCACAGCCCTAATGGCGCCGGAATACCTGCCCAATACCCGCGCCTGAGTGGTCAGCACGCAGATTACACCGCCAGCCAGCTCTCGAGTTTTCGTGACGGCACGCGTAAAAACAGCTTGCCGATGTCGCAGGTGGCTGCCCGCTTGAATGATCGGGAAATCAAGGCTGTGGCCGATTTCATCGCCGGACTTCGCTGAAACACGCCCACAACGCCGCTTCCCCGCCAACCAGGCAGGTCTTTTAGCAAGGACCTGCCTTTTTTATCGCCATCGCGCACAATCTGTCCATGTCCACTTCAGCCCAGGCCAGCCAAGCGCAGGCCGTCGCGCCAAACTTTCGACCCGTGACAGAGTTGCTGTCGTCGATGCGCTTTGCCATTTCATTGCTGACCGTGATCAGCATCGCTTCGGTGATCGGCACGGTTCTCAAGCAACACGAGCCGCTGAACAATTACATCAATCAGTTCGGCCCTTTCTGGGCTGATGTTTTCAACAAGGTCAATCTCTATGCCATCTACAGTGCATGGTGGTTTTTGCTGATCCTGGCCTTTTTGGTGCTCAGCACCTCCCTTTGCATTGCCCGTAATGCGCCCAAGATTTTGGCCGACCTGCGTACCTTCAAGGAAAACATCCGCGAGCAGAGCTTGCAGGCTTTTCACCACCGCGCCCAGGGTGAAATGACAGAGGGCCCTGAGCTGGCGGCAAGCCGAATCGGCCAAATCCTGGTGGGTGCTGGTTGGAAGGTCAAGTTACAGAGGCGTGAATTGGATGCAGTCACAGGCTGGATGGTGGCGGCCAAGGCTGGCGCGGCCAACAAAATAGGCTACCTGGCGGCGCACAGTGCGATTGTTCTGGTCTGCGTGGGGGGCTTGTTGGACGGCGATCTGATCGTTCGGGCCCAGATGTGGGCGGGAGGCAAGACCCCCTTTTCTGGAAGCGGAATGATTGCCGATGTGAAGCCCGAACATCGCCTTGCGGAGAACAACCCCACATTCCGCGGCAACCTGCTGGTATCGGAGGGAACCCGCTCCAGCACGGCCATCCTCAATCAATCGGATGGTATCTTGCTGCAAGAGTTGCCGTTTGCCATTGAACTCAAAAAGTTCATCGTTGAATATTATTCGACCGGCATGCCCAAGTTGTTTGCCAGCGAGATCGTGATTCATGACAAGGCCAGCGGTGCAAGCCAGGAGGCTCGGGTAGAGGTCAACCATCCGGCCAGCTACAAAGGCATAGAGATCTACCAGTCCAGCTTTGAAGATGGTGGCTCCAGCGTGCGCCTCAAGGCGCTTCCTATGAACGCCAACTCCCGGCCATTCGAGGTGGACGGTGTGATTGGAGGCTCCACCCAGCTGAGCAATGGTTCGGAAAAGCTCACCCTGGAGTTCACCGGGCTGCGGGTGATCAATGTCGAGAATTTGGGTCAGGCTGCTGGCTCTGGCACGGATGTTCGAAAGGTGGATTTGCGTGCATCGCTGGACAAGCAGCTGGGATCGGCGAACAAGCCTGAGAGCAAGAAAAACCTGCGCAATGTGGGGCCTAGCGTCAGCTATAAACTGCGCGATGCAGCCGGCCAAGCCCGCGAGTTCAACAACTACATGCTGCCGATACAACTGGGTGATGCTGCGCCCGTGTACCTGATGGGTGTGCGCGACACTCCGGCCGAGCCATTTCGATACCTGCGTGTTCCCGTCGATGCTGAAGGGGGACTGGGTGATTTTCTTCGACTGCGCACAGCGCTGGAAGATCCTGCAACTAGAGCCTTGGCGGTACGACGCTATGTCCAGCGCGTGCTCGACCCTGCGCGCCCCGATTTGAAGGAACAGCTGAGCGCCTCGGCCCTGCGCGCGCTGTCGCTGTTTGCCGGCGTCGAAGCCAAGAACAATTCAACGGGTGGATTGCAGGCGGTTGCCGACTTCATGGAAGCCAACATCCCTGCCGCAGAGCGTGAGCGCGCAGGCGAGGTGTTGGTGCGAGTTTT
>Ga0129336_10000891_pt1 | contig 17675 bp, 16 predicted proteins | sample CPB6_02_DNA_FD_96878 | JGI IMG/M metagenome (GOLD analysis project Ga0129336, IMG submission 96878) | Freshwater to marine salinity gradient microbial communities from Chesapeake Bay, USA - CPBay_Sum_0.6_0.2_DNA | ecosystem: Environmental > Aquatic > Marine > Coastal | place: USA: Chesapeake... | reverse complement strand
GCAAATTGCCTTGGTTTTGTCTGTTATAGCTTGCACAACACTTTCAACTGATATGTTTGCATCCGTTGGATCAATGTCAACAAACACAGGAGTAGCCCCCACAGACAAAATGGAGTTTGCTGTTGCTACATGGGTAAGCGATGTTACGATTACCTCATCGCCAACTCCGATATTTAGAGACATGTAAGCCAATTGCAGGGCTGTTGTTGCGGAACTCGTTGAGGTTGCAAATCCTCCTCCGATGAACGAAGTAAAATCCGCCTCAAATTCAGCCGATTTAGGGCCATGGACTAACATTGGGGAATTAAGAGTTTCTAGAATTGCTTTTTTCTCCTCATCCCCAATCATGGGTTGAGCAAATGCGAGATTTCTCATGTTGGTTCACCTACGAACATAACCTGAAGTATAGACAAAAAGAATCAATTCGCCATCAATAGTTTATGAACTTTAATCACTTCTGAAGCGCTAGGGCACAGATGCGCTTGCCTGGGGTGACCTTGAATCTCATTAATGAACTCTCTCAAAAGCGCACCTTTAGATTCCGAGCGAGTGCTTAGCTTTTCCAATCCAAGTCCGACCAAGGAACCTCCTGTCTGAATTGATTCTCCAATAACTTCAATCCAACCCAAATCGCCGTAAATTGAGATATCACGCCGATGGCTAACAGGGCTAGAAAAAGTGGTGGTCAAAGAACAAACACCAATTCTCTCTGACTTTAAAGTGATCTGACCGAAGTCTCTAATGTGATGAGGTGGAAAATTAGTCAGTCTTACTCTGTCTTGTTGTACGTCAAAGTCGTAGGTTTCCGTCAAATAGCAACAGAGGTCCACAATATGAATTAGACCACCAAGATTGACCGAATAGTCCTCAAAAGACGAGCCTCTCCAGCCGTTCAGAATCTTATTCCATCTTCCGTACAAATACTTTCCCTCAATAAATAGCTTAGTGCCGAATAATCCTTCCGATATCAATTCCCTTAAGCATTGAAAAAGAGGAGAAGCACGAAGGATAAAGTTGTTACTCAGCTTTATATCGACCTTAGACTCAATAATTTTTGTTAACTTGGTCAAATCTTGAAAATTTGTAACCATCGGCTTTTCAATAAAAGAATGGATGCCGTTTTGAAGAAAAATCCTGGCATACTCAAAGTGAGTGTGGTCCGGGGAAGCAATAACCGCAAGATTATAGTCAAATTCTTTAGGTGGTTTTGAGCTCAGCAATTTTATTTTCGAGCTAAGACCTCGTAGAGTTTGCATTTCGTGAACCCGGGGATCAAATATGTCGATCGAAGATATAGCAGAATTTTCAAGGAGTTCTTCAAGTAAAGCGGCTCCAGCTTTTCCGCAACCAACTAGTGCAACTTTCATGCCTGTATTCTATGCTCTTGAATTAATCTGGAAAGTTCCGACCAGGGAGGGATCTCTGAGGGACTGAATATATCTCTTTCTCTAAGAAATCTTTCGATTGCATTAAAGTCTCGGCGGAAATCCACACAAAGGTTTATGTTTGACATGTCTATGTTATTCTCAATATTAATAATCTGGAAACTAGTGTAGTGATCATAAAAATAACTAGTTAGATGTTCGAAGTTACTCTCTGTCATTCTGCTTTCTAATCGCCCTTTAAGCGCAACTGATCGGATAATTTCTACAGACTGGCCTTTTGGGAATGTCCTTGGGAATACATTGGTTACTAAATCAGCCGTTTCGTTAGCCGAACTAACTTCTACGGCACGGAGAATGACGTCCGAAGCGATAAGGGGGGAGTCTCCACTAATTCGAATTACGTGACTGAAGCCATGAGTCTCGGTAAACTCTTTGTATCTGTGAAATACATTATTTAAGGAACCTCGAAAAACCTTAGCGCCATGTCGTGTCGAAATGTAAGCTAAGTCATCGTCGCTGGACTCATCTGATGTTAACACCCAAACAGGAAGACCAGTTTTCTCACATCCCTTCAAAACCCAGACTATTAAAGGTATTCCTAGCAAGTTTTGTAAAGTTTTTCTTGGAAATCTTTTCGAGCTGCTTCTTGCTTGAATTCCTATTGCAAATGTTGGCATGAACTTATAATGATTTAGCTAAAAAACAATTTATATTGAGATTTCTAATTGAGAACATACACTAAACTTCAGATTCAGATAATGAATGCTTCAAATTCCATACCCGTTCATTTTTCTCCCACAAATCTTTTCGCCTGTGAGTATCAATAATATTTTCCAATTCAATTTGGCTCATTTCTAGAAATTCAAGTGTCGACGGGATGCTTTCAGTCGGATACTCCCCATCAAAATCTTTAATCAAACTAAAAGCTTCTTCACGTGTCATGCGACCTCTTTGAATTTGACGTGCACAATCTCTTAAACATCGGCCAAAACCAAACTTTATGTATTGCATATAATAGTAAAGGTCATCCATAGTGTCGTCCAAGCTGTCGAAATCAGTGAAAGTACCGTAAGTTCGTCCCCGAGGATTTCTTTTAAAAGTTATTGACTCTTCTACTAGTTCTAAATTTCGCACAACATCCCAAGGAAAAAAATGGGCAAAATAAAGAACATTTAGAGATTGTAACTTATTGCCATCTATCAAGTATGGTTCTATATTTTTCTCTGTTAAACTTTCGTCAACCCAATTCATTGGGTCATCACCTATTTGATTTTCGAGAATTTCGTCAAGATTTCTTCTTTTCGAGCTTTGCGAATCTATAACTTTTCCACCATATTCTGACTCGCCATGCTCGGCATAGAAAACAACCGGAATCTTCAAGGCAAATGCGATATTTATTGTTACCGCGTTTATACCTGCATTCCAATGAACTTTTGGATCACCTCTTTCAATTAGAAATCTCTTACTTAGTATCCTTGAAGTTTCAAGGCTGGGCGCGACAAAGATTGAATCAAATCCTTGATTGAGTAAGCTACGCCTATTGAAGTCACCCTCTGGGGTTGGGATGAGAGGTGAAAAAGTGACAAGAAGGGGGTTTAATCCGAGTTCTTGACGAAGTCTAAGTGCTACTGCGCTGGAATCCTTACCGCCGCTCCAGGCAACTACACAATCATAAGTTGAGTTAGATTCCCCGCTTCTACTCGCTTCAAGAATAGTTTCCAGACTGTTTTTTCTTCTGGACCAGTCAATCTCTTCTTTCCGATTTTGATTGTAAACGCAACCGTTGCATATCCCACTAGAGTCGAAACTAATGCGAGGCCTCGACGAGGGCATAAAGCAAAGCCTACAAAATTGAAACTTTGTCATACTGACCGCACATTACCACCTACAGCGCGCATTTTCTTCCGCCACGTCGATATTGTTTTGGTTGTAAGATGATAGATATTACTTGTACAAACAGCTGAAACTGACTCCAATTCTAGCATTTCTAGGGCATGTTCATATCGACCCAATCCTCCGCTAATAATCAATGAAGGAGTTTCTTTCTTTGCAAGATCCCTAACTAAGTCAATATCCATCCCAGTTAATGTGCCATCCCGCTCAACCGAATTTATAAGAATTTCACTTCCACATTTTTCACCAATCTCCTCAAGTCGGTCAGCGAGAGTTATGTCTGACTTTCTTTGATTAGAAAAAAGAAATTTCCCCCAATGATTTATAGAACTTATTATAGTAGAACGACCAAATTCATTTATACAATTGATAGCCAGATTGTCACTTTCCCTAATTGTTTGATTAATAACATAACGGTCAACGCCAAAAGTTTGATATCTCCTGATGTCTTCAATAGAGTGAATAGAACCGCCTATGGAAATTGGCAATTTAGAATCACGCATTAAACGTTCTATTGCCATTAAGAAAACTTCACTTGTTTTGTGAGTCTTGTTTCTCGTGACATCAATGAAGCAAATTTCGTCAAAAAAATTAGTATCAATGTGCGCGTCTATATAGTGATAGTCTTGATTAAAGTTTCGTGTTCTACATACAACTCCATTGTCTATAAGTACGACGCCTATAATTCGTTTATACATTATAAGTTTTAAAGAATTCCTGTAGAAATCTTGTTCCCGCGCTTTGACTTTTCTCGGGATGAAACTGCACGGCAAAGGTGTGCTCTTTTTGCAGGCCAACGACAAACGAAGAATTCCAGTTGCAATTGGCAAAAGAGTCTTTAGAGTTCACTTCGGAAAAATAGTAGTCATGATTGAAGAAAAAGTCCTGAGTTTCTTCATTCTTGAAACTGAGAATATCTCGCGAAAATTCAATTTTATCCCATCCCGTATGAGATTTTATTATACCCAGAGTTGATAATGGGCGTACATAACCATCAAAAACCCCAATGCCCTGCCTTAGCCCACCTTCCATTCCGGCGCTGAGTAATATTTGAGCTCCCAAGCAAATCCCGAGGGTAGGCTTTTTCAAGCCGAGACACCTGTCAAGAGTTGCATTGACTAATTTTTTTTTCTCTAGGTGCTTCATCGCTGAATCAAAGGAACCAACACCTGGGATCAGCAAAATATCGGCCGATAAAACTTCTCTTGAGGAGGAAATAGAAGATGTTGAAATTCCAATTTGCCTCAAAACTCTTGTCAAGGATGGAAGATTTCCAAATCCAACTTCCAAAATACCTACTGGTTTCAATCGACTTCCTCTCTTCATTCAAGACACTATAGCAAATTATAGCAATCGCAAAGTTGTTGTTTTACTGACCCATCAAGACCCAAATCTAGAAGAAAGTCATTCTTTCTGCTGAACGTTTAAGACAAATTGAATAGCCTAAGTTAGGCTTACAGAAAGTAGAGTACATGGATCTTCCAAAATTCTTATCAGAATCATGAAATTATAGTATTTTAATCTTGCACAATCGCTCTTCATGTCTCTGAAAGTAGTCGAATTGTTGGTCATGTATCTTGCTTAGATTAGGAACTAGATTAAACTTATTAATCAAAAAAAGTTTAATTATATTAGGTAGATTCTTATTGATTTCTGCCAAAATTCTTAATAGTAATAGCATAACGAGTTAGGATTCATTGGTTTATTTAATGAGAGAAAAAAACACTACGAAAAGTAATATTTACAGCAAATGAAATTCGACTTACGAAAAACGAGTTCCCTAATATTTAGCTTTTTTAGAGTTCAAAAATACAGATAAGAATCCAATTTCTAGTAATTTGCAGGGCAAGAAGTTTCTATGGATTGCGTTAGATTTCCAATAAATAATACTATTACTGAACTAGATTTGAGACAGAACGGACTCAATTCGAGCAATTTCTTCCTCAGTTAGTTTGAAGTGAAACGGCAATCCGAGAGTTCGAGCTGAGATGGAGTCACAAACCTCAAAGTTACCTAACGTTAGTTTACTGTAGGCAGGCATATGATGAATACCTTGGTTCCACCAATTTCTCCATCCAATACTATGATCATTACACAGCTCTACTAGCTTGTTCTTTCTTTCTGGAGATTTCAAATCTACAATCCAATATGGAGTTGCCAAACCACGCTTCATCGCTGGGGCTACTTCAAACCCAAAGTCTTCCGTTAACTTCTTAAGTCTTGTTCCAAGCTTCAACATTGACGTACGTGTTGCATTCCAGTTATCTAGAGAAGCCAGAGCTACAGCTGCTGCATACTCACTCAACTTTGCGTTTGTACCAACAAACTGAGATTGTCGTTGAGAGTCCATTCCAAAATTAGTCCAAGCCTCAAATTTGGTTATCCAGTCATGGCAATTACTTATGACAAAAGCTCCTTCCCCAGCAGGAAGAAGTTTGGTCGCATGCATGGAAACAACTATTGCAATTGGGAATTTATTATGAAGCGAGATTTGCTGCACTGCATCAAAACTAGGCGCTGCATCAATTACCATTGACTTGCAAGCAATGATTGAGTCTAAATCAATAGAATCACCAAAAGGAGCAACATCGAGAATTGAGCCAGACGGATTTCTGGTTATGAAATTTGGACGCCAATCCTCTTTTGCGTCAACAAAACTAACATTTCTTCCAGATTTTATCGAAGCAGAAGCAGTAGCAGTAAATGTCCAAACAGGCACAGACCATTCCGACGAATCCGCGACATCAGTCTCCAATAGCCCCTGAATAGCCAAAGTGGCATTTGAGCAAGTTGCAATCAAAGTCTTATCAACTCCGCAATAAGAAGCAAGTCTATGTTTTAGTTGTGAATTAAGCGGGCCAAAATTTGAATAAATCTTGTTTTCATCTATCTGCAATAGGTAACTTAGTATTTGTGATGCGCCAGGAACCTGAGGTATTAAAACCGCGATATCATTTTTCATCAATTTCACCCGAATTCTGACGAATTAGATGGGTAGCATACACCTATGCCGAAATTTCTTGCCCAAGGTGGTCTAGGAAATCAACTGTTCATTTTGTCAGAAGCCATAAATATTAGTAGAGAAAATCAGACATGCGCGAAGATCTGCATGCCGAATAAGAGCCAAGACTCAATTCTTGCACTCAAAAATCAAATTGGAAATGTAGATATAGCAAAGTCAATTAAAGAGCATAAATTGCTGAAGTGCGCTAATTTTCTGAACTTTAGATTTTCCGAAGCCGAGATTGCGAGATTTGTTAATAGTAAAATTAGAATTGTAGAAAGTGTCAATATGAGTGTTTCTTCAGAGTTGCGTCCGATGCAGAGCGATAATCGTTTGATTGTTGGTTTATTTCAAAACCATTCAATAGTTCAAAATGCATGGTCAACATTAAAAAAAGCGCTGGAATGGAAGTTCGATTTGACTGAAGCAAACGTTCGTAAAGTTATCAAATTCAAAAAATATTCAATACTCCACGTTCGTCGAGGAGACTATGTTCAAAATTCTGAGCATTATGGGCTGCTATCTCTGCAATACTATCAAGAAGCCCTAAGGTATCTAAATTACAGTCCTATAATAACCACAGATGATTTGGCTTTTGCGGAGAGAATAAAAGCTGAATTCAGAACGGTGCAAGTAATTGGTCCAGACGAACTGAACTCTTGGGAAACGCTCTGCGCTATGTCGGTGGCGGATGAATTGGTAACCGCAAACTCATCTTTGTCTTGGTGGGCCTCTTATTTTTTAACAAGTGAAAATCGAACCGCATTCTTACCCAAACCTTGGTTTAGGAAACACAACTCCGATTCTCCCTTAGTCTATTTTCCGGGAGCACGCTTGATAGATGCTAAGTATGAAATCTAAAAATCGACAAAGATTTCTTTTTGTTCAACTTGGAGAGCAATTTCCTGAATATCTAATTCAAAATTTGAAGTGGGTAGAGGATGTCTTTAAAGAATTTGAAATAGCTGTCGTAGTTGATAATGCTAAAAATCAGGAATTTGTTGAAAGTCTCGGCTTTGAAGGCTTTCTCTATCAACGGAGCCGCACTGTTGATACATTGATAAACACGACAAAACACGATAAAAATTTTCGTGAAGGATTTTGGCACTTCACAATTGATAGACTTTTTGCCATCTGTGAATACGTAATTTGCAAGAGTAATGTAAACATTATTTATATTGAAAGCGACGTTCTACTTTTGCCTAACTTTCCAGCCACAGAATTATTCGCAGATAATGTTATTTCGTGGACTCGCTATAATCACTTACGCGATGTGCCAAGTTTGATACACATCGCAGAACAAAGTTCGGCAGAGTTCCTTCGTACTGCACTGACAAGAATATTTGAAAAATATCCAGGATCTACAGATATGTCTGCATTGAGATTAGTCGAGGAAGAATTCGCCGAAGAAGTGATGTTGTTACCAACAATGGTCAAAGGATTTGAGAACGAACACTTGGTTTCGAGAGATGAGTTTCAGAAATGTTCCAGAATTGCAAATACCGAAGGGGTGAAATTCAACGGAATTTTCGATGGGGCAGTTATCGGCATGTATTTAACTGGACAAGATCCAAGAAACTCATACGGTCTAGTGCGATTCCTCAATTCTCAACTACTTAATCGAGACGAGAGTTACGTCGACCTAAACGAAGTTAAGTTTAGAATGAAGGGAACTAGACTGTTTATGATGAAAGAGTCAAAGTCGGAAGTAGAGATCTATAATTTGCATATTCATTCAAAGGATATTGCACTTTTCTCAACAAAAGCATTAAGTCACCTTCACAAATTAGTAATACATTCAAAAAAGAACAAAGAGTATCATCGATTCAAATTTTTTATATTTGTCGATTTAGTTCTGGTAAATATCAAACAAAGAACATTTATAAGGTTTACTGTAGGTTTTTTCAGATATTTATGGCGATTAATTAGTTCCAGGTTTATGGGTCGAATTTGAGTACCATTACGCAATTAGGTAACATTTCCGTCATAATTCCAGTTGGAAATCTCGCGCGAGATAAACAAAATTTACTTGAGCTTATTAACAAATGGAAAACTACTCATAGTATTGAATTGATTATTGTGCTTGATTTCTTGGTGCAGAAGGATTACGAACGCGAATTTGTACTCCATTGTATAAAGAGTGGAATCAAAATTGTCTATTCGCTTGAGAAGAACCCCAACGGATCAAGGCGCTTAGGCTACTTAGAATCCACGGGTAAATGGATTATATTTTGCGATAGCGACGATACCTTGGATTTTTCCCGGCTTCAAAGCGTTATACATGAGCCTCCATCTGATGGTGAAATTTACGTATTTTCTTTTGCAGAAGTAAAATTAGGCAAGAATCTTGTGAGTCGAACCAGAAAGGCTTCAACTTTAACTTTCGTAGAGATGCCTGGTTTATGGAGATGCTTGTTTAATCGACGGATAGTTGATCGCGGCAATTTTTGCCGAAGTTTGATTGGAGAAGATTTGGTTTTGTTGAGCTCACTAATTCTTCTCTCGAAAAGAATAGTATTCAATACTCCAGTTCTCTATAATTACGTTATGCATTCCGGCTTCCGATTATCAAATCAAAAACCCAACGTTGAAGAATATAGGAAAACCTTGTCTGAATTCGAAGGTGTCTTAAGTGATCGATTCTCCGGTATCAAATATAATAATTTTATTGCCGTATGCATTTATCTATCCTTTACAATTTCTTGTGCCCAGGTTTTCAAAGGTAAGTTAAAGTTTCAGATAATCAAGACCTTATTCCTAATTATTTTTCGAAATCCGCCAATGTTACTTTTACTGTTACCGAGTCTTGCGGTAGTTGTTTATACAAAGGTCAGGAGACGCGTCCGCAAATGAGAATACTAGCCATACCGCTAATGGGTGGACGCGGCAATCAGTATTTTCAGATGAATGCCGCAATCGGTATTGCAAAGATTAACCGAATTAAGAAGATTTATTTTTTAGTCGAAAAGAATCATATTTTAAGTGCAAAATCTCTAGACCTATGTTTCAATAAAGCAGAAAAATTGGGAATAGAGTTTGATTTTTTGAAAAAAGAATCAACGGCAGCACGGATATTTAGAAAAGTTGTCAATTTTCAATTGCGTTCAGCACTTAGCCGTGACTTTGTAACCGAAATAAGGCTTTTAATTACTAAACCCTTGCTGATTCTTTTTTCACTGATAATTTTCAAGCAAAATATAAAAATATTTGTTGCTCGAGATTTAGGTTTTTCTGGTTTTCCGAAAACAGAAAGATCAATTTTAATTGTCGGATATTTTCAGTCAATCGAATATGGGGATAATTTAAGTGAGTTGTTTATCAAAAGAAAAAGTTCCAGACCTTCATCAAATCACACCGACGTAATGATTCATATTCGACAGGGTGACTACAGGAACAACCCGAATTTCGGAATTCTTGCACCTAAGTATTATCGCGAATTACTGATTGAAATTTCGCAAGGAGAGAGAATAAGAAGAATTGATGTATACTCGGATGACGACATTGATACTAAGAAGTTAAAAGAGTATATTGGAAATTTGGAATTTAAACCTACAGTCAATTTGTATCCAGGAAGTAAACTAAGTGATGCAGAATCTTTCCAAAAGATGGCTAACAACTACAACTATTACTTGATTGCGAATTCCACTTTCAGTTACTGGGCAGCAGTATTTGGAGAAAATGCAGAATCGGTCATTTTCTACCCGAGCCCATGGTTTAAATCAATTGAATCCCCCAATAGAATGTTCAAATCAAGCTGGAGAATGGCAAATTCTCACTTTTTAGACTAAAGTGTTTAAAATGAAGGATTTTGAAGTTTATAACGGAATTAAAAATTCACTGGATTTGCTTGATAAATCTTCAAAAAATAGATTATTGCGAATAACGATTGCGCAATGTGCTCTTGGAGCACTGGATCTTCTAGCAGTGATTTTGATAGGACTTATAGGCAGCATGGCGGTCTTGGGTGTTCAATCGAAGGAGAATAAGTTTAGTCCAATTCTTGATGCGCTTAACCTGAGCTCTCTTACTTTCCAAGCGCAAGTCGCTGTCTTAGGAACGGGGGCCGCATTTTTACTGATTTCAAAAACTCTACTTTCGTCTCTCGTAGTATGGAAAACTACTCGATACTACTCATTATTGTCCGTAAGAATAAGTATGAACTTAATATTCAGATTCCTGAAGCAACCAGTCAATAAAGTTAACGAAAAATCAACTCAGCAGTCTTTATATGGATTAACTGCAGGAGTGAATAATTTAGTTGTAGGAGTTATATCTACAATTTCTACCGTTTTGTCAGATTTCTTTCTCATTTCGTTAATGCTTTTAACGCTGATTTTTACTGACGCTTTGATGGCAATGATTGCTTTTGTGATTTTTTCTACTGTTGCTGTCATGCTCCATTTTCTAGTCGGCAAGAAGTCGAAAGCGATTGCAGAGGAATTAATTCCAAGCACGATAAGCGCTAACGAAGGAATAATTTATACAATAGAGGGGTATAGAGAACTTTTCGTCGCTAATCAAATTGAAAAGAAAATAGTTGAAGTAGAGGAATCGATGAAAAGGGTTTCTCTTTTAACATCGAAACAATCTTTTCTACCGCACGTAAGCAAGTATTTGATAGAAGTTATACTTGTTTTTTCGCTTCTGTCGCTTTCCTTGATTCAATTCATATTGAGCGACGCAGTGGAGTCCGCAGGAAATCTAGGACTTTTCTTGGCGGCCAGTACAAGAATTGCTCCAGCGGCACTTAGGGTTCAACAATCATTTTCAACAATAATGAATGGATTTGGAGGAGGTAAGTCAAGCTTAGAACTGTATCGTAGATTACCGAATGAATCGCAGGTCCACGAGAGTAAGCAACCAAATTTGATTTCCCATTTAAAGGGGAAAGATGCAAGAGATAAAAAACAAAAAGTGGTGGATTTTGAAAAAGTCACCTTCTCTTACAGGAACGACAAAGAGATTTTGAAAAACTTGAATTTTCAGGTTTGCAAAGGTCAACGTGTGCTGATTTTGGGTAGATCTGGAAGTGGTAAATCCACTCTGATAGATCTTTTGCTTGGATTATTAGACGCGAACGAGGGTAGCATCGAGCTTTTCGGTGAAAATCCAAAATTAGCGATAAAGAGTCATCAAGGCCGCCTGGCTTATGTTCCTCAAAATCCCTTTCTTTTTAAAGGTAGTATCCGCGACAATATAGTTGGTCCAAAGAATGAAATTTCAGATGAAGAAGTGTGGAGCGCGTTGAGCAAGGTAGATCTAAGGAAATTAATTGAGAAATTGCCAGAGAAACTAAATACAATGGTTTCAGAAAATGGCAAGAATTTTAGTGGTGGCCAGCGACAACGCATTAGTCTGGCAAGGGCACTTGTTCTGAAGCCAAAACTCTTAATTCTTGATGAAGCAACAAGTGCTTTAGACACTGAAACCGAATTGAAAATTATGAATAGAATTGCGGAAAGAAAATTCGTTGAAACCTTAATTGTGATATCTCATAAAGTACAAAACATAAAACAATATGATTTGGTCGGAGTTTTGAATAGAGGAAATCTAGACTTTGGAAGCGTTAGAGAGATTTCAGCTAAATATCCTAAATTATCTGCGTTCAAAATGAGCTAATGATGACTTATTGATTAATTCCAAAATTCGCAAAGCCTGATTTCCAAAGTTGTCTTAAGTGATAAAAAGTTCTATGAATCCAAAATTTATAGATTGAGAAGAAATTAAGTATAGATATTCCGTAAACTTTTTTTAAAAAAAGATGTTCGTATTCTAAATCTCTACACAGTGTGATGGTGTTATGTGTGAAATCAAGTGGCTCTATTGTCATGTCATTTCCAATAAGCTCATTGGGTGGTGTTTTTGTGTGTACAGCTACTTCATCAAATCCAATATTCGTAATCAGGGATTTCCCAGGAAGAATACAAGTATATTCCCTAAGCTTAAATTCATATGCGAGCGGAAGGTCCCAAGTATCAATTGTTCCCATTTGTGCCCTTCTCGCCCCAACATACCAAAACTGAAGTTCCTTGTTCAAAAATAAATCTCTGATAAAGTTTTTCGGGGCTGTAATCATCTCTCTCATTGTTTTCCAATTCTGTCTGTTTGTAGCCCAACCCCAGATCATCGGATACTGACATAGAAACGGCGTATTGCTTTCGCTACGAAATTTGTTGACAACAAAACTCCCAACAAAAAGACAATTTGGCAAGTTGGGTAATTCGTTAAGTGCCCAATTCAAATAAGGAAAAATGTTTTTAGAAATTGCGATATCATCTTCTAATATTAAACCCGCTTGGTTATGCTGAAAAAACCAATCTATTGCTGTCAAAACTCCTTTTGCCACTCCAAGATTTGTGTCATTTTGTCTTATTGTAATTTTTAGATCCGGGTAGGAGTTTGACCTAATTTCCCTAATCATATCTTCTTGTAATCTAGCTATAGTCAAGTTTGCCGGACCGTCTATCGAAATGAATAACTCACGAATTCCGCCATTTTGGAGACTCTCAATTAGAGGCTTCAGATTCTTTGGGCGTGCATAAGCAATTATTAATGCAGATTCGATGACGGTTTGCATTGCAATATAATTTTAATATTTCATGGGAAGTCTATCCCATAAAAGATTTAATTTCTCACTTTCTTTTGACTAGTATTTTACCGTCATTTTAAGTACGGCTCGCTCAAGAATCGGGGTCTAATTGATTTAGCTGGATTACCAACTGCAACCGAGTTGCTCTCTAAATCATCCATCAAGAAACTATTAGCACCTATTACGCAATTTGCCCCCACGTTTACCTTCGCGTCAATGATAGATCCAGTACCAATATGCGACCCTCGTCCAAGCCTAACGCCTCCTGAAAGTATGGCCCCTGGGGCAAGTGACGAAAAGGATTCCAGTTTACAATCATGCTCGACTTTTGCGCCTGTATTGATAAGGATGCCTTCCGATAATGAAGTTTTTGGACCAATATAAGCACCGGACATGATGACTGCTCCAGGAGGAAGATGCTCATCATTCAATTTTATTGCGCTACTACTGCAGTAACTCCCAACCACTCCTGACCCGTAAAATTTTATGATTTGATCAAACATTTTTTGACGATTGTAATTGTCACCTATTGCAATTAGAAATTTTGTATTCTCAGAAATCTCTTTTGGAAAATTGTTCTCGATTCGTATGCCATTTAGAAATGGTTTTCTAGAGAAAGGATCGACAATTCTCTTGATTTCAACTGAGTCATACTTCATATTTGCGACGATTGAAACAGCGTGACCACCCGAGCCGAAAACAATAAAGGAAGTCAGTGTCACAGTTCATTATAACACTTTGATAATTTAACGTTGCAAAACTGCTAACAAACATACTGGCAAAATTGACAATATTTAGGTCTATATGCCTAACGCGCGAACCAAATATGAAATCTTCTTCTCAACTTGGAAAATTTCCATTGATTTAAAAGAAAAGATCTACATCTGTTTACAAAATTATTCGGAACCACCTCTGAATTTGGCCAACTATGCTGGATTTGAACGTGATTAATTTGGATACATTCCTCCTTGGAGTCGGTTAAAAAACTTAAATTCAATTTGCGATAATGTACATCATCAGGGTCACGGGGAGAATGAGTTGGGTTTTCCCAACCGTTATCCTTGAACATACTTCGATTAGGAACAACCACAAACCCATTTCGAAAGAATTTTTCAACTAACCAGTCATATGCAAATTGCTTAAGATCGTTTACTTTAACTTTCCGAAGGATTGATTTCCAAGTGCTAGATGGAAGTACAGATGCTTGACCGTGTAAACCCTGGGAGACGACTGAAAAATCACCCGCATTCCCCTCTATTTCATAACTACCTAAGTTTATACCGCGAAAATTCGGATTACCAAAAAACTCTTTCATAATCTTAGACGCAAAACAAAGTGAATGCTTATGGATTTCAGCATCTTCTTCGAGAACTAATACCCAATCGGAATTGAGCAATTCGAACGAGGTGCGTTGAACATTCCATCTATTTATATTGATATTCGCCAGAGGAGTATTCTCTAATGCATCAAAGTTAAAAACGCTCGTCGATTCATCCAAAAATGAACTTAGGATGTGAAACATTTCGCTATTTTCTTTTTGAATAAAAAAAAGCTTCTCGTATTCCTTCGAGTTGTGGCACTCATAAAGTGATTGAACCAATTTCCGGAATGCTTCAGGGCGAGAGTAACAGGTTACTGCAACAGTACCCTTCAAAATCACGTCTAATTATATCACAATATCAACACTGTCAATATCTGGATTCACTTGTTAACGAACATAACGAAGAAGGCATGGAGACGGAATATCTTTAGTAGAGACATAGTACTTTAGAGTTGAATTAAATTCCGGATATTTCGAAAAGATTTGACGGTTTTTAAGAGATTAAATCTGACACGTTAAATTGACTAAATCTGACGCTTCAGTTGCTTCAGCACAACTAACTTTAAACCCGATTTAAGTAATCTTATGAAGGAGGTATTGTAAACCAAAAGATGCATGATGAAGTTTATATAGTTGGTATGACTAGTACTTCAAATGAGCACTAAGATGCTTTCAAGCAAGCGTTTTCTTGAGGCGTGACATCTTATAACTAATCCGATTAAAAGTGATTACCGTAAGTGTCTTAATTGAGATCAAGAACTTTCTAGAATATTGTGGGAAAAATGGCTCCAATTTACTTAAATTATCTGAAGCAAGAAAATATAGAGATAGGTAGGATTTGCATCGTTTCTTAAAACCTGAAGAAGTGAAGAAGTGATGCAGAAGATACATGTATTGAGCGGTCGAAAAAGAGTTTAGCGGATTTTTTGCCCGTACCATCCATGTCTTCCAAAAAAAAGGCATGAACTCAAGATCCGATCGGCCAATGTAGAAAGTTCCAAAACGTTCACTTAATAATTTGCTTATAGCTACATCATCTGGAAAGTTTGAGTGGCCAATTGGCACGTTTGCAAGGTATTCGCCAGCCTTATGCGATAAGACGAGTCCGGCTCCTGAACAGTAGATTCCGAAATTCCTTCGCTTTCGAAGACTTATTCCTAAGGGAAATCCTGCAAAATCAACCTCACTCCTAGATAGTTTTTGAATTAATCTATGAAGACTATCTACACAAAAGTAAGTTGATGTATTTGTTCGAACTACATAGTCATATTTGAACGAAGAATTCACAAATCTCAAAGCCTCCAAAGTTTTTTTCAAAATATCACTATCAATACATTTTACATATAGTAAATTATTGCGAATAAAGGCTGAACTGATTTCAGGGTTACCAACAACCCAAAATACCTTCAAAGTTTCTGGGATTGATGATGCCCAAGTTTCACATTGAGCAGAGTAATCTGAAACGTACTCCGGGGCATGGGTTGGACTGTACAAACACAGAATTATAGTGGTCTGTTTAGGATTTGGTGGGTTCAATCTATTGGACATTTTTACAAAGCTATTGAGCCAATTGAAGTTTTCATAACTTAATCAGTTTCTGTTTGATAATTGCTAACATTCGCTCCAAATTTTGCTTCCATACCAATTGTTCTGTCGAAGTCAGAGCATTTAGCATGAGATCTTCTTCAGTGCTATTGGACCAAACAAAGTCTAAGTAATCAAGCAAAGACTCTTGCTTAGAAGGAATATTTAAATGTATACATCTTTCAATAAATGAAGCAATGCTAATTTCCTCTGTAGACCAAACACACTCTTTAAATTCCGGTTGGCCGAAACAGTAAGAAGGTACTCCCAGTATAGTTGCTTCCAATAGGCAAGTACCGCTAATACCAATGACACCCTTAGAATTGCGAATCCAATCAATTGATGCTGAGCCTCTCGGGGCAAGATAAACATTGGGGAAATCAGTAAGTTGTTTTAAGGTGGACGCCTTTCTCGTACCATACATGAGTGGATTCTCTTTAATTACCAATTTTTGATTATGTTGTGAGAGAACCTGAACTAAATCCTCAAGTATTTCAAATTCATCAACCCCATTTCCTAGGACTAAACCACTTCCCTCTGGACGATAATGAAGAGCCCAAAAAAAGTATCCTGATTCAGAAAAATCATTTGTAGTCAAGTTAGAATCTTTTCTAAATTGGAGAACCCTTCTACGAGCTTCAGCAAGATTAATCTTAAGAAAGTTTTGATCAAATCTTCTAACTTTGAAGCTACGAGTCCGAGGTCCTGTGATGACAGACCTTATAGTGCCTTTAAAAATGTCATAAACCTCTGGGGCCAAAGTGATGAGTTTCTTTCCCGTTTTTAGATTTGAGAATTCGCTGAAATTGTTGCCAAGTATTATGGAAGGAGCGATGTATAAGCCACTCGATTGGCGTTTGAAATCTTCAATAAATGTATTTATCGACTCAATATGGTTAGATTTAGTTTGTTTATTTTGACAATAATTGGATGAGTTCTTATGTGATCCGATTGCAAAATCGGATCTCGGTACCCAACGCGAATTGATTCGCGTGTTTTGAAAAGTAATAAAGGGTATAGTACTTGCAGTCATTGCATGTAAGAAGTTTGTTAAGAGTTGACAATTGTCTATAGATATTATCAAGTTGGGACAAATTTCTGACGAAATGTATTCACATTTTTTTAGTATATCGGCATGAGCAACATCTTTCCACTCTGGTGAAATATAAAGGTACCATGATTCAAACTCAAAGCCATTCGTATACGGATCACATCTTCTTATGGTTTCCATAGATCTGCCCGCCGATGAAAGCTCGCTAAATTTCTGAAGTTTCAGTTTTGCCTCTTTAAGTCTGTCTGGATCTGGGTTACCCCTCTCTTGCCAAGATACAAATTCTTCTTTCAGCGAAATCAAGTCTTTGCCCAAAATCTTTGTGGCCTCCTCTATGAGGTCAGGTCCATAAACGAAAGTGAATAAGTCTGTCAAGGCAATGTCAACTTCAATGTCAAAAGTCATTAAACGCTCGGCCAGGTACGACATGACTTTCAATTGAAAAGGTTGATCTGCAAGAAGCAACACTTTGGTTCTATTATCATAATTTTGGTCTACCACGATGAAAAAGTGTATATTGAACCAACATAAATATCATCAAAATGATACGGAAAATAGAAATTACTCAAGCGCTAATCTTATCTCAAGTACAGAAAGGAGCAAATACCTGTGGGTTCAGTTGTCAAAAAGCGCCGCAAGCGCATGGCGAAGAAGAAGCATAAAAAGCTTCTAAAGAAGACTCGTATTCAGCGTAGAAACAAGAAGTAATTTAGAGTTTTACGAGTACTAATTTCTTGTTAATTGAGGTAACCGCATAGCGGACCTTTTCAACTGTAAGTGTGGCGCTATCTTTGACACCATCAAGGATGGCGCCATTTACTAGTTTGGGTGAGACATTTGAATTATTG
>Ga0129336_10000890_pt1 | contig 17678 bp, 17 predicted proteins | sample CPB6_02_DNA_FD_96878 | JGI IMG/M metagenome (GOLD analysis project Ga0129336, IMG submission 96878) | Freshwater to marine salinity gradient microbial communities from Chesapeake Bay, USA - CPBay_Sum_0.6_0.2_DNA | ecosystem: Environmental > Aquatic > Marine > Coastal | place: USA: Chesapeake... | reverse complement strand
GGTTCCCCAATCAAAAAGGGCGGTCTCACAAGTGTTTGAACGGTTTACCGATCGGGCCCGCAGGGTCGTGGTGTTGGCTCAAGAAGAGGCACGCCTGCTCAACCACTCGTACATCGGCACCGAACACATCCTGCTCGGCCTCATCCATGAGGGTGAAGGCGTCGCCGCCAAGGCGCTCGAGTCGTTGAACATCTCGCTCGAAGCGGTGCGCGCACAGGTTGAAGAAATCATCGGTCAGGGCGGATCCTCCCCCTCCGGCCACATTCCGTTCACGCCGCGAGCAAAGAAGGTCCTCGAGCTGTCGCTTCGCGAAGCCCTCCAACTCGGCCACAACTACATCGGCACCGAACACATTCTTCTCGGCCTCATCCGCGAAGGCGAAGGCGTTGCCGCTCAAGTTCTCGTCAAGCTGGGTGCAGATCTCTCCCGCGTTCGTCAGCAAGTCATCCAACTGTTGAGTGGCTACCAGGGCCCCTCGGGCAAGGGTGAAGGTCAAGCAGTCGGCGCCAAGGAAGAAACTCAGGAAAAGGGCGGCAGCCAGATCCTCGATCAGTTCGGTCGCAACCTCACCCAACTCGCGCGTGACAACAAGCTCGATCCGGTGATCGGTCGTCAGCGTGAGATGGAACGCGTCATGCAGATTCTCTCTCGCCGCACCAAGAACAACCCAGTGCTCATCGGCGAACCTGGCGTCGGCAAGACCGCAATCGTCGAAGGTCTGGCACAGAAGATCGTGCGTAACGATGTTCCGGAGACGCTCACCAACAAACAGCTCTACACGCTCGATCTCGGTGCACTCGTTGCCGGCAGCCGTTACCGCGGCGATTTCGAAGAGCGCTTGAAGAAGGTGTTGAAGGAAATCAAGACGCGCGGCGACATCATTCTCTTCATCGACGAGATCCACACGCTTGTCGGTGCCGGTGCCGCAGAAGGCGCCATCGACGCGGCATCCATCTTGAAGCCAATGCTCGCTCGTGGTGAATTGCAGACCATTGGCGCCACCACCCTGGATGAGTACCGCAAGCACTTTGAGAAGGACGCCGCCCTGGAGCGCCGCTTCCAGCCGGTGAAGGTGGAAGAGCCCGAGGTGGCCCACACCATCGAAATCTTGAAAGGCATCCGCGACAAATACGAGGCTCACCACCGCGTCACCATCACGGACCAGGCGCTTGTCGCCGCAGCGAACCTCGCCGATCGTTACATCGCGGATCGTCACCTTCCGGACAAGGCGATCGACCTCATCGACGAGGCTGGCAGCCGCCTGCGTATCAAGCGCATGGCCACTCCTCCCGATTTGAAGGAACTCGAGAACAAGATCAATGAAGTGCAGGAGGCCAAGAAGAAGGCCGTCGAAGAACAGCGCTTCGAAGAGGCGGGACGACTCCGCGACCAGGAGCGCGCGTTGCTCGATGAGCGCACCTCCAAGGAAGCCGAAGTGAAGTCGAAGGGCATCGACCTGTTCGACGAAGTGGACGAGGAGGCAATCGCCGAGGTGCTCAGCATCTGGACGGGCATCCCCGTGTACAAACTCACCGAGGAAGAGACGGCCAAACTCCTCAACATGGAGGCCGAGCTCCACAAACGGATCATCTCGCAGGATGACGCCATCAAGGCGGTCAGCCAGAGCATTCGCCGCACCCGGGCAGGCCTGAAGGATCCGAAGCGCCCGAGCGGTTCGTTCATCTTCCTCGGCCCCACGGGCGTCGGCAAGACGGAACTCGCCAAGACGCTCGCCAACTTCTTGTTCGGTGACGACGATGCGCTCATCTCGCTCGACATGAGTGAGTACATGGAGAAGCACACCGTCAGCCGTCTCGTCGGTTCACCCCCGGGATATGTGGGATACGAAGAAGGCGGTCAGCTCACCGAGGCCGTGCGTCGCAAGCCGTTCTCGGTCGTGCTCTTCGACGAAATCGAAAAGGCGCACCCGGACGTGTTCAACACCTTGCTCCAGATTTTGGAAGAAGGTCGTCTCACCGACGCACAGGGTCGCAGCACCGACTTCCGCAACACCGTGCTCATCATGACCTCCAACCTCGGCACGCAGGATCTGCGCAAGGCCAACGTCGGTTTCGGCAAGAACGACGAGGCCATGTCTTACGCCCGTATGCGCGACAAGGTGAACGAGGCTTTGAAGGGTCACTTCCGACCGGAGTTCCTCAATCGCATCGACGAGATCATCGTGTTCCACGAACTCGGCATGAACGAAGTGGTCCAGATGGTGGATCTCATGAGCAAGCGACTCGTCTCGCAGCTCGAGGGTCTCGGGATCGGTCTGGAACTCACCCAGGTGGCCAAGGAATTGCTCGCCAAGCGCGGCTATGACCCACAACTCGGTGCTCGCCCGTTGCGTCGTGCTCTGCAGCGCCTGATCGAAGATCCACTCTCGGAGAAGTTGCTGAACAAGGAGTTCACCGCAGGCCAGATCATCGTGATCGGCGTGGAGGACGACCCCGAGCGTCCTGGTGAACAGCGCATGGCGTTCAGTGCGGTGGAAGGCTTCCAGCCGCCGTCCGCAGTCGAACTCGCCGGTGCCGGCGACGGCAACAACACCTCCGCAGAGTGAAACGAATCCACGCCACCGCCCTCGCGGTGATGCTGTCGGTACTCCTTGCCGCGTGTCGTGTCGACACCACCGTCACGTTGCAGGTTCAACCAAACGGTTCCGGTGAAGTCGCGGTAGTCGCTACTGCTGATGCGGCCTTGGTACAAGCGGTTCCTGAATTGCGTGATTCTCTCGCGTTCAACGACTTGAAAGACGCGGGATGGTCGGTGAGCGAGGTGGCCGAAACTGACGACGGTGGGCTGCAAGTACGCGTCTCACGCGATTTCAACAACCCCGACCAGGCTTCAGTTCTGTTGAACAGCTTGAGCAATCAGTTCGGCCCATTCAAGAACATGGCACTTGCTCGTACCGGGAAAGAGACCGACTCGCGCTGGGATCTCACGGGAACACTCGAAGTGAACGGTGGTCTCAATGCCTTCGCCGATCCTGCGTTGCTCAAGTTGATTGGCGGTGCTCCATTCGAGGATCGACTCAAGCAATCTGGTGCCGAAATTGGTCAGGCTGTCGGCATCACATTCCTCGCCGATCTTCCTGGTGAGTTGGTCTCCACCACTGGAATCGAAACGGACCGCGGCGTGCAGTGGTCGGTGTCGTTCGACGGCAGCACACAAGATGTCGCCACGGTCACCCAAAACACCGCCGTCGCCGCAACCGTTGCTCGGGTATTCAGCCCAATCTTGATGTGGTTGCTCATCGCATGGCTCGTCGCCATGGCATTGCTCAGTGGAGCAGTCGTGTATTACCGCGCCCGTAGATCGCGTCGCACACCCACCGCCTAATCTTGCGCGCATGGCTCGCCTGCGCACCGTCTATCTCTGCAGTGAGTGCGGTTCGTCGCACCCCAAGTGGACCGGCAAGTGCGACTCGTGCGGCTCGTGGAACTCGCTCGTCGAAGACGTCGAAGGCGGGCCCGAAGCCGCGAGTCTTGCCGCAGGCATGGCACTCGTTCCCCCGGGTACGGCGTCGCCCATCACTGCCATCGATGCGGCCTCATCGTCTGCGCTCAGCACCGGTATCGGCGAACTCGATCGCGTGCTCGATGGTGGTTTCGTCCCTGGCAGTGTCACGCTTCTCGGTGGCGAGCCAGGTATCGGCAAGTCGACGCTTCTCCTGCAGTTGCTCGCCTCGTGGCGTGGTAAGTCGCTCTATGTCTCCGCCGAGGAAAGCGCTCAACAAGTTCGGCTCCGCGCCGAACGTTTGGGGGCGTTGAAAGACGATCTCTGGTTGTTGTCGGAAGCCTCCGTTCCCAACATCGTCTCTGCACTCGATTCGATCAAGCCGTCGCTCGTCGTCATCGACAGCATCCAGGCAGTCGCAGATCCAGGGCTGGGAAGCACGCCTGGGTCGGTAGTGCAAGTTCGCGGCTGCGCATATCGATTGGTGCAAGAGGCGAAGCAGCGCAACATCCCCGTGGTGCTCGTTGGACACGTCACCAAAGAAGGTGGCTTGGCGGGCCCGCGAGTTCTCGAACACGTGGTCGACACGGTGCTCTCTTTCGAGGGTGATCGCCACCATGCTCTGCGCATCATGCGTGCAGCAAAACACCGTTTCGGTTCCACCAGCGAGCTCGGCGTCTTCGAAATGACGGAGCGCGGTCTGATGGGCGTTCCCGACGCCAGCCAAATGTTTCTCGCCGATCGCCGCCCTGGCACTCCAGGCTCCGTCGTGGTGCCCACGCTCGAAGGACACCGTCCGCTCCTGGTCGAAGTGCAAGCACTCACCAATCCCACCAGCGGAAACGTTCCTTCCCGGAGAAGCGCTCAAGGCCTCGATCCCGGTCGTCTCGCCATGTTGCTTGCCGTGCTCGAGCGTCGCGCCCGCGTGTCGCTGTCCCAACACGAAGTGTTCGCTTCGGTGGTGGGTGGCGTGAAGTTGGGCGAACCCGGCAGCGATCTCGGCTTGTGCCTCGCCATCGTCTCGGCGGCCACCAACACTCCAGCTCCCGCCGATCTCGTCGTGTGTGGCGAAGTCGGTCTTGGTGGCGAGGTGCGCTCAGTCGGCAATCTCGATCGCAGACTCAGCGAGGCCGCGCGTCTCGGCTTCACCAAAGCCATCGTCCCTGCGTCAGGGTCGGGCAAGAAGCACGACGGCATCACCTTGTTGTCGGCTTCGTCGTTGCCCGAAGCCCTCTCCCTCGCCCATCTCGGCGGCTAGTTCACGAGCCTCCCGCACACACTCGAATCATGGCTGCATCAGTTGTTCTCGGTTCGGACGGCAGGAAGCGTTGCGCGTGGTGCGTGGGCAATGAGTTGTACGAGCTCTACCACGATCGCGAGTGGGGTCGGCCCCAGAAGGACGAGCGTGCAATCTTCGAAAAGCTTTGTCTCGAAGGGTTCCAGGCGGGACTCTCCTGGCTCACCATCCTGAAAAAGCGAGAGGCGTTTCGTCAGGCGTTCCGCGGTTTCGAGCCGGAAATTGTCGCAAATTTCACCAGTCGTGACATTCAGCGCCTCATGAAGAACGAAGGCATCGTGCGAAACCGAGCGAAGATCGAGTCAGCCATCAACAACGCAAAGATGCTCAAGGTGATGCACGAGAAGGATGAGTCGCTTTCGAAGTTGGTGTGGAGTCACGCCGCCATACGCAAGTCTTCTCCGCGCACTCTTTCCCAACTCAAGGCCGTCACTCCTGAATCCATCGCGCTCAGCAAGGAACTGAAGAAGCGTGGGTTTTCCTTCGTTGGGCCAACCACTTTGTACGCGGCCATGCAGTCGCTTGGGGTGGTTAACGACCATGTTGTCGGGTGCCACCGCGCACCCAGCTGAGTACTAGCTAACTCTCACCCTTGAGGTCGTAGCGATACACGTTCGTGTCGCGCTTCACGAACCCGATCCGCTGATACAAGCGGTTCGCTGCCTCCCGCGACGGACGCGAGGTGAGATCAACTGTTAGTGCACCCTCCGCGCGGGCGATCTCTAACGCTTTTAAGTTGAGTGCCTCGCCGACACCCTTGCCTCGTGCCGAGGAATCCACCACGACATCTTCGATCCATGCTCGAGCACCAGTGGGAATGGGAAACACCACGAGCGTGAGAGAACCGACGATCTGTTCCCCCTCGCGTGCAAGCATAAGCCTGCAGGAATCGGAATTGACTATCCGTTGCAGGTGTCCACGTGATGGCGCAGGGCTCGAGGAGGAGAGCTGTGGAACGAGTCGCTCGAATGCCGTAACTATTTCATCGGTAACGGATGCCGCTACTTCGATACGAATTTCCACTCCCCAACCTTGCCATACGTCGGCGTGCTTTCCCCATACACTTCAGGCATCGTGACAGCGCAGGTATCCGCACCGTGACCCTCACGTTTCGAGCAAAGCGGCTCGGGGCCACAGCCATTTCAGCTGCTCCACGATTTCTCACTCGCAAACCGCAACCCGGGGTTCGTGTGCTCACCTACCACTCGGTGGGCCACCAAGTAGACGGCGACATCAACGACATCTACAACATGTCTCCTCCGGAATTCGAGAAGCACGTAGCCACCATCCTTCGCTTCAGTGCCGCCCATTCGCTCCCGATAGTGCCCTTTGGATCTGAGACGCAAAGCGGAATCGCCATCACTTTTGATGACGGGTATGTGGACGTTCTTCAAACGGTTGCCCCGATACTCTCACGGCACCACATCCCCTTCCACGTCTTAATCACCCCCACCAAACTCACCTCGGGAGATTCGCGTTACCTCACCACTCAGCAATTGAAGGAGGTAGCACTCAACCCACTCGTCTCGATCGGGGCACATGGTTTTGAGCATCGCCCACTCACAAGCATGAGCACACAGGATGCCGAACAAGACTTACGACGTAGTCGGGAAACCCTCCAAGAAATACTTCAACGTGAAGTGGTCACGATGTCTTATCCGTTCGGCATGGTTGATCAGAGTGTTCGCGATGCCGCAGCGCGGGCTGGATTCACGAAAGCAGCCTGCAGCAAGTGGGGGTTCAATCACCCCGACACTGATCTTCTAATGCTTCGCCGCATCGACATGTGGGCGCGCGACGGACGTTCAACGGTGGTCGACAAACTTTTCGGTAGTTGGAATTGGTTCGCTCGACTTACATGAACGTGCCAACCGTCTCGGTGGTGATTCCGATGCACAATTCGAGCACCACCATCGAGCGTGCGCTTCGCAGTGTGGTCGAGCAAACTCGACCACCATCAGAAATCATTGCCGTGGACGATGCGAGTACCGATGACACTTGCGCGTTGGTAGAGAAGATCTCGGCTACCTCACCGATTCCGCTGAAGCTCCTTCGACTTCACGAAAACCTCGGTGCTGGTACTACTCGCAACGAGGGCTGGCGTGTCGCCACTGGTGAACTCATCGCATTTCTCGATGCCGACGATGCATGGCACCCACGCAAATTGGAGATCCAGAGCGAGGCGATGGGCGCCCACCCTGGAAGCGTGATGTCATGTCACCAACACCGGTTTTCGAAGGACAACGACTGGGATTCAGTTCCATCACCCCGTCACCGAATGATTGGGTTGCGGGCATTTCTCTTCAAGAATCGTTGCTCGACTCCCTCGGTCGTGGTGAAGAGAAACATCGAGCAGCGTTTTGGCGCGGGAAGCCACTCAGAGGACTATCTCCTCTGGCTACGCATCGTGGCCGCACACGGACCGTGCTTGAAAGTCGAAGCCCCCCTTGTGCACTGCACGAATCCTCCCTTCGGTGGCCGCGGGCTCAGCGGACAATTGCTGGCGATGGAGCGCGCCGAGCTTGCCGGCTATCGCACCCTCCACCGTGAAGGCAGCGTCTCTCGTTCGATGGTCATTGCTGCTTCGCTGTGGTCGATCACCAAGTTCCTAATCCGTGTGGTCAGTTCGGCGAATCCACTTCGAATGAAGCAGCGATAGGGTGAGGGCACATGTCGTCGCTTGATCATGTGCGGTGGCTTTCCAAGCCAAGTTTGACGAGTCCCATCATTGTCACTGCATTCACCGGCTGGAACGACGCTGCAGATGCCGCGTCCAACGCAGTACGCAATTTGATCGAGGGGTGGCACGCCACACCACTCGCCGAGATCGACCCCGAGGCCTACACCGACTTTGCCACCGTTCGCCCGCACGTTCGCATCAAAGAGGGTGGTCAGCGCCACATCGTGTGGCCAACCGTCGGCCTCTGGCACGTTGCCGGGGCAGGTGGCGATCTCATCTTGGTACTCGGCCCTGAGCCCAGCCTGCGTTGGAGATCGTTCACCGATCAGTTGATGGGCGTCGCGGACCACTTTGACGCTTCGATGATCGTCACGCTTGGCGCGCTCCTCGCCGATGTGCCCCATAGTCGGCCCGTGCAGATCATCGGTACTGCCTCAGATGCCGACATGATCGAGAGATTTGACCTGCAGCGTTCCCGCTATGAAGGGCCTGTCGGCATCGTTGGCGTGGTTCACGATGCTTGTGAGTTGGCTGCACTTCCCTCTGTTGCGCTGTGGGCGGCCGTACCCGCATATGCCTCCCAAGTTCCCTCCCCTAAAGCGTCACTCTCGCTCATGCGACGGGCCTGCGAAATCATCGGAACTCCAGCCCCCGTCGCCACAGTGATGAGCATGGTGGCGAAATATGAGGAGCAAGTGGACTCACTCGTGAGTGACGACGAAGATCTTGCTGCATACGTCGAGCGACTCGAGACAATGACCGACAGCGGCATCAGCCTCGATGATGAAGTCGATGATGGGCAGCTGCAGTTCGATTTCGCTGTTGACACTGGTGACGATGCCACTGACGCCTCCACTCTCATGGACGAAGTGGAGCAGTTCCTGCGTGAACAGGGCGACTCGAACTAAGGCTTTCGGGCCACCACCAGAAGAGAAGTACCGATAAGGCCAACCTTGCTCCAAAGGAGCTCAACTGCAGTGGCGATCCTGCCAACCAAACCACCTCCACTGCTCACCATTTTTTCCTTCGAAATCAGGGGGCGACGACCAAATCGATAGGGCACGACTCGGACGAGAAAGAGAATCGGAAGTGCAGTCAAGAAGAAATAGCGATTGAGCTCAATTCTCAGTCCAATCTCTTCCACCTCTCTTTTGATGGACTTACGTGAATACCTCAACTGATGCCCATCTAGCTCGTCATATGTGCTCCACAGTGCCATCAGGGCTGGGAGCGTGAGGAAAAGCCGTCCGCCCGGACGCAATACTCGATGAACTTCTCGCAAAACTTCTTGCCGATCGGCGAGGTGCTCGAGCACATCGAACATCCCAATACCGGCAAGCGAGTTGTCCGGTAACGACAGTTCAGCCAGAACCCCATGTATTGATGGCACCCCTCGCTGCGCCGACAATTGAGCTCCACGAAGATTTGGCTCGATGCCGATCGTTCTTTCACCTTGATCAACGAGGTACTTCGTCACCAACCCCGAACCTGAGCCAACGTCCCACAACACCCCTTCAATCGGGAATCTTCGCAGGACAGCCCGAAGAACTTGATTCCTCGTGTCGTACCACCAACCTCCCTCACCTTCATCAAGAATATTCATTTGCGCGATGTCGTACGCACTTGAAGCTCCCGTCGAACCAATCGTGTATGGACCAACCGAGTTCGTCGCAAGGAGAGGCGACGTCCAACCGTGCTCTCGCTCCAGGCGTGCAACTTCGTCGGGGATAATCATCACGTCAAGGTCTTAGCAGTGCCGCCATTGCCCGAGCCGCATTTACCGCTGCAGCATCATCCACATGAAGGAACAGCGAGGGCTCGATCAGCTCGACTTCCATGATCGACGCCGATCCACTGGGTGAGCTCACCATGTCTACACGGGCATAGAGCGGCACAGCCCCGAAGCGCGACTTCACGAACTCCATCACCTGAGTACCCAGCCGCAACTCAGCGTTTGAGGGTTGGCGCGGACCGATCTCTTCTTCCACGTACAAGCCATTGTGCGTCGCATTGCCATCACTAAAAATGGCGCCCTTGCGAAATGCATGGCTGAACTCTCCGGCGAAGTACAGGAGGCCGGTCTCCCCCATTTCATCAATCGATGATTCATATGGCTGCACCATGGCCGCCCTACCTGAGTTCAAGATCTTCTCTGCAAACTCACGGGCCGCATCGGCATCATCGATGAACCGCTCCGTGTCGTTGGAGCCAGCGCTGATCGTCGGCTTCACCATCACGTCCGGACCGAAACGAACTTCGTCGAGGTCACTTGTGGATTCGACGAAAGTCGTCGGGATGACGGGAAGTCCCGCCAATTCAACGTCGCGCAGATAGCGCTTGTCCATGTTCCACCGCACGATTTCTGGTGCGTTGTGCAGCGCCGTTTTCAACGAAACTCGAGTGAGCCAGTCGCGAAATTCCTGCGGTCGACGGTGGTAATCCCAGGTACTGCGAATGACGACAGCATCGAACGACGACCACTCGATGCTCTGGTCGTCCCAATCGATGATTTGATGTTCAATGCCAGATGCGCCAAGGGCGCGACTCAGGATCTCCAGATCCTTGTCGCGCCCTCGAGCGGATTGAACGGTTACGAGACCGAGGATTAGAAGTCCTCCATGCCGCCGCCCGGCATCGCCGGAGCATTCTCTTCGGGCTTGTCGGCGATGACCGCCTCGGTCGTGAGGAAGAGAGCCGCGATTGATGCCGCATTCTGCAATGCAGAGCGCGTCACCTTGGCCGCGTCGATCACACCAATCTTCACGAGGTCTTCGTACTCGCCGGTTGCGGCGTTCAAACCCTCGCTGCCCTTCATGCTGCGCACCTTCTCCACCACGACTCCACCTTCGAGTCCCGCATTTTCAGCGATCTGCTTGATCGGGCCTTCAAGCGCACGAGCCACCATCTTCGCGCCGGTGGCTTCGTCACCCTTAAGCGACTCGGCGGTCTTCAGTACCGCGGCCTGCGAGCGGAGCAACGCCACGCCGCCACCAGGAACGACACCCTCTTCGATGGCAGCCTTCGTGGTGCTCACTGCGTCCTCGATGCGGTGCTTCTTCTCCTTCAGCTCCACCTCGGTGGCCGCGCCAACCTTCAACACGGCTACGCCGCCCGACAACTTGGCGAGACGCTCCTGCAACTTCTCGCGGTCGTAGTCGCTGTCAGTGTTCTCGATCTCGGTCTTGATCTGGGCGATTCGACCCTTGATGTCGGCGTCGCTGCCGGCGCCTTCGATGATCGTGGTCTCGTCCTTCGTGACCACCACTTTCTTGGCACGGCCGAGCAGGTCAAGCGAGGTGTTCTCCAACTTCAGACCCACCTCTTCACTGATCACTTGACCACCGGTGAGAATCGCGATGTCCTGCAACATGGCCTTACGGCGATCGCCGAAGCCCGGTGCCTTCACGGCAACGCTCTTGAACGTGCCGCGAATCTTGTTCACCACCAGCGTGGCAAGTGCCTCGCCTTCCAAGTCCTCGGCGATGATCACAACTTGTTTGCCGGTCTGCATCACCTTTTCGAGCACGGGGACGAGATCACGTACCGCGGTGATCTTGCCGCTCACGAGCAACAAGAGCGCGTCTTCGATCACAGCCTCCATACGGTCTGCATCGGTCACGAAGTACGGCGAGATGTATCCCTTGTCGAAACGCATACCTTCAACGAGATCCATCTCCATGCCGAAGGTCTGGCTCTCCTCGACGGTGATCACGCCGTCCTTGCCCACCTTGTCAATGGCCTCTGAAATCATCTGACCGATCTCCGGGTCGGCTGCGGAGATCGCCGCCACCTGGGCAATCTGTTCCTTCGAGTCCACCTCTTTGGCTAGCGAACGAATCGACTCGACCGCACTTGCCACAGCAGCCTCGATTCCCCGCTTCACGCCCATCGGGTTCGCACCGGCTGCCACGTTGCGCAAACCTTCGCGCACCATGCTCCAAGCGAGCACGGTTGCAGTGGTGGTGCCGTCGCCGGCAACGTCGTCGGTCTTCTTTGCGACTTCCTTCACCAGCTCTGCGCCGATGCGCTCGAAAGGGTCTTCAAGTTCGATATCCTTGGCAATCGACACACCGTCATTGGTGATCGTGGGTGCACCCCATTTCTTGTCGAGCACCACGTTGCGGCCCTTTGGCCCGAGGGTCACTCGCACCGCATCGGCCAACTTGTTCATGCCGTTTTCCAGACCGCGGCGGGCTTCTTCGTCAAACGCAATGATCTTGGACATTTCACACCTCCGTGACAACAAGATTTCGGGTGCCTGAGAGCCGTTTCGGCGCCCCTCAGGGCGTTAGCACTCTACCGTCGGGAGTGCTAAAAGTGCTCAGTCGTGCCCTAGCGGATCTTGTTCAGCACCACGTCCGTACGGGTTTCCGTGGCTCCCTCTCGCTGCAACCACTTAAGGAAATGGTCAAGCCCGGAGGTTCCTGCGCAAGCCACCGCCACCGTCACGTCCGATTCCCCCGTTACATGCGCAGCCCACAGCACGTCGTCCCGTTTCATCACGGCATCGTCGAAACCCTGGGTATGGGGCATCCGCACATGAATAATCGCCTCGAGCGAGCGCCCCAAGGCCTCCTGGTTCACTTCGGCCCGAAAACCCTTGATCACGCCGGTGCGAATCAGCCTCCGAACACGTTCCGCCACCGCATTGGCCGAGAGCCCCACCCGATCCCCCAGCATCTGCCAGGAGATTCTCCCGTCCATTTGCAGAATTCCGAGGATTTCACGGTCTAGAGCATCTACTACCGAGGATTCATCAGCCATGTGCCCCATTCTGGCCGAAATTCTTCTGTTTCCGCGGCATGGGTACTGCCATCCTGATCGGCATGAGTGAGAACACCTGGACCTGGATGCTCGTGGGCTTCGAGTTGATTGCCATCAGCGGACTGTGGCTCGTTGGCGCCCGTAAGTGGTGGGGCTGGGCCTTGGTGTTGGCGAGCTCACTGCCGTGGTTCGCCTACAGCATCGTGTTCGACAAGCCCGGCTTCACCGCCATGAGCCTCATCTACATCACTACCCACGTCTCCAACTTGTACCGCTGGAAGCGAATGGACCGAGCCGATCAGCCTCCGGCGACGGCAGGGATGATCGACACCGTTTCCCCCGACGGCACTTTGGTGTTGAGTCCGTCCAGGTAACGCACGTCGTCATCGGCAACGAAGATGTTGACGAACTTGTGCAACTTGCCTTCCTGATCGAAGAGACGATCCGCGAAACCGGGGTGCGCGCTGTTCAGCGCTGACAACACTTCGACAAGGGTCGATCCTTCAACTTGCACGGTGGAAGCACCGCCGGAAAGAGGGCGGAGGGTGGTGGGGATGCGAACAGTTACTGACATGCGCGAAACCCTACCTTGACGATCAGGTATTCAGCGGGTTGAGATCAGGTCGCTCACGATGCGCGCGCTCATCGTCACCATGGGCAGACCTCCGCCTGGATGACTCGATCCGCCAACCAAGTACAAGCCCTTGACGGGTCCAACGTTCACCGGCCGGCGGAACGCTGCGCGCATGCCATTCGAAGAGGTGCCATAGATCGCACCACCAGATGACCGGTAACGCGTTTCGAAATCCTTGGGGGAGAGCATCTCGACGAACTCGGCACGACCGCGCAAATCAGGTCCTCTGCGTGCCAGGTCATTGAGTAGTCGATTGGTGAATTCGTCGTCCACTTCAAGGCCTGCAGGCACATTCACGAGGAGAAACCAATTCTCGCTGTTCGTTGGCGCCTGACTGGAGTCGGTCACGGCCGATACGCAGGCGTAGATCGTCTGTTCCTCAGGCAGCGATCCTCGCTTCATCTCGTCGAATTCGCGTTTGTAGTCCTTCGAGAACCACACGTTGTGATGTGCGATGCCTTCGGTCTTTCCTCGGGCACCCACCAGCACGACGATTCCACTCGTCGAGCGTCCCGCCTTGCGAACCTTCTTCAATCTGCGTGACTGGGGGAGTAGGTCGCGATACAGGTGTTCGGCATCGACATTTGCCAACACGATCTCGGCGGCGAATTCAGCACCTTGTGCAGTGCGAACACCAGTCACTCGCCCACGCCTGGTGACCACTCCCGTCACCTCCGTGTTCGGCAACATCTGCACACCAACGCGTTGAGCAACCGCGACGATCGCATCGCGCAACGCACCCAGACCACCTTCTACGTACCACGATCCTTGATCGGCCTCCAGTGCAGGAATGCAGGAGAGCGTGGCGGGGGATTCAAACGGCGAAGAGCCGCTGTACGTCGCGTAGCGACCCAGCCACTGACGAAGTCGAGGATCACTGAAGTGCTTCCGCGAAGCTTTCCAAAGCGTGCGAAATGCGTCGATGAGCATGAAGTCGCGGGGCGAACGCATCCGGCGGAGAAGCGAGAGCACCCCCGTCATCGGGCCGGCAAAGAAGGTGCGCTCACTCACCTCCCAAATCTTTCGAGAATGCCGGAGAAACTTCAGGTATTCGTCGCCAGAGCCGGGGCTCATACCGTCGAGCGATTGAGCAGTGGCAACCGGATCGTCGTAGAACGTTGCGGTGCCACTGCCGGGCCAGAAGTAACGGAATGGCTGCGCCAAGCGCACCAGCTTCACCTCACGTTCAAGCGAGGTGCCGGCGAGACGAAAGACGTCATCGATCACCTTCGGCCACGTGAGGAGCGATGGCCCAATTTCAAAGTGGTAGCCATCGCGCGAATACGTGGCGAGTTTCCCGCCGAACTCAGGCAGTCGCTCCAGCACCACCACATCGTGGTCAGTGCATTGCAATCGAATGGCGGCCATCAGTCCACCGACGCCACCACCGATCACCACTACGTCAGACATTCATCGTCCTTCGCAGTCGGGAGAGCGCCACCACGGAAATCGGCAACATCGCCGCTGCCCCTGCCACAGCAACAACGAGATCATCAAAGAAGAACGCGAATGCCACCGTTTCCATCACTCCCACCACCGCATAGTGCACTACAGGTGCCACATTCAGCGGACTGTCGCGATGGGGCAGAACGAACTCGAGAATCGTCATCACGACCGCGCCACCAATCAACCAGCCCACGTAGTTGGTCAGCGGTATTCCTCGGTACCAACCGTCGACCGCCCATCGCCAATACCCCTCGGCCACCATTTGCGGGTCCAGAAATACGTCCCACGCAGTGAGAGCCATTGAGCCAACGAGGACTCTCTGCCACACGGTCCGAAGGCCGAGCACACGCGCAACCTCACGAGCGGGAACAGCCATGGCCAGCCACGCGAAAGGCACCACCAGCGGCACGCCGGCCAATTGCGGCCGCAATAACGACGAGTAGCCATATGACCCAAACGGGAAACCCGTCTTGGAGCCCACCACTTCGAGCAACCACGTGAAACCCACCACTGCAAAAGCGGCGAAGACTGCGCGCCCAATACCCCAGGCAGCCCGAACAACGAGAACAGACAGCGCAAACATGCCGCCAATAACGAGGTGTGTCAACACCACGCGTTCGTCACTCGACCGTTCATACAACGGCGTGGCGATCATGGCTGCGATCGTCACGGCTGCACAAACGCGTTGTGCTGAAGGGAACGATTTGTTGATGGTCATCGAGAGGGGAGCAGCATCCGCATCACCATCACGGCCTTGCTCGCAGTCGACACGCTGGCTCTTCCACTGAACACGTCGTAGTTGCGCTCCTCGATCTTGTCGAGAATCCGCGAATACAACCTTCGCGCCGCAGTGATCGCCTTGCGTGAACGGTTCGGCAACATGGCCAAACCCTTGTCGGCCGATTCGTACAACTCTCTGCACCGGGCGATCTCAAACTTCATCAATTCAACGAATTCGGGCGTACAGCGGCGCTCCTCCAACCGAACGCCAAACCTCTGCACGTCCTCTTGCGGGATGTACACACGGCCACGATCCAGATCTTCGTTCACGTCTCGCAAGAAGTTGGTCAGTTGAAAGGCGTTTCCCAAGTCGCGTGCATGGGGCAATGCTTCTGGGAACATCGGTTCGAGCACGGGCAACATCATTTCGCCAATCACCGCAGCCGAGCCGTCCATGTAGTCGAGCAAGTCGGCCCACGTCTCGTACTTCTCCACCGTCAAGTCCATGGTCATGCTGCGTAGGAATCGTCGAAAGCAGTCCGGATCAATCTGCAGGTGTTGCACCGTGTTGACTACGGCTTTCAGCACGGGGTCCTCTGACGAACCCGCGGCAAGGTCATGAAAGAAGCGCTCCCCAAAACTGGCCAACGCCGTTGCGCGCTCAGCGGTCGGAACTGGTCCCAGGTCATCCACGATGTCGTCGGCATAACGCGCGAACCCGTACAGCGCGTGCACGTGCGGCCGCTTGTCAGGGTCGAGCACCATGGTCGACCAGTAGTAGGTCGTGCCATGTCGCTTGTTGAACATCCGACACAACTCGTAACTCTCCTCAAGCGACAGCGGGCCTTGCGGCAACAAGCGAGTGGTGGGAACGGGAGGAGTACGACGGATCATCTGGTGGCGTATTCGTTCACCCGCTCGGCCGCCAGTCGACCGGACACGAGCACCATCGGCACGCCAACACCAGGAACTGTGCTCGAGCCCACGAACACCAGTCCCGGCACTCGATCGTCGATGTTGTTCGGGCGGAATGGGCCGGTCTGGAAGAACGTGTGGGCGAGAGCGAACGGCGTACCACGCTCCATTCCGAGAGCTTCCCAATCGAGCGGGTCGTACACGCGCTCCACCACTGCATCAGTGGGATAACCGAGCGACGAAACACGGTTCTTGATGTCTCCGACAATTCGTTCGCGTTCGCGCGACCAATCGATCGTGCCATCGAGGTTGGGTGTCGGCTCCAGCACGTACAACGACGAACAACCTTCGGGGGCAAGACCCTTGGTATCAAGTGAGTGCAGCGTCACCAGAACCGATGGGTCGGGCATGCGCACGCCATCTTCGATCAACGCCTTGAACGATCCATTCCAGTCATGCCCGAAGTGAATGTTGTGATGTGCCGCCTCGCTCGGCGGCAGACCTTTCACACCCGCCACCCACAACACGCAGCTGGGGCTGTACTTCCCACGCCGTGCCGCGCGAGGTGCATCCACCCCGCCGAGCAGCGTGCGATACGCCACCGGTAGATCAGGGTTGCACACCACGGCATCGGCCGCCAGCCGCTCATCGCCAGCAATCTCCACTCCCGTCACCGCGCCATGCGAACCGGCTGCGCGAAGGATTCTCGTCACAGGGGAGTCGTATCGAATCAACACACCCTTTTCCTCGAGCGCCTTCGCCAAGCCGGTGGCCATCGCGTGCATGCCGCCTTCGGGGAAATACACGCCCTGCACCGAATCCATGTAGGTGATCACTGCATAAAGCGAGAGCGCTTCATAGGGTGCCAGCCCCGCGTACATCGACTGGAAGCTGAAGATCCGCTGCAAGCGCTCGTCTTTGAAAAATGAGGCAATCTTTTTGTCGAGTTTCGAAAACGCTCCCATGCGCAACAGCGCCAATCCCTGACGCCACGGCTTCACGAGATCGAGCGGCGAATCGAAGTTCGCATCGATGAACGAATCCATCTCCGCGCGATAGAGCCTCTCCAACCAGTTGCAGAATTCGATGAAGGATGCGGCCTCACGACCGTTGGCAAATCGACGAATCTCTTCTGCCATCGCTTCGCGGCCGTGCAACACCTTGAGTTCCGAGCCGTCGGCGTACACCGCTCGATACATCGGATCGACTTTCTTGAGCGTGACGTAATCGCGCATCTCACAGCCAATTGCATTGAAAGCCCGCTCCAGCAGGTCCGGCATGGTCATCACCGTCGGACCGTTGTCCAGACGAAAACCTTGTTGGTCGATCATGCCTGCGCGGCCGCCGGGGATCGAGTCCCGTTCCACGATGGTCACGTCATGTCCGCCCTGAACCAAATGCGCCGCAGCCGACAGTCCGCCCAGGCCCGCACCAATCACCGTTACCTTCATCAGACTTCCCTCCACGACACAAAGCCAGCCAGCGCGACAAGCTCTTCCTTCGCATGCTCACTGATCGGGGCTTTGCGAATCGCGCTCACTGCCTCATCCGTCAACTTGGCAATGTGCTCTTCGAGTTCATCGAGTGCCCCCGTCTCACGAATCACTTGCTGTGCCCGAGCAACTTCATCGTCTGACATTCCGGGTTTGCCCACCAGTCCAAGTACTTCACGCTGAGCGGCTGTTGCCCGGCTTGTCGCCATCGCCATCAACGGCGTGGGCTTACCTTCGCGAAGGTCATCGCCCACCGGTTTGCCCGTC
>Ga0129336_10000888_pt1 | contig 17712 bp, 41 predicted proteins | sample CPB6_02_DNA_FD_96878 | JGI IMG/M metagenome (GOLD analysis project Ga0129336, IMG submission 96878) | Freshwater to marine salinity gradient microbial communities from Chesapeake Bay, USA - CPBay_Sum_0.6_0.2_DNA | ecosystem: Environmental > Aquatic > Marine > Coastal | place: USA: Chesapeake... | reverse complement strand
TGTAACCCCACCCTCCCAACTGTGACAATTGGCCCGGCCCCCGCGTTTTTTAAACGCATATGCCCAACGGGCATGCTGTGCCCGCCCGCCTGCCACGACTGTGCGCTTGGAGGCCTCGCGCGTCCGCGCCAGGAAAACCAAGCCCGCTCACAAGAACCCGTACCCGTAATACCCCGCGGGTGCGCCAAAATCCCTCAACTCCCTACCTTCCAACTCTGGCTCCATCTCCACCCAACCCTCCGGCACCCGCATCATGTACGCCATGCCCGGAGGCGCGAAGTACGTCGTCGAAGAGCCTCCATCCCCCACGTCCCTCGTCACCGACACCAGGTTAGGTACCACCACATCCCCGATCCCGCTTCCTCGCGGGTACCTAAGCACCTGCCCGGCGCATGGCACAAACCCCTCGGGTGTGTCGCGTGGGTACCGGACACTCTCCCCAGGGGAGTACAGCGCCCCCAGAAAGTACCGGCCCTCCACCTCCCGGCTCCCCGGCACGGTGGTGGGGTAGAGCACCACACCGTAGAGCGGGAAGAGATCGAGCGTCCGCTTCAGTCCGTCGATAAACCCATTGCCCTTGGAATAGGTGTGGTCGACGGGAACATCGATGGGGTCCTTGGTCTCGTAGGAGACCAGCTTGTTGTCCAGGTTGACGGCCCCGTCATCGTCCACGTACACCGAGATGGAGTCGAGGTCGGGGGGCGGAGTCTCGCGGTCGAGGTCGTCGTCGATCCCAGCGCGGAATCTGCCCAGGCCCCACGGAAACGACTGGTTGAAGAGTCTGGAGCGATCGTCGAATAGTCCCATGAGCAGCAAGTGCGTACAGTATATGCAGACTTTAAACTTTTTATGGCCGGTTGGTAGAGTGGCTATTGCTACAGGCCGAGCCTTCCCCACCGTGATAGGATAGTACTATACTACGCTCCAGCCGATGGGCCTCGACCAGTTCATAAGGAAGATCTCCAAGCGCAAAGCCCACCTTTGGGGTATACCCGACCCCCCAGAGGAGGTAGGCGCCTCGTTTCACAGAGTCCCTAAGCACCACTCGCTCACCAACGAGGTCGCGTACTGGCGAGGCCACCGTCACCTCAATAGGTGGATGATGGCCCTAGCGCACGACCGAGTCGATCCGCAGCACCGCGCGGACCTCGACTACGAGGTCATGAACGGCGCACCCATCCTCCTCCGCACCGAGGATGTCGTCGCGCTCCATATGGAGGCGACATTCGGCACCCTATTCAGCGACCACTACAGGGATCTAGGGTACTACGCTGCTGGTAAGATCGCCATTGACGAGAACATCGATACGTTGAGCCGGTGCCTCAGGATCTCCAAGTGCAATCGCTCCTACCTCTACTACGTCGCTTCCTGGTAAACGAACCTCCCATGGCAAAGCTCAAGCCCTACTTCGACGCCATCGAGACTCGGAGCAAGATGCTCCAGAATATCGAACTTCTCCTGGAGGAGGACGCAATGCCCAAGGAACTAGAGCAGCGGTGCTTCGCGCTCATGTCCTTCTACAGAAACCCCCCGCCCAGCGGCTACCAGTACCACTGGAACGCCCTGTGGGTGATGTGTAGCGAATTCAACCAACTCTACACCAAACTCCAGAAGCTCCTCTGGGAAGACATAGAGGCGGCCAAGCAACCCAAAACCCGGCTTAAGCGCCGCGTCACCGCCGCCGAGCTCACCATCACCATATGGATCAAGGGCCACCACTTCGACGAGGAGACAGGGCATGTGCTCATCGTCCCCACCCCCGGGCCCAAAGCCCCGCCCACTGAAGCAGAGATGGAACTCCGCAAGGCCTCCATCAACGCCACCTGGAAGAAGGGTAGCCGGGATTCGTAATCCCGCCTCTCTCCCTCCCTCCCTCCCTCCACTTATCCCTAGGTATAAATACCCATCATGCAGATTACCGCTGAGATCGACATCACCGACATCATCGAATCCTTCACCTACGGCTACGGCGACAACGACCCCATCAACTTCATCATGGCCATCGACGAGTCCATGGGAGATGAAGGGTTTACTGAGGACCTGCTCCTCCGCCTGGCCCAATCCTACGAGCAGGAGTACGTTAAGTACGAGGAGACGATGACCGAGAGAGTCCTGAGTAACACCTTCGTGGAGGGAACCTCGAGCTCCGTACGGGACTTTAACGCCGACCTCAAACACGCCACCACGAAGCGAGAGAAACTCTCCAAGATAGTGGCTCTCATCAGATCACTGGACTCCGACTCAAATGAATGAATCTACATCGGGCGCTGATAGTGCCCCTGGGGACTTATCTCCCTGGTCCATATGCCCACGCTGCGAGGTACGCATTGCCAATGGCTGCGTGTACTTCAACCACCGCCCCGACCTCCCCTCCGACGGCAAGACCCTCGCCCGCAAAGTGTGCCAGTGGGCGTACGCGGCGGACCGCCGGGATGGTAAGATAGGAGAAGGTGCACTCAAGCCCCATGGGTGCATCAATCCAGTATACGATCCAGGCACCAACTATGGCCCTTACGACACTATTCCGAAACTGCCCTTCTAGGCCCGGGCTACTTCGCCGCCTGGTGGTGGGGGCCGCGCTGGTACGCCTGGCCACCGAGTCACGCTTCGGGCGCCAAAATGGCGACTTCTGGAGCGCCCTATCCTGGTGGTGGGAGGAGGACCACGTGCTCATCCCCGAGTACATCGAGGAGCGCCGGATCGCCTCCGAGCTGGAGCGCACCTTCAGCGCCGGGGAGAACCTAACCACCGGGTACGGTAACGATCTCATCATCGGGACCAGTGGTTCGCCGCAGTTCACCGTGAACACGAGCGGGTTCGTGGGCCTGGGCACTGCGACCCCCTCCGCCCGGCTCTCGATCACTGCGCGAAGTGGCCCATCTACGGGCCAGTGGGAGTGGGAAGGGATTATAGTGGAGACCGAGTCCACCCTCCACCCCATCCGCCGCTTTCTCATATCTACACTCACCGGAGCTAAATGGAAGCCGAACGCTTACCCCTCTCAGAAGAAGACAGACGAATCATCGATAACGCCGTACGGGAGGTTGTCGCAGCGCTGGGGCTCGACCCCAATCTCCCCAACCCCTGCCCCGTCGATCTCATCCGCCTCTACGACAACCTCGCTAATCAATTCGGCGGGGATGAGGAGCTCATGCGACACTGGGTGCACAATGGTAACTCCCATCTCAAGTACACTCCGTATCTGAGAGTGCACACTCCTCAGTATCTCAAGGAGATGAACGAGTACCTGGAGGGGTACCGTTACCGCTAAGGCGGATCGGTATTTCTTAACATTCTCTTAACAATTACAAGTCCGCCATGGCAAACGTACCAGACCACAACGACCCCGCCATCCACGAATCCACCATCAAAGTCTTCCGTCAGAAGTACTACGTCGTAGACGACGAGGAGGATACTGGCCGCCGCACTGACTACGAGCTCCGTGAGGAACGCATCGAGGTCTCCCTAGACGACGATGGCGCATTCATCGAGTCGAAAGACGGACACGAGACCGAGACACTCTGCATCGCTACCCCCGAAATGGCCAAGAGGGTAGCCAGGCACATCCTGGAGACTTATGGGGAGTATGTTGCCCCGCCCCCCATGGAGCTGGATGAGAGTGACTTCTGCGAGGTTCAGTTCCTGACACCCGAACTCCGGAGACGCGTAGCCCACGAACTGTGGCGGCTCAATAACCACTGCACCTCGCCTCATGGCCCGGTGGATGGAGCAGGAGCGTACGAGTTACTCAACCACCTCAAGGCGATCGCTAACTACCTGAATATCAAGCCCGCACCCTACCCCGGAGCTTGATCGTGGCGATGTCACTGTACCTGTGCGGCGTGGTATTAGCCTTCTTCGCGACTCTCGTCCCGCTTAGGACCACCCCTGGCCCACTTAACGAGCTGGGAGAGGACCTAGCTTTCTCGGCGTTCGCGGCTGTGTTCTGGCCCTTCCTACTCCTCGTTGTTCTGATCTCCCCTCTTCGCAAATGACCACCACAACTGTCATCAACCTCTACGGCGGGAGTGGCGTCGGTAAGTCCACCGTGGCGGCACTGCTCTTCGCCTACATGAAGATCCAAGGCCTCCACGTCGAGCTGGTCAGGGAGTACGTCAAGCTCTGGGCCTGGTCAGGCAAACAGGTCCGCCCCACCGACCAGATATACCTCCTCGGCAAACAGTCCGCTTACGAATCCCTGCTCTATGGAAAGGTTGATTACATCGTTACTGATTCTCCTGTCATGCTGGCTGGGGCTTACTCTGAATGGCATTCGGGAGAGGCGGGACGGTACGTCACCGACGCAGCAAACTCGTACTACGACGTATCCGTCGCTGATGGAAGTGTGAGGTACCTCGATTACGTTCTTCACCGCGATGGAGCATTCGACCCACGGGGGCGTTACGAGACAGCCGAGAAGGCGGCGGAGTTCGACGAGTTTTTGAAAGACTATCTGGCAAGAAATGGGAAAACATTCACCATCCTCCACGGATCGGAAACACAAAAAGCCCGAGCAGCCTGCGTACACGCGCTGGCGTCTGTGGGCCAAAGCGCTGGGTGAGAAGGCATCCGCCTGCGACAGGGAGTCGGATAGGGTGGCGATAGTACGCTCCCTGATCTTCACTACGTACTTAGTAACTAACATCTTTATTGTCGCCGGAGTGATTCGGCACTGGAACGACGAGAACTATGACCAACCAACAAGAGACCTACGGACCCTACGACGAGACCTTCACGGTACGGAAGCAACGCTGGGGGACGCATGTCTCCTACTTAGTGGCGGACGATCGGGAGCTTATCACATCTCTGACGCTGGAGATCTGCGTTGCCGCGACGCGGGCGTACCTCAAAGGCCTCCAGGAGGGGTGGGGAGATAGCGTCGAAGGCGCCCGGACCTATGACAGCGTGGTGGGTGGCAAGCTCTGAGGCCCCGAGGCGCCATAGCCAGCCCACAGGCCGGCCCACGGCCCCTTTACAGGGGCCTTTGTGCTATGATAGAATGGTTGGGTGGATACTACCGACTACTTGATCTTCATGGCCAATCAAACCGCTGCTCCTTCCATCGGCTCCTGGGAAGAGCTCGTGTCGGTGACATTTGACGCCGGGACCAACTCCATCGCCCTCGAGTCAGAGGAGGGTGAGCTGGTTACCATCCCCTGCGATGATCTGGCCGAGCTACATCGCCTGGCCCAAATCTCCTATTCGCTCGCCGAGGGTTACGACGTGGATATGAAGTGGCGCATTCCTGTACTCGCTTCCGAGGAGGCATCCAAATGAACCCCATTGATGTTCTTGAGGCTCTCATCGACGACGATCCGTTCATCCGCTCCTACCCGTCCCTGTCCGCGTACATCCGCGCCTGGGATGAGGAGGGAGGCCCGGCGGCGGAGTGCGTGCCCGACGAACTCCTCTACGAGTTCTACGCCGAGAAACTCCCGGTGCCCCAGGCGTTGCACATCTGGTTCACCTACACGCCCCTCGAGCAGATCCAAAGGTGCCAAGAGGTGCTGCGTGATTACGAGTAGTCCGTACCCGAGGGGCGGATGGCTAGTCCAGGAGGCTCTGCCCACGGCGTGGCATATCCTCGTGGCGGCCATTCTGCTCAATCAGTCCCGGCGCACCGTGGCCTGGGATCATACGCTCTACGAGTTGTTCGGGAGGTGGCCAGATGCCGAGGCATTGAGTCAGTCCGACTCGTCACTAGAGGAGTTGCTGAGGCCGTTCGGTTTCATGAATGTGAAGGCCAAAAGGTTGCGAGGAATGTCCCTTGGGTACCTAACTTGGGACCACGAAGATCCTAGGGACTTGTATGGCTGCGGTCAGTACGCGTACGACTCCTGGCGTATCTTCGTCAGAGGCGATAGGCCCGACGCCGTCAACGACGGCCCTCTGAGCCTCTTCCTGGCCAGATGGGGAAGTGGCTGGAGGATGGGCGATCCGATCCCTACTCGGTATAGAGTGGATGAGAAATCGAGCCTCAGTGGCTGGGATAAGAAATCCTTATGACAAACACATTTTCCATCATCTCCCCTGATACGTTATCCCCCTCGCCTCCCATGTCCCTGTCAGTATCGGCCAAGAGCAACATAGCCTTCGCCGCGATGAAGAGTTACTTCTCCGACCCAGATAACCTCCAGGAGGTGGCTGTGCTGGTCTCCGCCACTGTTATCGAGCAGGAGATCGGGTTCTCCGGCGAGGACGTCTCCCCCGAACTCTTCACAGAACTGGTGAGCCAACTCACCGACGCAATCTACGAAAAACTCAACGAGCTCTCGCAATGACTAATCGCATCAATGTTCGCAACGAATCCGGCTACGCTGTTCTCGTGGTTATCGCCGGCGTGGCGATTATCGCTCTGCTGGGCTTCGGCCTGCCGCAGTACGGCGTTTACACGAAGACTCTGAACGGCAAGGCCCAACTCCAGGAGGCGGAGTTCACCCGCCAGGTCGCGGTGCTGGAGGCCAAGGCGAAACTCGACTCCGCAAAGGAATTAGCCATGGCGGAGGTTGAGAGGGCCAAGGGCGTTGCCCAGGCCAACCAGATTATTGGAGATAGTCTCAAGGGCAATAATGATTATCTTTCATATTTGTGGATTACTGGACTCGAAGACGGTTCAAAAAACGGTAATAAAACCATCTACATGATTCCTTCTCAGGGCAATATTCCTTCGCCGGTGTTTAATGTAGATAAATGAATAACCACTTACATCATATAATCCCGAGATGCAAAGGGGGATCTAACGATCCCTCTAATTTAGTATCTTTAAGCCCATACGAGCATGCTTACTTACACGCTGTAGATTTTATCAATGGCGGAATTATGTTTGATTGTAGGCAAGCCGGGTGGAAACTTTTGCCCGACTGGTTAAAAGAAGAAGTACGTAAAGAGAAATCCCACAGGATGTCTCAAATGCGCAAGGGAGGGGGAAATAGTCTAAGTAATCGACGGGCTGTTTCCAGGAGGCATAAAAATGTTCCTAAAAGTGAAGAGCACCGGAACAAAATTTCGCTGGCATTGAGAGGCAAACCCAAATCAAACGAAACAAAATTGAAATTAAAAAATGCTTGGGAAGAGCGTAGGAAGAGAGGCATTTCTCAAGAAACTAGAAAGAGGATGAGTGAGACGCATCTGAAAAGATGGGAGAGAATCAGACAAAATAAGCCCACAGACAATAATTAAAAGATTTTTTTTTTTACCACTCTACCAACCGGCTACCGGCTTCACCCAAGGGGCTTTTTTCATGGTATGATTACTCCATAGACACAAGACGACAACCTCTCTTTCCTCCTCCTCCTATGAAACTCGCGACGATGATCGGTATTGCGGCTGGGGTCGTGGCCCTGGGGTTCGGTGTTCTGGCCTTCCAGGCATGGTTAATCGGCATCGTTCTCGGGTGGTTCGGGGTGACCTTGGGGTTCTGGAAGTGCTTCCTCATCGCGTTCCTGATCGGGTGTTTGTTCGGAGGAGGGGCGAGAGCCACCTCGTGAACTGGTCCACTGGCCCCGGCAACGGGGCTTTTTTAGTAGTATGATAGTCTCATGACAGAAACCCACCTCATGGCCCCCTCACATCCCATCACACCACCGCCGGAGCTGGTGCAGCAGTGGGCATTCGAGTGGATGCGATCTGAAGATTCCCGCAACCTGATCGACGGCCGCGACAATTTCATGGCTGCCCACGCTGCCCAATGGGGCGCCGACCAGGAGTTGGAGGCGTGCCTAAGGCTGGTTGAAATTGACGCTGGTGAGGATGCTTATGACTTTGCTCGCTACATCCGCGCCGCCCGTCGCCCCAAGCCGCCGAGCGCTGTCGCGCAAGCGGAAGCATTGATTGAGCGCTATGAAGATGGTTGGTGCCCAAGCCCCGGTCAATGGCACGTCATCCGAGAGGGACTGGCTGAAGGCCGCCGCGCCCTGGAGCAACTCGATGACTGACTTCCGTGAGCTGTGTGCTGAACTGGTGGATGTTTTCGACAACCCTTCACCCCCTCAATACAAAGCTGATGTGCTGAATCGCGCTCGTGCCGCCCTGGCCCAGTCCGAGCCGCAGGGGCCGACGGATGAGGAACTGGTTGAACTCTTCAATGAGAACGACTGGAACTACATCAGCCCAGAAACTTTCCTTGACATTGCTCGTTCTGTACTGGAGTTACGATGACTGAACCTTTCTCCCCCGCCGCGCAGGCGGTGCTGGACGCTGCTTTAGAAACCGATTTTGAGATTGATTTTACCAACTTAGATGTAACAGTAAAAGCATCTAAGAAAGCGGTTGCTGCCGCCGCCATCCGCGCTGCTGCGGATCAGGCGGTGCCGGATCAGGGAGACATCTGGACACGCGACTTACGTGGTGACGCATGGGTCAGATGGGAAGAACGTAAACTGATCCGCAGCGAACTCCTCGCCATCGCCGCCGAACTGGAAACCGATGACTGATATACATGGCGCCATTCGTACACTCTCCCTGGAACTAGGCCCGGCCCTGTGGCTACTTCTACTCCTCACCTACCTCGATAGAAGATGACAATGAAAGTTAGAGTTGTATCCGATCTGCACCTGGAGTGTTGTGAGATGGGGCACGGGGTGCCAGAGTTGGGTGAGGGCGACCTCCTCATCCTTGGCGGCGACATCCTGTGTGCCCGGCACTTCAAGTCCCAGAATGGGAAGCTTCGCGAGGTGTACCAGGCGTTCCTGGAGAAGTGCTCTAAAAGCTTTGACACCATCCTCTATGTAGCCGGCAATCACGAGCCGTACGGGTACAACTACGAGGGCGCTTTCGGCGCGATTGCGGAGGCGCTTCCGTCCAATATCCGACTCATGGAGGATGATACAGTGGGCGTCGGGGACTGGCACTTCATCGGCAGCACCCTCTGGACCGACTTCAGGGGTGAAAATGCGCTGGAGATGATGGAGGCAGCCCAATGCCTCAACGACTACAAGACGGTGCGGATCACTCCTAAGTACCGGAAAATGCGCCCAGAGGATACGCTCGCCTTCCACAAAGCCTCCCGAACCTATATCACCTCTGAGCTGGAGAGGCTTGGCCCTGACGCCAAGGTCTGGGTCCTGACCCACCATGCTCCGTCGTATCAGTCCGTGGCGCCTATGTATCGGACCAATGGCATAGCCAATGGCGCCTATGTCTCCGACCTCGACCAACTCATCCTCGCCCATCCGCAGATCAAAGTGTGGTCTCATGGCCACACTCACACATCCTTTGACTACATGATCGGCGATCATTGCAGAGTGGTGTGCAACCCACGCGGCTACTACAACGGCTACAATAACGCTGATCTCAATCTAGACTTCAATCCATCACTCACCATCGAACTCCAATGACTACTTATTCCCTGTGTGTCGGGTACTCCGCCAACCCAACCTGGGGCTGGCTGTGCGTCTTCGAAGGGACAAAGGACGAGTGCCAAGCGTACTTCGATGAGGGCAATGTCCCCGAAGAATACACTGTTGTTTTTATGATGAGCGTTACCGAGCAAGTCGATCTTCGCCGGGCCAAATAATAGCCCATTCAAAAAAAGTGCGTGCGCGCGCCACCATCTGGCAGGAGTCCCAGGCCACCCCGGGGGGTCCGATCCTACAGCCACCCCCCTCCCGACCATGGCCGTGGCCGATCAGCCAACCGACCACCGAGCTGGGACAGGGGCCGGCCCGAGGCCCTATAGTAGCTACAGAACGAACGAGACAGACATGAACCTCTACATCCTCAACGAAGTGCTCTCCGACTACACCTCCGGCATGGCCGTCATCGCGGCCGAGTCCAAGGACCACGCTCGCGAGCTCTTCATCGACGAGTTCGGTGAGTACCACGCCAAGGACTTCGACGAGTACGCCGAGTTCACCGTGATCGAGGGGGTCAACCACCCCGCGGGAATCGTGTCCTACGTCTACGGTGGAGGCTGAGGCCAATCGGCCCGTCCAGTGGACGGACTGGCTCCTAGCCATTGACCCCGACGCCCATCCGGAGTATACTAGTCTCATGAGCAACACCACCATGACCTTCGCCGCCTACATCCCGGTCGTTCCCCAGTCCGGCACTCAGGCACCGGCTCCGGTCCGGGTCGCCGACTTCGATCCTGGCGTGATCGCCGGGCTCACGGTGCTGCTGCTGGGCCTGGTGCTGCTGAGCCGAGGCAGCCGCTGAGGCCGGACGCCCCGTCCAGTGGACGGACTGGCCAACGCCCTCGGCGTAGCCCTTGACCCCGACGCCCGGACCGAGTATACTAGTCTCATGAGCAACACCACCCTAACCCTCGCCTCCCTGACCTTCGAAGAGCTGGAGTGCCTCTGGTGCGACTGCCAGGTCTCCAGTGACTTCGACTTTCAGGATCGCCTCCTCGCCGAGATGCTGACCCGCGAGGACGCCTGCCCCGAGTCCTACGATCTCATGTGGGAGATGCAGGACGCCGGGTGGAACGGAGGCGTGACCCAGGCCGACCGCGACGCCCGCTGAGCCGGCCGAGGCCAATCGAGCCACCGTCCACTAGCCCTTGACCCAGACGCCCCGAAGCCCTAATATAGACTCATGACTCAAGACAACATCTACGCTTACGCTTCCTTCTCCGTGATGGGAGGCTGGGACTACGAGGGCGAGAGCGCCTGCTCCCTGCGGATCTTCGCCAACCACGAGGCGGCGATCGACTACGCTCGGGACCTCTGCAACGAGGGCCACGACTACGCCTACGTGATGGGCATCAGCCCCGACGGCGTGCCCGATACCAAGCACGTCCTCCGCGTGGCGGACGATGCTCCCGACTTCGTTAATCTGGACTGAGCCCATCCGGGCGCGCTCGTTTCACTCACGCAAGACCGACTCATGAACGAACCACTCAATCTCCGCCCCCAACTCGGGGATCAGCGAATCGCCGTACGGCGCGAAAGCAACGGCTTCTGGGGAGTCAATGTCCAAGTCTGGAAGGCCAACACGCTCCGTGGAGATGCCTATTGGGCCCCTGTCGCCTATCGCACCTACCAGAAGAGGGCAGATGCCGAGCTCTATGCTCGTCGGTTCGGGTGGGGTGACCAGTCGGCCTAGTGGCTACCAAAGCCTCCATGGGTCGCCGATGTGGAGTATCTTAGTCTCATGAGCAACACCACCTTCGCAGCCTACGTCCCGGTCTTTACGCCTCCGGTCCAGCACCAACGCACTGAGTACCGCCCATCCGGTCAGCCCTGGCATCCTCCAACTCGGCAGGATTACATCGGCTTTGGCGTGGTGCTTGCGATCGTGATGGGTGCTGTGCTCTTTATCAACGTTATGGACAAGGGCAGTCGCTGAGGGCCAGTCCACGAGCTGACTACTAAAGCCCCACAAGGCCCCCTGGATCGAGTATACTAGTCATATGAACAAAACCACTCCTCTGACCTACACCTCCGCCCAACTGGATCTGCTGCTGGAGTACGAAGAGTATCTGCTCCAGTGGGTCGACTGCGGTGACGAACCGATGACCTTCGAAGAGTTCCAGGCCAAGGCCTGAGGCCGATCAAGCCACCGTCCACTAGCCCTTGACCCCGATGGCCAATTGGCCCTATATTAGTACCAACGAAACAGAGACAGACATGACCGCTTCCATCGCTACCTCCACCTCCCGCATTGACGCTATCATGGCCCGGGTAGACGCCTGGGCTGATGAGCACGCCGGCTGGGACTGCCGGGCCGAGGCCCTCGATGCCGCGGAGTATTGCCTGGCCCACTGCCCTGAAATGACCGACGACGAGGTCGTGGATGACGCGATCCTGAGCTGGACCATGGCCGAGTGAGGCCGGCCTAGGCCAATCGACCTACCGTCCACCAGCCCTTGACCCCCACCCCACGATCGCTTATAATTCTCTCATGACTCAAGACAACGCCTACGCCTTCGACGAATTCGCCGCTATCGGTGGCCACGACTACGAGGGCGAGAGCTTCCGCTCCATGCGCCTCTTCGCCTCCTACGAGGACGCTCTGGACTACGCCCGGGCCCTCGTCAACGACGGTTACGATTACGCCCTGGTCGCCGGGGTGCATGGCCAAGGAACCCTCGAGCTGGCCGAGGTCACTCGGGTGGCCGACGACGAGCCCTCGGTGGTCAGCCTCTGAGCGGCGCCCGTTCACTACGTTCACGTGCAAGACCGACTCATGGCAAATCCTGCCTGGTTCCCCACCGACCGCGAGATGCTCATCGAGGTGCTCGAGTTCTACATCCATCGCCTCAAGCAGGATAACTGCAACCAGGCCGCGATCGACGCTCACGAGGCGCTCCTCGACAGACTGGAGCGAGGCGAGCCGGTTGAGTAGGTGGCCATAGGCCCTGTACTTTGACGCCCCGCGGCCCTATAGTAGCTACAGAACGAACAAGACCACTATGACCAGCATCTCCCACCTGTCCTTTCGCGAAGAGCTGGAGATCGGCGTGATGATCGCCTCGAGCGATCCGATCGTTGACTACGTTCACGAGGGCAAACTCGACTCGAGCGAGATCCGCTACTTCCTTCGCCAGGTGGTGAGCGAGATCGGCGTGGGTCACACTGACGCCCACCTAGTCGAGGTGACCACGCACCGCATCCTCCACGAGCTGGGTGGCCGGTTCTGAAGCCGGCTACCAAAGCCCCCAGAGCCCCCCGATCCGGTGTATATTAGCCATATGAACAAGACCAAGACCAAGACCAACTCCATCACCTCGCCCACCACCGGCAAGGTCTATACCTACGACATCGAGCGCCAGACTCGGACCGCCTACGCGGAGTTCATGAACCCTGCCACTCGTTACGAGAAGGTATACTTCCAGGTCAACGTGTACGTCGACGGTAAGCGTCTAAACTTCGGCTTCGTCGATGACGAGAACGATCAGTTCGAGGTTGACAGCGTGGTCCGCGATGTGATCGAGTGGGACGAGACCCCGAGCGAAGTTCTCGAGTCCATGCACTCCCGTTTCGACTGACGCCTCCGGCGTAACTATCAACGTCCCATTCGCGCCTTCGGCGCTCACGAACAACCAACTGATCATGCAAGAAGTCACTATCACCATGACCCTCCGCGTCAGCGATGACGCCTGCCTGGAGGACTGGGTGCCTCAGAGCATCATCGACCAGCTGGACCCCGGCGAGGAGCTGCTCTCCTACGAGGACACCGAGCGGCTGTGGACAGTTGAGGAGGTGGCTACGAGCCCTGTACTCGAGCCGGCCTGAGGCCCTATAGTAGCTACAGAACGAACGAAACCGACTCTATGATCTGCAACATCGCCTCCGACCTCTCCACCAAGGCAACCGTCTGGACGGTGACCAACCCCGGCAACGGGCGCTTCATCCAGTGCGTCCCGGCTCATCAGGTGCAGTTGGCGATGCGCCAGCTCGAGCGTCCGGTAGACGCCCGCCCCGTAGCTAAGTAATTAGTTACTTTACTACCAAGCTTTTTTACCAACAAACTTTTTTCTGTATGACCCCTAGCATCAACCGCCTCGCGGAATCCGCCAAGGAACTCGGTGAGTACATCCAGGAGTGCGAGTTCGAGTTGGTCCGCGAGGAGTTCGCGACCTTGCAGGACACCATCGCCGACTTCGAGCAATTCGCTCGCTGGGTGACTGGGTATATGTACTACAACGCGTTGGTATGCGCCTGCGGTGGCAATGAGCAGAACATCAACAACGCTCTTGCGCAGGCCTACGACGAACTCACCACGGTGGCCGGTCGAGAGGCCGGCTGATCCGGCGGCGCAAACGCCCCTCCTGGCCCTAGAATAGTAGGAACGAAAGCAACCGACCATACCCATGACCACCGACGCCCTCGACATCCTCTTCGCCTCCGTCGACGCCGCTGATACCCTCGGCCTGAACGACGAGCAGCTCGAGGTGTACATGAAGCTCATCAACAAGGACTTCACCAAACTCCTGCTGATGGGCGAGGCCGGTGCAGGTAAGACCTACGTCCTCACTCAGGCGCTGGCCCAGCTCCACCGCCAGGGCGCCAAGGTCCTGCTCTGCGCCCCGACGCACTTGGCCCGCATCACGTTGCTGAACAAGATGCCCGAGGACGTCCGCCCTTACATCGAGACCCGCACGGTTGCATCCCTGCTCGGTCGCTTCGGGTTTAACACCGGGGATGGTGGGGTTGCGTTCAGCAAGCCCAAGGCAGATCGCCTGGGAGGCTATGAGGTCATCGCTCTCGACGAGTGCTCGATGATCGGCAAGGGCGAATACGACACGCTCATGAGCAGCGGCGCCAAGATCGTCTTTACCGGCGACTTCAAACAACTCCCGGCGATCATGCAGAAGGGTTCCGGCATGATGGACGATCCGGCCGTCGAGAAGTTCGCTCTGCGGCAGCAGATGCGGGCCCCCGGCGTCATCCACGAGCTGGCCCAGCTCAACCGCGATGGGGTGCACTTCCCCGAGCGTTCTGTGTCCGATGATCACTCCGAGGTGGTTGTACATAGCACCCGGACTGCGCTGCTCGAGCGCATGGCCAACGACATCGCCAATGACCCCCGCGGTGTCGACGCCCACCCGCACTACCGCTTCATCACCCACAAGAACGCCGATATGTACGAGATCGGCGCGTTCATCCGCGATCTGGCGATCGCCTCGGACCTGGGTAACTCCCACCAGCCACTCGTCAAGGGTGAGTATCTGCTCAACTACGAGACCTGCCCCGCGGCGTATAACGGCGAGGTGGTGCAGGTGCTGGACGTGATGCCCGACCCGGCCGCATCCCACGGCCACCTCTGGCAATCGTACAAGGTTGAGATTCGCGGCTCCAGGGGTATCTGCTGGGTGAACATGGTCGATCCTAAGAAGCTCCATGTTGCCGAGGAGTACGCCGACCAGCGCCGCGAACTGCTCAAGGAAGCGAATAAGCGCAAGGCGTTCGATGCGGCCAAGTCCTACTACGACGAGGTGCAGCACCTCTCCAACTACTACACCAAGGCGTTCTATCCTTTCGCGATGACGGTTCACAAGTCGCAGGGCCAAACCATCGAGCACACCTACGTGGACACGGAGTCGTTCGCCAAGGCGTCGAACAAGCGAGCCCTGCTCTATGTCGGACTGTCCCGCGCAAGCGTTTCGCTCCACACCGTCAAGGTAGAGGCGCCTCGTTGGAAGGTGATCCGCGAGATCAACGATCGCTACAAGGCGGTTAAGGTACGCTACGAGTCGATGTTCGGCGAGCCGGCTCACAAGGTCCGGGTACGTACCGGCCTTCCCGCACGGACACCGGAGCAGAAGCTGACGCTCACCGAGTACATGGAGGCGCTCATCGCCGATGGTGAGCAGGCCATCGAGGCCGGCGAATCGTCCATCTCGCAGATCGTCACCCCGGCCATCCTGGCCAACGCGTTCACCTCTCCAGAGCCCACGCTGGAGTTCATCGAGTTCTGAGCTGATGGAGGACGTAGGGGCCCCCTGGCCCCTTGGTCCGATACCATAGTACATATGACCTATAGCCAGACGTGAAGGTGGCCCACTAAACCCCCACGGATCCCACGATCCGGTGTATATTAGCCATATGATTAATCAATCCACTCCCTCCATGCCCCGACGCCATTGGGTCCTCAAGGCCACGTTCGATATGTGCACCGAAGGGTGCAATAGCTTCTGGGAAGCGCACTCCCACATCGTCGAGGAATCCGGCATCGACGCCGCTGAGATCTGGAACGTAGAGTATAAAGGCGATGCGCCTAACGGTTGGCCTATGATCGAGGTTACGTTCCAATCCACAGAGGTGGCGAAGTTGTACACCGCGGTGTACCTCGGCCTGGGCCCCGCCGAGGGTATGTGGGACATCTATGTCGACGAGGAGGTGAATGAGTACCTCTCCACCGCGGAGTACGTTCCCGCCTGAGGACGCGATCCTCTTAGCATCGGACCACGTTTACACAGACTTTCCTAAGTTTCCATGACCTGGTATCTGCAGATCCAAGACAAAAACGGCGAGGTTCTCTACCTTAACTGCCCCCTGGGGGAGTACAAGAAGTACTCCAAGAGGGTCGAGAATGCGGCCGATAAAGTTGTCCGGCTCTTCCCAAGTGCGAAGAGGTGGCAGACACAACCCACCCCATTCACCTCGAAAGTGGTTATGTGAGCGCGGGGGCACATGCCCCCCTCTCTTTATATCTTGGTCCGATACACTAGTACATATGGTCTATGGCCGGCCGGCTCTGTGGCTACCAAAGCCCCCGATGCCCTCCCATCCGGTGTATATTAGTCTCATGAATCAAACCGAAACCAACGTTTTCTTTCGCCTCCTCCACGACCTTGAGGACGAGCGTAACACCTACGCTGACGAGATCAACACCGATCCTGAGTACCAGGAGGGTTACGATTACGTCATGGATATAGTCAAGGACGCCATCTTCGAAGGCGATGAGGTCAAGAACATGTACGACCTCGATAACTTCGTGAATCAGGCAGATGCGTACGCTGATGACTTCAGCGGCGAGTACGGTAAGGGTTACCAGGAGGCGGTGAATCTCTGCCTGGAGGCGGTGTCCCAGCTCATCGAATCGGAGGAGGTTTGAGTATGACCTACCGCGAACTTCTCGCCCAGCTCCAACAACTCACCGACGAGCAGTTGGACTCCACGGTCACCGTCTACGACACCGACAGTGACGAATACTATGGGCGCACCGAGTTGGTATACACAACGGAGTGGCAGAGCGTACTCGATCCGAACCATCCTGTGATCAGCTTCTAACAACCTGGGGGCCCCCGGCCCTCACCCTACGGGTGAGTGGTCCGATACACTAGTACATATGTACCACCGCGGGTGGTGGGTGGCCAGCCCACCCTTGTGCCGAAGGCACAACTGGCTACCAAAGCCCCCGATGCCGCTCCATCCGGTGTATACTAGCCATATGAACACGAACACCATGCCCACTCCTTTCGCTCTCGACTTCGACCTCTGCACAGAGGGTTACGCCAACGCCTACGCCGCGGTGGCCGGAGTGCTCGCCGATTCGGTCCAGCCTGAGTCGGCGATTCTCTCCGTTAAGTATATGGGCAACGCGGCCAATGGCTGGCCGACTATGCTCATCACCTTCGCCTCCATCGAGTGCGCCAAGGCCTTCACTTACGCCTACCTCGGGTATAACCTCAGGGACACCTCGAAGTGGGATGTTCATACCGACGATGAGGTCAATGAGTACGTCCGGGCGGGCCATTTCGTAAACGTCTGAAGAGGCACCCGCCTTCGGCGGGTAAGACCATCTCCACCACCAGTGGGTGGTCCGATACACTGGTACATATGTACCACCACCAGCGGTGGGTGGCCAGTCCGCCTTCTGTCCACCAAAGCCCCACGTGGCCAGCGGGATCGAGTATACTAGCCATATGAACACGAACACCATGACTGCTACTCTCACCGCCCCCGTGGGCGAGTGGTTCACCGCGCTCCGCGCTGACACCCAGGCCGACATCACCGAGATGGTGAACGAGAACGGCTACCCCCTCCACGACATTCAGGAGTTCGTGGAGACGTACGGCGAGCAGGCCTACTGCGACGGTCACTACGTGACCTGGTGCGAACTCACCGAGGACGGCCACGACAACGAGGCCATCGAGGCCTACGTGGATGAGGTGGGGATCGACTGCATCGGGAGCTTCGAGGACGCCTACATGGGCCAGCACGGGTCCGGCGCGGAGTTCGCCGAGGAGTACTATATTGGCATCCTGGGTGTACAGATTCCCGACGGCATCGTGGTCGACTGGGAGGCCACCTGGGTTAGTGA
>Ga0129336_10000887_pt1 | contig 17715 bp, 15 predicted proteins | sample CPB6_02_DNA_FD_96878 | JGI IMG/M metagenome (GOLD analysis project Ga0129336, IMG submission 96878) | Freshwater to marine salinity gradient microbial communities from Chesapeake Bay, USA - CPBay_Sum_0.6_0.2_DNA | ecosystem: Environmental > Aquatic > Marine > Coastal | place: USA: Chesapeake... | reverse complement strand
TACGTTATTGAACGTAAATTCTTTTTCAAGTGCTGATCTTGCTGCATTTGATGTACTAGTATTAGCCGAGGGGCGTTATCGGTTTTTGGAGAATAAGGATTCTTTTGAGGGAGTTCAAAAATGGATCCAGGGTGGTGGACGTTTGATTTTACTTGGAGAAACTACGAGGCAGCTTACAAAATTGGATTTAGGGTTGGTGCTTCGCAAAGAAGAGGATGCCGCAGAGAAAAATGATTCATCAGTTTTATTTAAGAATAGGGAGCGGGACCAACTTAGTGCAATCACAACGGGTTCCATTTGGCGTGTATCACTTGACGCTTCTCATCCGCTGGCATTTGGTTATCCAGGTTTCTATTATTCATTAAAAACAGATGCTACTATTTTCGAATCCTTGAAAGAAGATAAGGGTTGGAATGTAGGGCAAACCCAACAGGAAGGGCCCTTAGCAGGTTTTGTGGGTAGCCGTCTTCAACCAAAATTAAATGGGGGGCTGGTAATAGGTCAGCTGCCTGTAGGCCGAGGAAATATTAGCTTTTTTGCAGACAATATTCTGTTTCGCAATTTCTGGGAAAATGGAAAGCTACTTTTTTGTAACGCTTTATTTTTTAATGCACGATGAGATTAAATAAGCTTTTGTTTTTTTTATTAATTGGGCTGCAACAGTCCTTTGCTCAACCTACTGTTTCTTCCATCTATCATGGAATAAAAAAGTTGGGTGTAACAGGAACTGTGCTTTATATCGCTGCACATCCTGACGATGAAAATACCCGATTGATTACATATCTCGCTAATGACAGACTGCTTCGAACAGGCTATCTGTCCTTGACAAGAGGTGATGGTGGCCAGAACTTAATTGGTCAGGAGCAGGGAATTGAGTTAGGGCTGATTCGGACGCAAGAATTACTAGCGGCTCGCCGAGTTGATGGCGGTGAGCAATTCTTTACCAGGGCTTATGATTTTGGATATTCCAAAACACCTACTGAAACATTCAAGATTTGGGATCGCGAAAAGATTTTGCATGATGTGGTATGGGTAATTCGAACATTTAAGCCCGATGTAGTGATAACGCGATTTCCAACTACCGGTGAGGGGGGGCATGGACATCATACGGCCTCTGCTATTCTTGCTGGTGAGGCCGTTAAGGCTGCTGCTGATCCCACTCGTTTTCCGGAGCAATTAGCCCTCACAGGGGGAGCTTGGCGTGTGAAGCGTTTATTTTGGAACACCTTCAATTTTGGAGGTAATTCAACTATTCGAGAGGATCAACTTAAGATTGATGTGGGGGGTTATAATAGCTTGTTAGGGAAAAGCTATGGCGAAATTGCTGCACAGAGTCGTAGCCAACACAAAAGCCAAGGTTTTGGTGTTCCTGTTTCAAGAGGGGAGGCTTTTGAGTATTTTAAACTAATTGATGGGGCCTCCGCTTCTAAAGACATTATGGAAGGTATTTCACTTGACTGGGGCGCTAGGCTGGGTTCTTCTATCATCCAGCAGCAAATTGATAGCCTTTTACTTCATTTTAATTGGCTCGATCCTAAAGCGTCTTTACCTGGTTTACTAAACTTGTATCAATCACTTGAGAAGCTTGAGCCAACTTCAATCGTTACACATAAAAAGAAAGAACTGAAAGAACTCATTTTGGCGGTTAGTGGAATTTACCTGGAAGCCACTTCCTCACAGCTACGTGCTGTGCAGGGTGATTCTGTACAGGTTGCCTTGTTAGCTATTGATCGCCTTGGAACTTCTGTTACCTTGGAAAGAGCACAAGTGGGCGAATTCAATGTAGTAAATACCGCTACAGCGCTAAAACTAAATAAGCCCTTCACGGTCAACACAAAATTCCTGGTTCGTCCTAGTTTCCCAATTTCCCAGCCCTATTGGTTACAGCTTCCTATGCAACAAGGGTATTTTGTAGTCAATGACCTCTACTTGATTGGTAAGCCCGAGAATGAAGCTCCACTCTCCTGTACTATTGATTTAAAATGGGGGACTCAAGTAATTTCTTACCAAGTGCCGGTACGTTATAAGTTTACGGATCCTGTAAAAGGCGAACTGCAATGGCCCTTGGAGGTTGTTCCGCCAGTTTCTATTCAACCCGATGAGTTGGTGCATCTAATTACTGCCGCTAATAATCCAGTTAAGGGGCATGCGCAAGTAGCCGGAATGTCAGCCCAAGCAAATTTGAAACCGGAGTTGATTTCGAACAAAAAAACAAAGAGCAGGGTAGATCCGCTACTCATCAGTTCACTACAAAAAGATCAGCTTGAAAGTTTTGATTATTTCCTGACTCCCAAAGAAAATGCGGATACTGTTACGCTGGGTGTTTCTCTTTCTAATGGAAATCGTGTTAATACAACTACTACTGTAATTCGGTATGATCATATTCCACCTATCACTTATTTTAAAACAGCGTCAGTATACACGCGTAATTTTCAAGTAAAGATTGCAGGGAAAAATATTGGCTATATACCAGGTGCTGGAGACAAGATCCCCGACGGATTAAAGCGGCTTGGTTATAACATCACCGTGCTTGATGAAAATCTTTTGTCAACCATATCGCTTCAACAGTTCGATGCTATAATTACTGGCGTGAGAGCACATAATACACAAGAATGGCTCAATAAGTATTATGAAAAATTGATGGCTTATGTCGAGCAAGGGGGAAATTATATGGTGCAGTATAACACCAGTAATCAAATAGGTCCTGTCAAAGCTAAAATTGGACCTTATCCCTTTGCAATTACAAGAAATCGGATCACAGACCAGGATGCGGCTGTTGTATTTTTAGATCCTACACATCCTGTCTTCAATTTTCCAAATCGTATCCTTCCTCAGGATTTTGAGGGATGGATACAAGAGCGAAGTATCTATCATGGCTTAGACACAGCGGGCAAGCTTCAGCCCTTACTTAGCATGGCGGATCCGGATGAAAAACCAGATACCGGCTCTTTATTGGTGGCTCGTTATGGAAAAGGATGGTTTACGTACACAGGGCTTTCGTTATTTAGACAAATACCAGCAGGTGTTCCGGGAGCTTATCGCTTATTGGCAAATCTGTTGGCACTAGGAAATGTTGAAAGGTAGACCATGAGTAATTATCAAAAGCAAAGAGCTGATTGGACTTTTGGTTTAGCCATTATAATGGGTTTGGCACTAGGAATCTTCATAAAGCGAGTAAAAGTTGGACTGATTATTGGCATTGTGATGGGAGGATTAATCCTATTAGCGGGGTGGTTACGTCAAAAAAGAAATCGAAATGCCTGATACACCAGACAATAAACCTCCTTTCTTCAGCAGTTGGGATGCCTGGTATGGGGTCCTGATTATTTACTTACTTGTACTTATTTTTTTGTTTTACAAGTTGACAAAGTATTTTCAATGAGCAGACTAGATTGGGGCGTGCTTATTACAACCTTGGTGGGAATTATTCTGTATGGGTTATACAAGAGTCGAACCACTCGCGATCTGGACGGTTATTTTCGTTCCAATCGTAATCTGGGTTGGGGACTTGTACTGCTAAGCATCATGGGAACACAGGCTAGCGCCATTACTTTTTTATCCGCGCCTGGGCAGGCCTATACAGATGGAATGCGGTTTGTTCAGTATTATTTTGGTTTGCCCATTGCCATGATTGTAATTGCTATATTTTTTATCCCTGTTTTTCAGCGATTGCAAGTTTATACGGCGTACGAGTATCTAGAAAGTAGATTTGATGGTAAAACTCGGTCCTTAACATCTTTTCTATTTTTATTGCAACGTGGCCTTTCCACGGGTATAAGTGTATTTGCTCCTTCGCTTATCCTTTCCTCATTATTAGGCTGGAGTTTAACATCCACTAGCGTAATTATGGGTGGATTATTGATTATTTACACCTTATTTGGGGGAGCTAGAGCCGTTGCTTACACACAACAATTACAATTGGGAATCATCTTTGCCGGTTTATTCTTAGCGGGGTGGATGGTAGTTCGCTTATTGCCTCCTGAAGTTGGATTGGCTGATGCCTTGCGGATTGGGGGAAAGCTGGGTAAGTTTTCAATCATAACCACGGGCTTTAAGGAAGGTCGTTTTGATTGGAGTGATCAATATAATATTTGGAGTGGATTGGTGGGTGGTTTCTTTCTTGCCTTATCCTATTTCGGTACGGACCAAAGCCAGGTAGGTCGTTATTTAACTGCACGATCAGCCAGAGAGAGTAAGTTGGGCTTGCTTATGAATGGCTTTGTGAAAGTTCCCATGCAGTTTTTGATTTTATTGTTAGGCGTCCTTGTTTTTTCATTTTACCAATTTACAAAGGCGCCAATTTTCTTTAATGAGGTGCAATTAGCGAAGATCAGACAGCATCCTGTTTATGCGGACTCGCTGGAACAGGCACAAGCTCATTTTGATCAATTGTCTGTTGACAAAAAGCGATTATTGACTGCTTATACGGCCTTGAAAGGGGATAGTGAAGCAAACCGGTTAGCGCAAGATTCAATGCTGGAGAAATATCGGTCGGTGCATGCTGAATCAGAGACAATTCGTAATCGATTGAAGTTTTGGCTCAATAAAAAAATTGTAGGAGGGGATGGGAATGATACCAATTATATATTTCTTCGGTTTGTGGTGGATCATCTGCCCGCTGGTCTAGTGGGCCTTTTGATTGCTATTATTTTTTTAGCATCATGGGGAAGTATTGCCGCCGCCATTAATTCGCTTGCTGCCGCCACGATGATCGACTTTCATCGTCGCTATAGTAAAAAATCAATTACTGATGAGTCGGAATTCCGATGGTCTCGTTGGTATACACTTGCTTGGGGTATCTTTTGTATTGTAGTTGCACTCTTTACGTACAATATTGGAAATAGCTTAATTGAGGCTGTGAATGTGTTAGGCTCACTTTTCTATGGTGTAGTACTAGGCATTTTTTGTGTTGCTTTATTTCTACCCAAGATTAAGAGCGGCAACTTAGTTTTTTGGGCTGCTCTAGTAGCCGAAGTTTTAGTCATTATTGTTTTCTATTTGAGTAAGACGGGATACATAAAACTTGGTTTTCTTTGGCTCAATCCTTTGGGCGTTTTTGCAGTCATACTATTTTCGCTAATTGGTCAATTCGGTGTATCACTCAAGCGGAGTTTTCTGCAATAAAAAAACCGCGTTGGTAACAACGCGGTTTAAAGGAAGTGTGGTTTCTTATTTTAGTTCAGCCAATAGCTTGTCGTTCAACTTCACATAATCCATATTCTTGGCAGCCAACGCTAGTTCCTTGGATTTTTGTGCCGATGCTTTTGCCTCTGCTTTCTTTCCAAGCTTTGCCTGGCAATTTGCTAATTGGTGAAGTACCCAGTAAGCAGTAGGAGTTGCCGTAGCGGCTTTCTCAAACCAGCTAAGTGCTTGATTTAAATCTTTTCCGTTATCCATGAAATACATGGCAGCGTTAAAATAGGGTGGTTTTTCTCCCTGCATAGCCGTATTGATCTGTTGCATGATGCGGGTATCAATGTCAGTATCAACAGTAAGGGCTACTTTAACCTGATCCCAGCTGAGTTCAATCTGGCATTGTGTTGGTTTGATATTATCCACTTGAATCATAAAATTCTCTGTACGATCGTTGGTTTTTGAAACCGGAACATTCACGCGAACTACATCCATTTCTTGTTTGTAAGCGGAGGGACTGGTTACATCTGTTTGCTTGGAGATGATCAATGTCCAACTGTCTTTATTCGGGATGCTCAATAGACCGTATTTGCCTGGAGCAAGTTTAACCCCACCTATTGTTACTTCGTCGCTGAATTGCAGGGTAGTGGCGCTGTTGGCTCCGGTTCTCCATACATTACCATAGGGGACCAAATCGCCAAAAATTTTACGTCCTTTCATTGCAGGTCTGGAGTAGGCGATTTCAATACTACCCAAACCAAAATCTTGTTTAATAGTTTGTAAAGGACTTGGAGCCGGTGTACGCAGCTGTGCTTGGCTGGTCATGATACTTCCAACCAAAAGGGCTGCCAACATAAATTTTTTCATAGTGCTTGCTTATTTGAAGTACAAAAATAGCGTAATCGCGGGAATGCTATTAAAGCCGGCTTTGTTTAAAGCCTGGATGAAACTCCACCAGTGTTTTTCTTAAAAAATCACGATCTAAGTGCGTGTAAATTTCTGTAGTAGTAATGCTGGAGTGCCCCAACATTTCTTGAACAGCCCTCAAATCAGCCCCTCCCTCAATCAGGTGTGTAGCAAAGGAATGTCGAAACGTATGCGGGGATACCGTTTTTTGAATGCCCGCTGCAACCGCCAAATCGCGTATAATGTAAAATACCATTACACGCGAAAGCGGACTACCTCTTTTATTAAGGAACAGGAAATCTTCTTTGCCTTTTTGTGGAGTGATTTCTTGTCGGGTAGTTTGTCTATAGAGTTGAATATACCGGGATGCACTGTCTCCTATGGGTACCAGTCTTTCTTTATCTCCCTTTCCTCGCACACGAATAAAGCCCAGATCCAGGTAGAGTTTAGAAAGTTGCAAATTGACTAGCTCACTGACACGAAGCCCGCAGCTATATAAGGTTTCCAGCATCGCTTTATTACGCGTGCTTTCTGGTTTGCTGAGATCTAACTGTGCAATCAACTGTTCAATTTCTTCAAAGCTTAGTGTATCGGGAAGCACTCTTTTTTTCTTTGGCGCTTCCAGTAAGGAGGTGGGATCCTCTTTACAGATTTGTTCCAGCAAACAGTACCGATAAAAAGATTTTATCCCCGATAATATTCTTGCTTGTGAGCCTGCCGAGAATCCATTTTCATGAATCCATTTTAAAAATTTTCGAAGATGCTCTGTTTGCACCTTGGCCGGGGAATCGGCTAATTGAGTGGTGGCTAAAAAACGACAGAATAAAGTAAGATCTCTTAGGTAAGCTTCTATCGAATTTTCTGCAAGTGATTTTTCGAGTTGCAGCCAGGCTTTGAATCCCTTTTGGTATACCTGCCACATAAACGGTTATTCCAGTACTATTTTCTTTTCCTTGATCACCCATTCATTGCCAATCCGAATTTTTGCCCAAATTTTATTGCGGGTTACCGACACACTGTCAATATGATCGTGTATGGCATCATAATCGATATCTAATTTTTCTCCAAAAGTCATCATGGCTTTTTTCCCGTCAATGGCATCCTCCACAAAAAGATTACCTCGGTCTGTGTTGGTGATTAGTCCCTCTTCGATCGAGAACTTTGGATCCATAGGGTTAAGGCCGCTGCTTTTTAGACTAAAGGGAGTCTCTTTATCATAGGGTAGCTTTATCTGGAAGCCTCGTCCTGTAATGCAATCATTGAACAAGATCCAAGCATATTGGTTTTCTTTGAATTGAACCTTCATGAAGTCTTTATTGATCTTTACGCTTCTTCCAATTAGGTAAGCAAATCCTATTTTTCTTTTTGTGCCTAACCCACTATAACTCCAACTCAACGTATCTGGCAAACAGTTGGCAACGCTTATTTCTACATAGGGAGTGTCTTCATGCGTGCCGCTAAATCGAATATTCTCCGTGGTGCAGGCTGTATCACAAAAAGTGGGGGGAGCAGTAGAAAACAAACTGCAGGATTGAATGCTGCCTGCGGTTAGTGTCAAAGCAACAAAAAATAGAGGGATACGCATGGATTGTGTTTTGACAAATTTAATCCCTTTGAATAACTATCTTAGCGCACCATGAAAAATGTAAAGGAATTTTCTCTGCGCGGATTCCTGTCCCGCGCCAAACGTGATCGACGTGCATATCGACTTTATTTAACTCGTCTTGAAAAAAATAAACCTCGTGGAGTTGAAAGTCGTTTAGCAGCTTGGGATAAAGCAGTGTGGAAGGAAATAGATTGCCTTTCCTGCGCTAATTGCTGTAAAACCATGACCCCAACGTATACTCCCCGCGACTTAAAACGTATTTCCAAGCATTTGGGAATGACAGTTTCCGCTTTTCAGAAAAAGTGGCTAAAAAAAGAACGGGGAGGGGATAGGGATTGGATTAATAAAAGCACCCCTTGCCAGTTTTTGAATAAAAAGGATAATACCTGTAGTATTTATGCGGTTCGGCCTGCTGATTGTGCGGGATTTCCACACCTGCGGAAAAAGTTTGTTGATTTCGCACACATTCATCATCAGAATATTGAAAGTTGTCCTGCTACGCATGCATTAGTAACTAAAATGATGTCGGAGATTAAACCCTAGATATCCATAAAGAGTTCTATCAAGGGAGGTTGTTTATTTTTTAATGTGATGGCTACTATGTCAAACTGTATCCATCTATGACCAGGGTGTACATGCAGGTAGTGAACAGCTGCACGTTTCAGGCGTAACATTTTTTTCCAGTTTACACTTAGTTCTGGGCCTCCATAAAGTTGGCTTGTTCTTGTTTTTACTTCAATAAAATGAAGTGTGGCTCCACGCCTGGCTATGATATCGATTTCAAAATGCCGGTGTCGCCAATTTCGATGCGTGATCTTATACCCTTTTTTTTGAAGCCATTCGGCTGCCAGGTCTTCTCCCTTGATTCCAATTTCAATATGTTTTGTCATCCTTTATCTTTACAGTAAGTATATTATCCACACCGCATGGCCGCTATTTATTTGTTAGAAGGAGTTGTGAAAAATTATGATTGGGGAGGAGCTTCTTTTATTCCTCAATTACTGGGGGAAAACAATACAGCTAAAAAACCATTTGCAGAATATTGGATGGGCACGCATACGCAGGGAATGGCCCACCTTATCGATCAGCATGGAAAGCGTCGTAGGCTGAGTGAAGTTGGAGTGGCCCTGCCTTACCTGTTAAAAGTGTTGGATGTAAAGGAAATGCTTTCTATACAAGTTCATCCTACACGGGAAGCTGCAATCAGGGAATTTGCTTTGGAAAATCAAGCGGGAATTCCTCTTGATGCGCCCCATAGAAATTATAAAGACCAAAACCATAAGCCAGAACTGATGGTAGCCCTCGGCCCCTTCTGGTTATTGCATGGCTTTAAACAAGCGGAACAACTTCGGGCAGTTTTTTCGGGTAATCCTGAATTTGGTTCTCTCTTGCCTGTATGGGAAAAAGAGGGAAATCAGGCATTATATCAATTTGTAATGGAAATGCCTCAGCAAGATGTCAACCTAATGCTAGGGGAGCTTTTAAGTCGTTTGCAACAGGAGAATGCCCAAACCCCCTTTACAAAAGACAGTCCTGCCTTTTGGGCGTTGCGAGCTGCTCAGCTTTATGGGAAAAAAGATCACATTGATCGGGGTATATTTTCAATCTATTTTTTCAATCTGGTTTCGATGAAAGAGGGAGAAGCCATTTTTCAGGATGCAGGTATTCCCCATGCATATTTGGAAGGTCAGAATGTGGAGATCATGGCAAACTCAGATAATGTATTGAGGGGGGGATTAACCGCAAAGCATATTGATGTGGCAGCGCTTCTAAAGCATACACGTTGTCAAAGTATTTCGCCCGAAATTTTTAGTGCAAGCCACACAAATGGTGAACCAGTATGGTTTCCTACTCCTGTCGATGATTTCAGGTTAGGACAATTTTTGATGAAGAAGAATGAGAAATATCAACTTAAAGGCATGGGGCCATTAATGCTTCTTTTATTGAATGGTTCTGTAGAGTTGACGGGGGGTAGTTTTGCTGTAACACTTAAACAAGGGCAGTTAGCTGCCTATTGGGACGGAGAGGATACGATTGATATGCAAGCTGACCAAGACGCTATACTTTATCTGGCAACTGGCGCTATCCACAACAGTGAATAAGTTGTATACACGTTTGATCCAATTCAGTTAATTTTGTTCAAATCCCAAAAATCAATTTGCATATGTCATTTTCCCTTAAAACTGCGTTGTTTACGGTAGTGCTTACAATGGCAACTACCCTCTGCAAATATTTTTTTGGACCTGAAATTGCCCTTTCAGGGTTTTCTCCTGTTTTAGCAATAGCGCTTTTTTCAGGCTTTATTTTCAGACGCAGTGAATGGGTGTTTTTCTTTTCTATAGTTGCACTTTTAGTAAGTGATCTTACTATTCAGTTGCTCTATTTAAACGATCTATTCGATTACCAAGGAGTTTACGCAGGCCAATGGAAGAACTATTTCTTATTACTAGGGTGTACTTTTATTGGATACATTTTTAAAGCAACTTCTTACCGTAATATTGGTCTTTCTGCATTTATCGCGCCCACTATTTTCTTTTTCCTCTCTAATGGACTGGTTTGGTTGCAGTCTTCAGAAATGACCTACACTAAAGACATTACTGGCTTTGTTACTTGTTTAACAGCTGGTTTACCGTTCTATAAAAATTCCTTGCTGGCCACACTGATTTTCTTGCCCGCTACCCTGGTGTTCTATAATTATATCTCAATTCGAAAAATTGAGTTACGGTTAAGCTAGACTGTTCTTCAATTAGTTTCCGTTTTCCTCGTAAAATTGATCCACTTCATGCCCGTTGTGGATAGCAGCATTCGTGGCTAATTCGTCGCATCGGTTATTGAATGGATTATCTGCGTGTCCTTTTATCCATTTAAAACTTACCTCATTTTCCTGCAATAAGGAATGGAGTTCTTTCCATAAATCAGGATTTTTTTTGCCTCCTTTAAAATTAGTGGCCATCCATTTTTTTAACCATCCTTCTTTAATGGCCTTCACTACATATTGGCTATCCGAATAAACCACCACTGATAATCCTTTTTTTCGAAGCGCCTTCAATCCTTCAATAACAGCCAGTAGTTCCATTCGATTGTTGGTGGTGTGTCGGTATCCTTTCGAAAGCTCTCTTTCATGTCCGCCGTATTTAAGAATTACTCCGTAGCCACCGGGTCCGGGATTGCCTCTGGAAGAACCATCTGTATAAATTAGTACTGGTTCAGACATGGTTTCTGTTTATACTTGGAATACCCCATTTTGAAGGGTAGCGGGAAGAGGTGCTTGGTTTGCTGCTGCAATTCCCTCCGCTAAAATAGTTCTGGTATTGGCTGGGTCTATGATTTCATCTACCCAAAGTCGAGCTGCTGCGTATAAGGGGTTTAATTGCGTTTGATATTTATGCATGATGGAGGCTAGTAGTTCTTTTTCAGCTTGCTCATCGATCGATTTCCCTTTTGCTTTTTGTGCCGATACCTCAATTTGTAAGAGGGTTTTGGCTGCCGCTTCTCCTCCCATCACAGCTATTTTTGCAGTGGGCCATGCAACAATTAAACGAGGGTCATAGGCTTTTCCACACATGGCATAATTTCCTGCTCCAAAAGAGTTTCCAACGATTACTGTAAATTTTGGCACAATGGAATTAGCTACTGCATTAACAAGTTTTGCCCCATCTTTAATAATGCCGGATTGTTCACTTCTGCTACCCACCATGAATCCAGTTACATCTTGTAAAAAAACCAGTGGAATTCTTTTTTGATTACAGTTTAAAATAAAACGGGCGGCTTTATCTGCACTATCGTTATAAATTACACCACCCATTTGCATTTCTCCCTTACCGCTTTTTACGATTTTACGTTGATTCGCCACAATCCCTACGGCCCAACCATCAATTCTTGCATAACCGCAACAGATCGATTTGCCATAGGTTGGTTTAAAGGGTTGGTAGCTGTCCTCGTCAACAATACATTCAATCAGGTCCATTATTTCGTAGGGCTTTCCATCTCTGGGGAACAGACCATACAATTGCTCCTTATTTGTTTTAGGCGCTTTAGTGGGAATTCTATTAAAACCAGCTGTTGGGCGTTCAGCCAATAATTGAACCAGTTTCTTGATGTGATCGAGACAAGCCTCTTCGGTAGGAAAGGTGGCATCGGCAGTGCCACTTAGATCTGCATGCATTTTTGCACCCCCCAAGCTTTCATTGTCTACCTCCTCGCCAATTGCTGCTTTTACTAAATACGAACCTGCAAGGAATACCGATCCACTTCCCTCCACCATCAACATTTCGTCACTCATAACTGGAAGGTAGGCTCCGCCTGCTACACAAGCACCCATTACGGCAGCAATTTGTGGGATGCCGGCCGCACTCATTTTTGCATTGTTTCGGAATATTCTGCCGAAGTGCTCTTTATCTGGAAATATCTCGTCTTGTAAAGGAAGATAAACTCCTGCACTATCAACCAAGTAAATGATGGGTAGATGATTCTCCATTGCAATCTCCTGCATCCGCAAATTCTTCTTTCCCGTGATGGGGAACCAAGCGCCAGCTTTGACTGTCTGGTCATTGGCTACAACAACACATTGTCTGCCGCTGATATAGCCGATACCTGCTACGGTCCCGCCAGCAGGACAACCACCATGCTCGGGATACAGACCATAGCCTGTGTAGGTGCCTATTTCAATAAAAGGGCGATCCTCATCCAGTAAATAGGCAAGTCGCTCTCGAGCTGTTTTCTTGTTTTTTTCGTGCTGTTTTTCAACAGCTTTTTTTCCTCCGCCCCAATGTATCTGTTCACTTATTTGCCGAAGCTGACTGAGCAGCCCCCGCATGTGATCTTCATTTTTATTGAATTCGATATCCATGGGGTTGTGTTTTATTTTCCTTTCTCCGCTACACCTTCATATTTAGTTTCGATATCTTTTAATACAGTGAATAACCGCTCATTGATCGGAGCCTCTGTTCTTTCAAAGCCACCATAATAGGCTGGCTTAGCTGTTTGGATATAGTTGTAATAGGTTTCTTGTTGTTTTAAATCAGTAAGGATTGCATTCTTAACCTTTACAGCCAGTTCCTTCATTCCAGCCTTGTACGCAGCTTCCAAATAAATTAAAGAGGATTGGTTATGGCTATTATAACGGCTGACCATTGCATAGGGGAGTGATTCCTGTGAAATGGAGGCTTCAATTTTATTCATCACTTTAATAGCCTCCTCTTTTTTACCCGCATCGGCCAAGTTTCCTGCCGCTTCTGCAAATAAAGTCCTGATGTTAAGCAAGTGTCTTCGATTCTCCTCGTCAAAATAAATGTTTTTGCGTTCTGCGCCTCCAAATCTGTACTTCTCCATCAGATTTTTATAAAGTATATCCAGGTTATTATCGCGCAGTGTAGTACCACCAAGTCCATTCGAACGCATGGATTGATCAGCAACCCAATTCATCTGTGAAAATTGTGGCATTACCGGGACAAGTCGGTACGCTAATCCATCTTTACGCAAGTAGGGGCCAAAACCTAATTCACCCATGGGCGATGTAAAATAAATAGGTCTACGCCACTGGTTGGCAGCAATGATATTTAGAATGATTAGATCATTTTTTAGTAAGGCTCTTTTTGGTAATTCAAAACCCAAGGCAGGTAATATACTGTCTCCAGGTTGCGCAGTTCCGTTTTGCAAAACGGTGTTACGGTCCACGGGAACACTTACTTTACTAACGGGAATGATGTTTAAAGGTTCTCCTCTTGAATTATCCATGCGGCTAGGATCGTCGCTGCCGACATAATCTTTCATAAGATCATACAAGTCGTAAAAGGCTTCCTGGTCAATACCGCTTACTGGATTATATAAAACATAGTTTCGCTTGTTGCCTTCAATTTTATCGGCAGGCCAAATCATGTCTATCGAATCTGCGTCATTGATTTTATAACGCAACTGATTTATGTACCAGTCTATACCAAGCAAGCTATTATTTACAACACGTACATCCGTGCGTATTCCTTCCACTTCTTGTGCATACCAAAGCGGATAGGTGTCGTTGTCACCAAATGAAAACAGAATGGCATTAGGAGCACAACTTTCCAGATAGTCTCTAGCCATATCTGGCGCGGTTGTTTTGTTACTTCGGTCGTGATCGTCCCAATTTTGTATGCTCATCCAAGCAGGCACCAAGGCGCATAGTAATATAGCGATCGATGAAACAGCTCTTGAAGCTTCATTGTTTTTGGTCAATTGTTTTAGGAAAAGAGGGATACCAGCAGCTAATCCTACGCCCATTAATCCAGCGGCAACCGCATTGATCATAGCGCCATCGCCATTTCCAGGAAAGCAACTCATGAAGGTTACCAAAAAGGCTAGCGATCCCGTATAGATTAAAAAATCACGACTGGTCATTTTCTCGATTTTTTCCTGTGCCATCACAGCAAAAGCAATAACAGCCAGACCAATCCAAATTGCAAATGCATAAAATGATCCTACATAGGCGTAATCGCGTTCACGAGGTTGGTTGCCAGGCTGGTTGAGATATAGTACTACTGCTATGCCCGTGAAAAAGAATAGCAAGAAACTGACAATCCAGTCTTTTCTATTTCGCAGGTAGTGAAAAACACAACCAATTACTCCTAATAAGAATGGAAGTAAATACAATTTGTTATTTGCCGCATTTTGCTGCATACTCTGCGGTAGTCTTGACTGATCACCTAATCTTGCATTATCCAAGGGAGCAATTCCCGAAATCCAGTTACCATCGCGTTTATTGCCCAATCCCTGGATATCATTTTGTTTTCCGGCGAAATTCCACATAAAGTATCGCCAGTACATCAAACTCATCTGGTAGCTAAAAAACCAATTGATATTATCCCCATAGCTGGGAGCCTCATAGGCGCCGGATTGTGCGTCTTGGCCCAACCCAAGCCATTCGGCATAGAACTGCGCGTGATATTGATCGTCGCTGGAATCCCACACGCGGGGAAATAATTGCTTCACATCACTGTTGTAGTTGTAATCACGTGTTCTGCCAATAGGGATATAACTTTCTTTTCCTTTTATGTATTTCATTTCACTTTCTACAAAGGGCTGATCCTGTACTAAATCCTTGGAGGGATCTGCAGCAAAATGAGGTCCATATATCAGCGGAGCACTTCCATATTGTTCACGGCTCAGGTAATAAACCAAGCTGATTGGATTATCCACGTTATTCATGTCTATACCTGGGTTGGCGTTAGAGCGAATAAGTGCCGTGAAGTACATGAAATATCCCAGTAGCATAAATAGGTAACACCATAGTGAAAGCTTTAATATGCGGAGGGAAGAGGGTTTTAAAAAATAGCCGGCAGCTACTGCAACGCTGATCAAGAGCAACAATGGAATAAATTTAACACCATCCCCCGGTACATAAACAAAGGGTAGGGCCATTAAAATCAGGAATGCAACAAACCAACTGATTAATTTGGAAGAAGTGAAATTAGCGGCTGTAAAGAGGAGTCCTCCTAATACCAATCCAATCAAGGCAATAAAATAAATTGCGAACCCAGCAAAGAAGGGAAGACCCAGTGTGTTTACAAAAAAGATGTCTACCAGGCCAGCTGCTTTCATAGAGTACTGAATAATTCCTACCTGCACGAGTCCGGTAATAGCACACCCAATCAAAAATGCATAGATGGATCCTTTAGTCGTTACCGCATAGCGGCGGTAGTAGTAGATCATCACAATGGCGGGAATCGTCAACAAATTCAGTAAGTGAACTCCAATGGAGAGTCCCATCATAAAAAATAAAAAAACAATCCATCGGTCTGCACGCAAGCGTTCTGAAAAATTGATTCCCGCTCTCTCATCAGCTTGCTCCCATTTCAGCATGGCCCAAAATACTAGGGCCGTAAAAAAGGAGGAGAGCGCATATACCTCACCTTCAACCGCACTAAACCAAAATGAGTCTGAGAATGTATAGGCCAATGATCCTACCACCCCAGCTCCAAGTATAGTATTGATTTGTGTAGTTGATAAATTTTCTTCATTGGTGTTAAATAGTTTTCTGCCAAAGTGAGTTATACTCCAGAACAGAAATAATATAGTCGCAGCACTAGCGAGTGCGCTTAAAAAGTTCACGGCACTAGCAGCAGTAAGTGCGCCATCTCCAAAGAGGATGATAAAAAAGCGACCTAACAATACAAACAGGGGTGCCCCTGGGGGGTGTGGTAGTTGCAGTCCTTTTGCACTGGCAATAAACTCACCAGTATCCCACAAACTCCCTCGGGCTTCACGGGTCAATACATAGGTGGCAAGAGCAATGAAGAAGACCGTCCATCCGGTCACGTTGTTGGCTTTTCTGAATGTCATGTAGACGTGTTTTAACGACCCGACAAAAATAGGGCTTAACCCGTCAAAATGGGGAGCTCCCTTTTGTTAAGATTTAGGGGGATTATTGAAAGTAAATTCTAACTGTTTGATAGGCTAATTGTCCCTGACGACTTTTTTCTGAATAGCCCTTTAATCCGAAGAGTCCGGCCGCATTTCCTTTGTTGATTGCGATCTCTAAGTAGCCCGCACTGTTGAAAAGGGCCAGTTTTTCACCCTCAGACACATCGGCATAGCTTTCGCTCAGCTGGTCGATGGTTTCGTCTCCTCTAAAGACAATTCTGAATCCGCGTCCTTTCCTGTTTTCTTCAAATTGTTCCCGTGTAATGTTGACAATTACATTTTCAAAACTGTCAATGAAAATAATCTGCCCCTCAATAAATTGTTGTTCAATGATGGGTTGCAAATGTTTCTTTTCCTGGAAGCGTATATCGGGAGTTCCCAAACGCTCGATGGATTCTCCTTTATTGATTCGATTAATCAGCTTACCCATCACCTCTGTTAACTGAAGCGTTGTTTTGCTGATGGTTTCATCCAGTGGGATTCCTAGTACCATCGCAGGGGTCCCTTCCAAAATCATACTCAATAGACCATTATCAGCTGTTAAAAAGTAATGATCCTGATGGAAAGCAAGTAATAATTGCTTGGGAGGAGTTGCAAATAGATCTACCAAAACAAGATGAAAGCTATAGGGAGGAAAATGACGAATGGCACTTCTGCATACATAGGAAGCTTGCGGGTAATTAAAGGGAGGAATATGATGAGAGATATCTATAAGCTGGGCATCCGGAATCAACTGCAACAATTGTGCCTTGATAGCGCCCACTAAATAATCGGGACTGCCAATATCGGATGTAAGCGTGATTAGCGCCATAGTTTACTGGATCAGTTTACCATCTTTAAAAAAGAATCGGTGTACCAATTTATCGGCCCAGGCGGGAAAGAAACGATTTAAAAAAACAGTTCTTTTCCCAGTGAAAGTAAGAACCAGGGTTCTTTTTTTGTTGGCAATGGCATGTAGAATATGACCTGCACACTCACTTGCTGGCATCATTTTACCTTCATCCATGGAGGTTTCTCCATGCGCTTCAGCATCTTTATTTAGCGCTGCATGTCGGATATTGGAGGTGGTAAAGCCAGGACATACCCACATCACATGTACTCCTTCCTCCATCATCTCAGTTCGTAATGATTCCAGCCAGCCCTGCAAGGCAAACTTGCTGGCAGAATAGCCGCTACGTCCGGGCAATCCTCTGTATCCGGCTATAGAAGAAACACCCACGATGGTTCCCTTTCTTTCAATTATGGAGGAGAGGGCATAGCGAGTGCAGTAAACTGTGCCAAAGAAATTTATATCCATCACATTGCGAATTACCTCAATGGAGGCATCTTTCATCAATGCGCGCATGGAGATTCCTGCGTTGTTGATAAGGATATCAATTCCTCCAAATACAGAACAGGTACGTTCTATGAATAGCCGACAATCGTTTTCACTACTAACATCTGTGACCATACAGTGTAAAGAACTGTTGGGGTATTCCTTTTGTAACTGATAGATTTTATCCTGTTTTCTGCCACAGGTAGAAACGCGAGCACCGGCAAGCAGCAATTGCTCCACTAGTGCTTTGCCAATTCCGTCTGTGCCGCCTGTAACGACCACTACTTTTCCGCTGAAAAAATCATTTGTTTGCATCCGTCTACAAACCTACTTTAAAATTGAAGAAAAAGAGTTGATAAAT
>Ga0129336_10000885_pt1 | contig 17760 bp, 27 predicted proteins | sample CPB6_02_DNA_FD_96878 | JGI IMG/M metagenome (GOLD analysis project Ga0129336, IMG submission 96878) | Freshwater to marine salinity gradient microbial communities from Chesapeake Bay, USA - CPBay_Sum_0.6_0.2_DNA | ecosystem: Environmental > Aquatic > Marine > Coastal | place: USA: Chesapeake... | reverse complement strand
TTGCTGATTCTAAAGAACCGCCACCACCAGTTGCGTCTACGGTTGAGCGAACACCACCAGCACCACCGCCACCACCAGTTCCACTTGCGTAAGATTCAAGACCACCGGCACCACCGCCCGCAACAACTAAATAATCAACCGGACCAAAAAAGGCGGCTTGTTTAGCGGAAGGCGTAGTGATAGCGCCCGTCAGGGCAGATGAAACCTGAACTGACGGGTTGGCTTGAAGAAGTCGGGCGGGTAGTGACACGCGCTAACTCCTATCAGGTAGTAGTTACGCGATTGACGAAACCATGGATGGTGATGACATTTGTTGTACCAGCATAAGCCCTTACAACCAAAGAGTTGCGAAGAACAAGGTCCGGAACTACAAGGGTCAATCCCGAAGTAGCAGGGATTGAAAGTTTGATGTCATCATCAACTGAGGTTGTTCCACCCCATTGAAGTGTAAGGTTTACAGCACTTCCCGAAGAGTTGTAAGCATAGATTGTTACAACATCGCAAGTGCTTGTTCCTGATTGTGCGGTATGAATGGTATCGCCGGAAGATGCGGTCGCCGCGACCTTGATACCCCTACCGTTTGTTGAACCCGATAACGGGAGTCTATCTACTGTTGTTGGCATTTATTCTCCTTATGCGAATACCTGTACCGCGAAGGCAAAGGCTTGGTCGTTTGCTGAAACTCCCGCTGAAGCCGCCGCAAAAGAAAGCGTTCCTGAACCATTTGTTGTAAGTATTTGGTTTGCGGACCCGTCTGCGGATGGAAGTGTCCATACTAGGTTTGTTGTTATTGAAGATGGTGCTTTGAATCCAACATAGTTTGTTCCATTAGCAGTTGCTTCTAAGAAGCGAACTTCGGCTTGATTATCAAAAGATGCTTGAGTTCCAACAGTCGGACTTGTCAAAGTCTTGTTAGTAAGAGTTTCGCTACCAGCCAAGGTAGCAAAGTCAGCATCGGTGACAGCAGTATTGAACTGTGCGATTGTTCCGGTTACTGTATTTGTACCAAGGGCAATAGATTTATTTGTGAAAGTATTTGTAGATGATGCTGTTACCGTAATGTCGGAGGTAAGAGCAAGAGTTCCGGTTGTTGTAGGAAGTGTCAAAGTTCCAGTATTGCTGATTGTTGAAATAACAGGACTTGTCAAAGTCTTGTTTGTAAGAGTATCTGTTGTATCGCGACCTACAAGTGTTGTAGTTGCGTTTGGCAATGTAACTGTACGGTCAGCCGTTGGCTCACCAGCGCTAAGTGTTAGTTCATTAGCGTCAGCCGTTGTACCTTCAAAAACAATCGCATCATTGAAAGCAATCTGTAATCCTGCTTGCTGACCCGTGAAGGTGGCATTGTTGATAGTAGGTGCTTCAAGAGTCTTATTGCTAAGTGTCGCTACGGCGTCAGCGGTAATCCCTGCGCCGCCATTGGTGGTTATTGCCATTAGGAAATCTCACTTCCGAACGCATTGAACGAGAAGTTGCCGCTTGATGCGTAAATACTTACAACATCTGAAGCGTCAATAGTTACGCCTAGGGTGTAGGCGACTGTTGTGTTTGCCGCGATATTCGCGTCATACACAAGATAATGTTCCGTCGCGATTGCCGCACCATTAGGGCGGACCGCAATACGGTATGTACCACTCGTACCAGCCTGATTACATACGACGATGGAAGAGATAACCGTTTCAGTCGCGGCAGGGCAGGTATAGAGGGTCGTAAGCGTGGTGGCACTAGGGTTTGATTGCCCTAGGGCTTTATAGGCTGTTGCCATACGGTTATCCTCCGATTAGAAGTAATGGACTGATTGTATCAGCATCATTATTTTGGGCTGTGTTCTTGCTTGCTTCGGCGTTGCTTTCGGCTGTTTCGGCATCGGTTACAAACTGGGTGATGTCTCCACCATCCAACTCATAGGTCCCGGCTGTAAGAGCCGTATAGGTCGCGTAAGCGGTATCAAGGGCGGTATAGGTATCAAACTGTGCGTCGATATACCAATACTTACCCGAGGCAAGAATCTTGTCTGTTGTTTGGTTTATATTTGTATCAAGCGTGTCAATGTCTGCCTCGAGAGATTCCCAAGTTGTTTCATCAACTAACTGAACAAAGTTTTCTGAGAGTGTCGGTGTTGGACTTATATCTGCTAAATCAAGGGAACCAGCGGTGTCATAAGGAATCGATATTGTGTAGGTTCTGCCGCCCGGAAATGACTCTTCGACCGTATAAGTAAATGGGTTGGGAACTACATCCGGGTCATTGGTAGCCGGTAGTGTTACGGTAAAGGCTCCGGCGCTTAGGGCAACAACAATGCTTGAGGGCGCAACCATTTGGTCATCTATACCGCTACGAAGGACATCGCCTAGAGTAAAACGAATCTGCCCTTGGATTGGATTGCCTTCATAATCCACATAGTTGCCGTTTATAGTAACGGTGTTGATATTCGCGCCAAGTGCCATTTAGCACCCTACCAAGAAAAGAATGTTGAACTTATTTTCAACCAAAGCCTCAGCAGTATTTTTATGAGCAAGAGCATTATCAACTGCGGTATCTAAATCATCTGTATTTGTTTCTGCCGCATCCGTAGCAACCTCTAACTCTGTCATCAAAGCCGCATAAGTCGTATGTTGGGCTATGGGTACATAAGGCTCTGCCATCTTAGACTCCCATCAACATCATTTGTTTTGTATTGAATAAAGCAATCTCATCAGCCGCGATAGCCGCATCTGTGGCATAGCCTTCAGCATCCTCAGCGGTTTCGTCAGCATCAACAACCAAGACTCGAATACTTTCTGCGTTGTTGTAACGGGTCAATAAAGCCTGATATTGGTCAAGAGTGACATAAGAAGCCGCCTCAGCGGAATCAAGGGCTGGCAACAAGTCAGCAAGGTTCTGTGTCGTTCCTGCTACTGATAAAGGTAGGGCGATTTCGATTGTACGACCACCAGTAAAGTTTTCTTCGATTGTATAAATAAAAGGTTGCGGTGTTACATCTGTATCACTTGTAACCGGAAGGACCACGCTAAAAGACCCAGTAGCATCAAAAGTTTTTTGAATGACAACAGGAATGATGATTACATTAGCGGTCGTCTCTTTGAGGATTGTTTGCGGCGTAAAGTTGATAGAACCGCGAACGGGGTTACCTGATAAATCCACATAAGTACCAACAACCGTACAGGTCGATAGCGATGCTGGCAACGCCATTTTTTAGGTTCCTTGGCGGAAGATGTTCAGAGTTTGTGTGCCTGTTGCGACGACGGCATAAAGTTTTTCGTCGTCTTGTAGTTCTACCGAGAAACTTGTATCAGGCTTGAGAAGATAACCATAATCAGTAGTTGTTACTCCCTCGCCTCCGAGATAGACATTGATACCTCCATCCGGATTTTGTACATTGATGGTTTGTCCGTCTTTACCATCATAATCAGAAGTAAGTTTGGTGGCGGTTGTTCCTACCGAAACTCTTGAATGTGTGACTGCCATAAAATCTCCTCTGTGGAATGGGACGGTCCATTTTAGCGAACCGTCCCCTCCCTAATCATTCTGCGCTTTTTTTCTTAGACGCTTTTGGCTTTGATTCTGCTACTTCTTCAGTTGCCTCTACTTTTGCTTGTGGCTTGGCAGGAGCATCTTCAATAAATCGGATATAGCGATTGCGAGCAAGGGCTTTAGCATGACGCCATCCCTTGACATCAACAATGTCGCCAGCGACTACTTTGCGTCCATCAACGAGCATGGACTTGAGAATCTCAGCCTTCATAATCACTCAGTTGTATCAATCCAGCAATATGAGAATGTTGCCGCCGCTTGGTTGATTGAACCTGCGGTTGGATTGTAAAGATAAACGGTGACGGTATCTGCGGCTGTTACTGCGGCGCCACAGAAAATCAAATCATCATTCAAGTCTGAAGGTGGGTTCACAATAATGATGTCGGTTGTAGCCGCACCAGTAAGAGTGAATGTTGTTCCTCCGCGGGTTGTTGCGTTGATTGAAGCAGGGTCGATTGATACGGTACCAAACTCGATTCCGTAAACCATATCGTTGTCGCCAACTTGTAATGCCCCAACTGCTACTTCACCCTTGGAAAGTCTGTTTACTAATGCCATTTATTTTTCTCCTTATGAATAAGGGGGCAGGACTATGAAAGCCCTACCCCCTTTTTCGACTAACTAAGCGACGATGGTATTCCAGAAATAACCGAGGTCGGAAGCAATGACTTTGTTATCCCAAGCCATTTCTGCCTCAACACGGTCACTCTTGATGGATTCCATACGGAACTGTGAAGTTCCGATTGTTGAGCCGAGTCCACCTGAAACACCGGTCCAAGCGAAGGTGTATCCAGCGGAAGGGGTCAATAGACCGGGTTGTGGAGCAACATGCGCGAGAAGAGCGCCCTTACCGAAGGCGAATCCGTAAGCGCCAGTAGCACCTTCAACATTCGTAGCCTTGACTGCCTTAGCAACCATGACGCGAGGAATGTCGAACATCGCACCGAGCATGTCGGTTGTGATGGTCTGTGAAGAGGTGTACTTGATACGGTCTACCAAGTCAGGGTGATTCTTGAGGCTCTTGAATACATCGTATCCAAGAACAAGTGTGTTTGCTTCCATTCCAGTATTGGAAAGAATCTCAGCCTTACCTGCCTCAATATCAGAGATTGGGTCAGATGAGGTGTAGTCAGACCATTGCTTTGTCTGTCCTGAAGATGGTGCGCCTGAAACGCCAGTTACATCGTCTGCCCAAACACCGGTGGTGAAGAAGTCAGATACGAACTGAAGTTCCTTGCGGAGCAACATGCGACGGGTAACGAACTCTGTTGCCTCACGAAGAGGATTCAAAGGAGCGTCAGCGTTAGCAACGGTTTGGTCATCGACATCTTTGTGGAAAGCATAAACATCGCATGAATATGTTCCAGTTGAGATGTTGTAACCGCCACCAGCCGATTCAGTTCCCGGAGCGCGGCGTTGAGCCTCGTCACGGAACCAATCGTTCTTGGTGTAGGTGAAGTACTTATCGCTCTTCTTATCAACAGGGATTACAGGGAATACCTTGTCAGCGATAAAGTTATCTTGATTCTGAAGATACGCAACAGAAATGTTGGTCAGAATCGCGTCCACATGGACGGAGTTGATATTTGGCTGTGGCATTTGTTATTTCCTCCTTATGCCGCACGACCCGAGGAAGCACAGTTGATAACTGCTGTAAGGATTTCTCCATCAGCGGCAACTTCAGTTAGTGCTGTTCCTAGGATGTACTGGGTAGTGGCAGTTCCAACAGCAATGCTGTCAGCCTTACCTGCGGATGTGGTTGAAAGAACTGCGCCTTCAGCGATTGCTTCGCCAGCAACCAACTTTGTACCGCCAACAACAAGCACTTCTGCTTCTTGTCCTTCGGTTGGAGCGTTCTGAAGTACGCCAATGGCACGGTCAGTATTAGCCGCGATAGCCGCCGCTTTTCCTGCCGAATCCAACTTGACGAACATGTATTGCTTACTGGAAAGGTCAGCCGCCGCTACGAGGGTGACCTTTACCGAGTAGTTAGAGATTTCGTATGCCATGTTTTAGGCACCTTTCTTCTCGGAGAGGTACTGGCTGTAAAGGTCAGGGTTTTTTGTAGCAACATCAGCCATGGCTTGTGCCATAGATTTTGCTACTCCCTCTTCGACTGCCGACTTTGCCAATGCCGTCATGCGGTCATAAGCATTGCCCGTTGGGAAGTCTGCGGATTTGCCTATCTCCGCAAAAATCGATGCTGATTCTGCTTGTGCGTTTACGGAAGAGAGAACCTCTTCAATGCTCTTGGCAAGTTCAGAATCTACTTCGTTCAAACGGCGAAGCGCCGGTCCTACTTTTTCAGCATTGAGATTGAGATTGCCCCAACCCTTTGCTTTCTCTACTGCCTCTGCGTCAGCACGGGCAATGCGCTCCTTGCGGAGTTCTGCGGTTGCCGCTTCTGCTTGTGCTTTGAGGTCAGTAATCATTTTGACAACTGATTCAGGAGCGGACTTCATGTATTCGTCCACTTTCTTTTCTTCAGAGGGTTTTTCCTCACTCGCCGCCATCTCAACTTCCAACTCAGGCTTTTCAGATTCCTTTTCGGCGAGTTTGGCTTCGAGTTCTGCGATACGGGCTTGAGCCGCCGCGAGTTCTTCCTCTACGGTTTTTTCAACCGGCTTATCCTGCTCTTCAGTTGCCGAAGTGTTATTTTGCTCCATATTGGAGTCCTCCTCGGTGAGCGATTTGTCCAGTACCCTCTGAACTTCAGATTGACTAGCAGATTTCATAACCAACCAGCCTTCATGTAAGTGAGCCGGATGGTCCACTCCACTTGTCTCTTCAATAGCAAGATTCACCATTTTGCGAGTGCGTGGCTTGGGCAAGGGTCTCTCCTTACAAATAAGAGGCAAGTCTTTTAGCATCCGGCTAAAAAAACTAACCTCGGGTCTTGACGAATGAAGAATACCACAAGTGTAGTTTTAGCCTTTTTACTGTCTAGCCAACTCCCGGGTTCTAGCCAAGGCTTCAATCAGGTTAGGAATCATAAGCATTGAAAAAGGATTCTCATTAGCCCAAAATCGAGCCACTCTAAAGGCATAATCGTCTTTGTCGATTTTTGCCCAAACGAAAAAGGCTTGTGAATCATTGGGCAGGTCCACCTGAAGTCCGCTATATCCGGGAGGGGTCTCGACCGGGATTACTCGAAGATTCATGGATGTCAGGATTTCGGTTGTATCGTCGATAATCGATTTCATTTTCAACCCTTAGTTTTCTTTCTTGGATAATCCATCGTGTCCATGTGACGGGGATTATCGTAGTCAGAGTCCCCAAACTCACCCTCGGAATCATCATCGTTAGAGATTGAGTGACTACTTGAAATATAGTTTTTCGGCTCCGGTGAATCTTCACCTTCGGAATCATTTCCTTCACGCCAGTTGCCGTGAGCGGCTTGGTCGTGGTCTCCGTGTTTAGAAAGAACTACTTTTTTTTTAGTGTGGACATCTTGTGTCCAACCTTTGTATCGGTTGGCTTTCCATCGCGATACAGAGTAATCAAAACAGCAGGGTCATCTTCTTCGCCCTGAATGTTGAATGAAGAACCCGGAACATTGATTCGTCCGGAGTTTTCGATTCTCAAAACTTTACCTTCGGCTCTTCCGCCGGATGAATCCCAAGAAACCATATCGCCTACGCGAACTTGTTTTGCTTTCTTCATGTCGAAAGCCATGCGACGCTTTGCGTCAGCAATCATTGATGCGGCATATCCGCTAACACCGTCAATGCCATTTTCTTTTACGGCATCACGAATCATTTTGAAATCTAGGTCAGATAAATGGGACAAAGGACCTTCGCGTAAAGTATCGAGTAGTTTCTTATCCCTAATCTTCATATATCTTTTCCTTTGGTTTCTTCGGGTTCATTATTGTATCAACATGAACTTGGTTCACTCCGGGGTCACTTTTGTCTACTTCCATATCGACAAATAATCTTTCGGCTTTTCCACCGATTGAATAACCGCGAATCTTTCCATCTCGAACCATTTCCCAAGCCCAAGGTTCCCAAATCACACCAAGAAAAACTGTGTTCGGTGGATAAGTGTGTTGCTCCTCTTTACCTTCGGGGGTTGTAATAGGAACTGTGAGTGAATGTGGGAAAGCCATGACTTCTACCCATTCACCCGCTACAACATCTCTATTGTGCTGAAGTCTGATACGGCGGTCGTTGGTACGAACATAATCCCAAACTGCTCTTTGTAACTCATCTGAATCTGTCCACTCACCATGGGCATCTTCCATATCAGGGATATACATAGCGCCAAGTGTGTATCGTTTTTCGCCCTCTGCTTTCTGAAGATTGAAAGCGCCTAGGGCTTTGACTGCCTCATCTTCAAATGCTTGCGGAAAAATCTTGCGAGCCACCTCGTCAGAGATTTCCGTGAAGTCACCTTGTCCTAAAGCAAGATAGCGAACTATCTCTGCGTCTTTATCTTTCTTCCAACCTTCAGGAGTCCAATAATCTTCAATCATTCCCGTCTCGCCTCTTTCAAAACGGAATATGTTCAAGGCTTTATTGCCATCGCCTAAACTTGCGAAATACCGCATACGGCTATACCTCCTCTTGTTATTGTCCATATAATATCAACCCCGGTTGATTTAGTCAATCCAGCCTGTTGAGCGGTCTCAAAGGTTTGTACAACCAAGGTGCCTAAAGTCAATAGTTTGGCGGTGTTAGCCGGTCTTGGGATTGCCTTGGCTGTTTCAACCATTTTGTCCCAAAACTTTTGGCGGACTCCATCATCGGTCGATTCTCTATATGTCTCATAATCCTTATGAAGTTTGACTTCCTTTACTTCATAGGATTTAGGGGTATGGAGTTGTAGTTCGACCTTTACGCCATCTCGCTCGACTTTCATATTTACGCCATCATAAGGGTCACCCTGTTGCCAAAAGTTTTTTACTTCCGTGATTTTCCAACCTGTCGATTCAAGAGTTTTCAGCGTATTTTCTAAGTTTGCTGTGTAGTTTGAATCATCTACATTGAGGGTATAACGAACTGCGTCATAGATATTATCTGCCGCTTTTTCCCTATCGCCTCCATATTTTTTCTCTGCGTCGCCATCAATCTTTCTTGCTAGAGATTCTGTCGATTTCACTCTTTGTGTTAGGGAATCTTTGCCATCGGGCAGAGTGGCAAACTTACCTCCGCTTTGGTCAGCAAGTTGAACCATCAAATCTGTAATGAGCGGTTCGACCCTTTCAGCCTGTTCTCTGATTCTCTTAGCGGCTTTGATTGCCTCCAAAGTACGCTCAGATTTTGGCGGAATGTCATCTGCTTTAGGCGGAACTTTAGTGCGCCCACCGGAATCTTCTTTGGCTCCGCCTTCTCCGGTAGCCCACGCGCCATGGTCAGATTGGTCATGTTCACCGTGCTTTTCAACCTTTTGTGCGTTCTCATATCTCTCAACCATTGCTTCAGCCCAAGAGAATCCCGCGTCACCGCCCCAAGCGTCCCAAGCAACTCGACCAGCGGAAGGAAATCCTTTTTCACCGCGACTAAATCCAACGGCTCTTTTATCAACTTCATGCCGAGAGAAGAAAGATTTCATTCTCTTCAAAGTTTCAATCGAAACACTTTCGCCCCGGGCTAACTGACCCGCTCTTGTTCTTCCAGTTCTAGTGAATCCGCCACCAGCCAAACCAGCATCAATCCACTCGATTGCTCGTTGTGCCGCTGTGCGAACTGCTTGCGGTGGTGTGTATCCATCTTCTTCGGCTTTGCTGAAAGCATGAATCTGTCGAAGTCTTGCCTCGGCTTCTTCTTTGGAATCATAACTTCCAAAACTGCGAGTTCCCTCTTCGTTGTAAACAACCCATTTTCCATCTTCTTCAACAATCATTTTGCTGACCGGCTCAACCCGCATTTGATAACCCTTATAGGTCAAGTAAGTCTTGATATTGCCGACCGTGCTACCGGTGGACTTGATGACATCTAAGACTGTCTCAGCGGGCAATCCGGAGAGGCTAGTTAGGTCCACGCCATCTATGGAATCAATCAGAATCTCATAGCCATTCCAATCGTCCTCGGGTAACTCCATACCCCGGCGACCCATCTCATTGAGGATGGTGTGGTGGACTTCAATGCTTGCGGGCGTGGCTTGCTCTGTGTGAACACGCTTATGGAGCGCTGTGAGTCTTTCAGCGCTCAAACCAACTAACTTAGGAGCAATATCCGCCATAGTGCTTAGGATAGCGGATGCTATTCTGACTGAGGTTTATTTCCCTGAAGGATGGTTTGTATTTCATCCATGATACGGGCTTCATCCTCATCGGATGCTCCGGTCTCCGAAGTAAACTTGGCAGATTCCTCCCATTTGGCGTAAGCCTCTTGGATGGCTTTTATCTTTTCTCGTCTACTTGTCATAGTCTTATTATACCCCAGTTTATTTATTTCCGCCACCGGGAGCAGGTTTCTCTCGGGCTGTTCCATCATAAATCATGCCATCGCCATCATGGTCAATAGGACCATCAAGAAGTTTCTGACCCTCAGCGGTAAGGACCTTCACATATTTCAACTTCAATCCTTCCATCAAACTTTTTCCAGCCCACTCTCTTGCTCCGGGCGTATATCCGATGTTTGCGAAATCGGCAGGTAGCGGAAAGTTGTCAGCCTTCATATCCTTGATTGAACTCCAAGCAGGATATTTATTACCGCTTTCGTCCTCCCAGTTTGGTTCATAACCATCTGTTGCTCTCGCCATTATCGCATCAAACTCAGCGCGGGCAGGAGTGCCTCTTTCAAATCCTTCTACTTCCTCGACATTCATGCTTATCTTAGTCAGATTATCTTCTAGTTTATCCGGATTGAAGTCATAACCTGCTCTTGCCCAATGGCGAGCGCCATCCATAGCAGTACCAACTTCAATAAAACCTAATCCTTTTGCGACATACCAAGCCTCGGATTGTTTTATTACTTCTTTACCGAAACCGGTTCCTTTGTGTTCATCCATAAAAAGAATAAGTTCTTGATGTTCAACTCCTAGAACACCATTTCTTTCGAAGAAACGACGATTGATTACACCAACATCTTCGTCATTTTCATCCTGAATAACTCCTTGTACAAAAAGATTTCCGCCTTCTTCCGAAACACCATATACCGTGGAAGTCAATGTGTGTTCTTCACCATCGGCGCCTGTGCCTGTATGAGAGATACCGTAAACCTCATCAAACAATGGGGTTAGTTCAGCCGGGTCTATTTCGTCGCCGGAATCGGCTCGCGCCATCTCTTCCAAGTTATCCCGGTTATCATCAATATAACTATCAATCATGTCTCTCTGTACATTTTCGTAGATAGTTGTTTTTTCTTGTTCTGTATATTCGTGATTAGGGAACTCACCTTGTAATCTTGCTAATGCTTCCTCTACTCGCGCATCAATATCTTCCGTCGCTTGAGAATACAAAGCACTATCGTTTTCAACTATAAGTTTGAGTTCTTCCGTATCGATTTCTCGTTTGCCAGCAAGGACTTTATCTAAATCTTCCCGGGCTGGACCCTTATCTTTCATTCCTTCAATCCGGGAGCGCTCCTCTTCTGTATATCCACGCGCCCAGTTACCATGTTCAGATTGGTCATGCTCGCCATGTTTCAATACGGGTTTCAACCCATATTGAAAATAGATTACTTTTGCTGTTCTTTGTTTTGTGACAACTTCGACCAAATCTGTTTCGCGTATTCGTCGATTTGTTCGTCGGTCATCTGTGATAAATCGGGCAGTTCTACCGCCTCGAGTTTTTTCGATGCCACCTGTACCTCCTGTCGGTATCTCTTTGAAGTTTGCTACATCCCAAATAGAGATTTGGTCGCGAGCGCGACCGCGGCTTGTAGCCTCCGCTTCATCCTGAATGTTTTCGGATACATCAAGATAAACCTGTCCATCCTCGGTATTGTGCCATAAACCGAGGTAGTTTTTCCCCGTTGCCAAATCCGCTTTGTGCTGTTTCATGTAGGAGGAGAGGATTTCTGCCCCCTTGGTCTCATCATAGAAATCGTCAGCCTTGACAATCGCCGCGTACTTCTTGCCCTTGGCGACCATAAAGCCCTTTGTAGGCTCAGAGCCATCCTTGAGATTGACCGAAAGACCACCGTTCTCTCTGACTCTATCAAGGACCGAGCGGACAACCTCCGGGGCTACTTCAATCCCATGCGCCCAGTTACCGTGGCTTGATTGGTCATGGTCCCCATGTTTTTTGAAAGATGTTTTTTTATCAATCAGTTGGGATATTTTATTTTTCCAAGGGTCTTTTATTTCATCGATTGTAGACGCTTGGCTCACGGCGGCAACTAAATCAAACTTATCTTCTAAAGAAAGAGATTGAGCAAGAGAGGCGGCGGCTCTACTGATGAGAGGATTTGACATTATTTACCTGCCTTTTCCCATCGGTGTTTATCTAAGTCTGCCGCTTTTATTGATGGTCCAAAAACTACTTTGGAGCGGTTCAGAACAACAGCCATATCGGGTACCGTCCGTCTTTCGATTGAATCTGTTGTATCGTGAATGTAAGCATCATAGCCTTTAGCCGCGGCAAACCTACCTACATCTTCCAAACTTTTAGGCAGTTTACCCTCTGATTTTAGTTTACTCATTTCATTTGAAATCTGAGTATAGGAACCCACCCTTGCGCTCGGGTCTAACTTGAATGAAATAGCACCCTCGAAGTCATCGTTCTCTGTGTATCCAAGGGCTGTTGGAACATTCATAGCAACATAAGTTCCATTGCCAGCCATTCCTTTACCAGCCCAATGTTTATCTCCATTTACAAAAGACTCAATCGCTTGTTCGGCTGTTACTGGATTACCCTCGGCATCCGTACCATTTTGAAAACCTCTTGAAAACTCTGTGATTGGATTTCCAACTTCACCTCTACGACCATTTTCATAATCATACCCACCACCAACATCTCCAAATAGTTTTCTACCGCCAAACATTCCTCCTTCTATTACTGGACTTTCCATAGAATCAAACTCATCCCAAGATTCAACTGAAGTTGGTTTGCCGTCAAAACCTCTCATTTCGTAGATTTTACTCAATGCCAAATCTTGTTTTTTTATATCTTTCATAAACTGTTCTTCATAGTTATATCCATTATCAACTAAGGATGAAAGTTCTTTGTCTAACTCATTATCTTGAGAAATAGTGCCATTATCTACTAAATCTCCCGTAGCCCAGTTACCATGACTTGATTGGTCATGCTCGCCGTGTTTGATTACTGGTTTGAATCCGGGTGGAAGTAATATCGAAATGCTCATCGTCCACGCTCCGGCGGAATCAAGATTACAGCGCAACGGCAGTTAGGGTGAACTATTGGATTGGTTAGACCGTTTGAGAATACACCATCCCAAGGAACTTCTTCTCCATCCATAGGAGCGCACTCATCGCAAGTTCTTTCATCTTGAGCGGTCACCCAACGACGCATTGACTCCGGTGCGATAAATCCTTCTTCGGCGGCTTGTCGCCAACCTTCTTCGCGTCCCTCATTTTGGGCAAGTTGTATTTCGGTTCGAGCAATCATGGTTGCCCTTTTACTCTTGAGTGAATCGGCATATCGACTTGCTCGCTCTTGTGCTTTTGTGAGCGCTCGCTCAGGTTTATCACCTTGGCGAATCAACCGAGCCATTTCTTTTTTCTCAAACTCGGTAACTGCTTTTGCCCATTGCGGATGGAGACCAACAACATTTTTGATTCGTGCGGCGGTTGCTCTCACATCAATCTGCTCTCTAAATGCTTCAATGATTGTTTGTTTGATTGCTTCTCTTGTAAGGGCATCGATAGAGGTGATGAGTTGTGCCGCTCTTGTCTCAGCAAAGCGAAGCGAGTTTGGATTAGTAACATTGAAAGAAGTTGTTATCTGAACTCTGCTACCACGGCGTCCTCTTGGCATCGAGAATGGTTTACCAAAATCCATATCTGCCAAAGGCTTATCACTTGTGGGTAGTGCGGCAACAGCGGCGGCGGGTAGGGATAACTTTGGTGCCATCTGTTGTAGTTCTTTTATGGCATCGTTTCCGCCTATATCAATCGCATTGAGCAAAGCGGCTTGTAACTCTCTTTGATTGGCGATTGTGATTGAAGCAATCAATCGATTCAAAAGAGCCGGGTCAAGGCGGGACATCAATCTCTCAAGTTCTTTCATCGAGATTTTGTCGGTTGCTTTTTTGATAGCACGAAACAACTCTCGAGCGAGTGCTTGCTCTTCCGGTGTAAGTGGAATCGCCCGTGGTCGCTCTGCTTTCGCAAAATGAATCGCCATGGCTAACCTACTTGCGGACTCTGTGGAACTCCTTGAATGTCGGGTGCCGTTGGAAGATTCTCTTCGCCGGATGTCTCAGGGGCTTGCGGTTCTTCCGCTTGCGGAGGCATAGGAGGCATCTCACCTTCAGGCATCGGCGGCATACCGAAGTTTTGTCCATCATGTTCAGCAGGTGGCAATCCAGCCAAGTCGCGTAAGTATTGCTCCAACTTAGGGTCCGGAACAATCGCGCCGGTTTGTACCAATCCAGCAACGAACGCGGATACTTCATTCAAATCAACATGGCTTACTTCACCATAAGTTATGTAAGGCGCACGGGAAATATCCATGCCGTTGAGTTTCATCAATCGTGGAATCGCGTGTTGGTTCATTACCTCGGCAATGTTCTTGGCGATTGAATCAACTGCCATTGACCACAAATCCATCTTGGAAGTTCCAAGGGCATAAGAGCCAACGCGGTCGGAGCCAAGCAAAATAAAGTCAGAGAGAATCGACATCGCGATTCTTTGGTCATAGCGTTGGATAATCTTGTCGGTATCAAACTGACGGCTTCCTCCGGATGACAAGAGAACTAAATCAAAAACTTTGTGTCCTTGGTCGTCGTACATTGAAGGCATGATTACGCCTTCTTGCTCATTACGCTTGATGGATGTAACTATGTCTTTGATTGTCGTTAGAACTGTGGATTGCTCCGCGGTCGCGGTTGAAGATAAGAACTCAGGTGGAACATAAGCGACCGGCAAACCTGCTAGGTCGCGCTCAACACCAATAGCCTCAATCTCTTCGATGCGGCGCTTGAAATACCAAGAGCGATAAGCATTACGAAGAATCGAACGACCTTCAGGGTTATTCTTGTGAGAGGTTGTACGGAACAATAAAGATTTTTCAATCGGGATTTCATAAATGCCACCGCTTGAAGGGTCCACTTGGACCATTCCTTGAATACCACCATCTTCATCAATCATCCAGCGGAATAAAGTTTCTTGAGCGCGAATCGGCATCTTGCGCCAACCAATGCGACCGTCACTATGTTTTGATTTCTTGCGTGGGTCCTTGTTATCTCCGGAGCGAACTTTGTAAACTATTTCGTGATACGAGTATCCGAAAATCAACATAGACAACATCTGCGATAAAGTCGAATCCCATGATTCGCTCATATCGTGTAAACAAGATTCTACGAACGCCGCTACTTCTTTATCTTCCGGGCTAACGCTTCCATCTTGTGAATCATCAGAGTATGGGTCTACGCGCCACTCAAGACGGGTAATAACTTTCTCAATCGCAAACAACATTGACCCGATTGTTGGGTCATTATCTGCCATCTCACGATAAACCTTGGCGCCGCGGATTCCACGGAGGTTTACTAAGAACTCTTCAAAGACCGTACCGCCGGAACGACGCAGACCGGTAGAGCCGAACTCAGATAAATCTAGCGGTATCTTTTCTGCCATCCTACCCTCTACTCTTTAGCGGCTAAACCTACGACTATTGCGAGCGCCTGTTTTTCGGTGAAGCCCGCTTCTTTCAACTCCGAAAAAAGTTCGTGAGCCTGAATAGCAAAACCCCGTAAAGCAGACATGACCATATCGCCTTTGGGAGCGAAGTTGTCATACACCTCACGATTATAGCGTTAGATGATTTTTGCCCTTTTATTCTCCGTCAAGGACAAAATCAAAAGAGTTCTGACGAAACAATGCGACATCCATCGCAAGTTTCTTCGCCAAATCTTTTGTGCCAGCGTATCCGTAAGCCCGCTCTTCAAGAATAGCGCCAAGTTCATCAAACTTCTTGAACACAATCGCGAATGGCAACTCGTTTTCATTCTCAGTCAAATGGACTTCGATGAACTCGCCCTTATCAATCGCCATTGAAATAAATGGGCGACCATTCGGGGTAACAAGCATCTTCGCGTTTGGAAGATTGCTTACAAAGAAATCACTCCAAGCCATGTCATCTCCCTTCAGAGATTTTCAACCCCAATGATACTACACCCGGGTTAGAAGGGGAACGCTTCGACCTCCGGTGTCTTTTGCCATGATGGTTGGGTCCAAGGATTGACCTCGACATCGCCCTCCGCGTTGCGGTCTAGGGATACGACATTGACTAAATGACGCTTCAAGTCCACGCCTACATTGAAAGCGGTGACTTCAATCTTGCTTCTCTTTTGTCCGGTCTGCTTATCCTCCCAAGAGGCTTGGACGGCAGAACCTTGAACAATCACGCTCATACCCTTGCTCAAAGATTCACAAACATTCTCAGCGAGTTTATTCCAGCACTTGACTGACCATGCGGTGACATCGGTGCTTTCCCAAGTGCCATCATCTTTCTTTACTGATTTTGAACTAATGACAGTAAATGATGCGACGGCTTTTCCATTCGGTGTGAACTTCAACTCCGGGTCAGCCGCAAGATTGCCAGCGATAGTTAGTGTGGTCATGCTATGTGCCTTTCATTAGATATTGGTTGTCCGATTATGTTTAGTTTTTTTCTTAGCACTTCGCGTTCTTCCATCGTTGTGCCGCCCCATATTCCGAGGACTTTGTAATGTAACGCATAGGTCAGACAATCTTGAATACAAGGGCAAGTTTTACAAACTCTCTTCGCCATCAGATTCTCCGCCGTATATCCCCCCTTGCCATCCAGCGGGAAAAACATCTCCGTATCTATCCCATGGCAACTCGCTCCCTCGAACTGTGGAGGTTTCTTCATCTTTTAGTTCCTCTCCTACGATAAGTCTGTTTGGGAAGGCATGGTCTAACCTAGCCAAAACTTTCCCATTTCTCCATACCTTACCGCCAACTATTCCATCGTAGGCATTACTGCGAGGCTCAACTAGAGATTCACACTCATCCCAAAAAACACACGATTTACAGTATCTCAATCCGGGTTGCGCTAAATCTAAGTTGGATTGGTCAAAGAGCCAAGGGTCTGCGTTTCGGCATGGCGCAACAGTTACGAAATCAAAACTCATGTTGTATTTACTGCGATTCTTTTGGTTGCTCTACCGAAATCTGTTTATTGATAGCCCATTCGCCGTAACGCTCACGGATAAGGTCTTTCAATAAATCTTCTTTTTCTCTCTCATTGATTGGTCGGTTTGTCTTTGAGTCCGACATCATCCTCATCCTCCCATGTTTTTATCGCGTGATGTATCAATCCTTGATGACGCCAATCAGGGTTTTGACTATCAGCAAGAGTTAGTGTCCAATAATCTTTATCGCCCTCACCCATCCATTCTGATACGAGTACCCATCCAGTACAGATAGCAGGTTCAATAAAGGCGATGCGCCCGATTTGAGCGAGCGCATCGTCTATTACTGAAGGTTTTAGTTCTTCCTCATTCGCCATGTGGCGAGGCTAGTACCAACCGTTCAAAGTCCAAAAGCGCCACGCCGAACAGGGGTTGGAATAGCGACTTTCGATATAGGTGAAGCCACGGAAGATTTGTTCCTCGACTGAAATCTTTGGATTCAATCCGAGAATCTGCGGGATACCGCCGGCATTGAGTTTCTCGCCGTTTTGATAAACCGGTTTTCTGTTGTAAGCCTCGGGTCGCCAGTTAGATTCTTTGGTCCAAAGCACTTCGAGACAATCCCATTGCGCTTCAGACTTCCAGCCCCAACTAGGCATGAGGTCCCGGGCAAACTTCTTAGCCGCTTCCGGTGTCCGCTCAATAAAGATTGGCTTTATTTCAACTACCACTTCAGACTCTTCAGCAAAGGCTTTAGGGTCAGGTGGAATGTGGAGCGGATTGAGAACTATCAGTCCTACGATGAAGAAGATAACCGGGATTGGCTGTAATAACTTTTCATAGAATCGCATATTCCTCCGATGGTCGGAGCAGACATCTCTTGCGCCGATGGCTTCGGCACTTCGATGGTGTCGGTATCGGACCGACCCCGCTTTTACAAGTAAGGCGTTTTGCGAACCTTGGGATTTAGGGTACATCATCAAAATGAATGACTGTCAAGGAT
>Ga0129336_10000884_pt1 | contig 17771 bp, 18 predicted proteins | sample CPB6_02_DNA_FD_96878 | JGI IMG/M metagenome (GOLD analysis project Ga0129336, IMG submission 96878) | Freshwater to marine salinity gradient microbial communities from Chesapeake Bay, USA - CPBay_Sum_0.6_0.2_DNA | ecosystem: Environmental > Aquatic > Marine > Coastal | place: USA: Chesapeake... | reverse complement strand
TGAGTAACCGCCAGGACCTGCTGGAACTGTCCAGTCAATAGTTGTGAGTGGCTTTAGTTCTGGATACCACCAGCGAAGTGAGTCTTTGTATGAGCCAAAGGTAACTTTGGTGCAACGAAGATCAGAGCCTTCAACTCCGCGACCCTTTGCCAACATGCCTGCACGTCCGCACTCATCGCCCGCATTAGCTTTTCGGGATGGAACCTTTGCTGCAGTTGCCGGAACGGCGCTTGCAAAGAGCATAGCCAGGGCAGTAGCTACGGCACCTGCGCTCAATATTGTTTTCTTTAAAGACATATGTCTCTCCTAGGTTTCTCTCGAGGGTGAGAGATTGGGCGCTAAAGTATCGAGCCAGGCCCCAATGGAAAAGTGGTTTTTGATGTCAGATAGATAACGATTTTGTGAAAAACCTCGGTAAAGCCATGAAATCATGGGGTTATGAAGTTCTTCGCCCCGCAGATCATCACCGGCTCTGGGGTCTTAAAGGAGCGCACCCTCCAAGTCGAAAATGGCGTAATTACCGCAATCGATTTTGGCTCTGCGGCCGACGCCATCTCATTAGAAGGTGTTGTAACTCCAGGGTTCGTAGATATTCATTGCCATGGTGGTGGCGGGTTTGATAGCTCTGTAGAGCCAAGAGCTGGCGAGTTTCACCTCGAATCTGGAACCACAACCATGTTGGCAAGTTTTGTCTCCGAACCGATTGATTCCATCCTTACCAAGCTAGAAAAATTAACTTTCGCGCGCAATGTAATTGGTGTTCATTTAGAGGGTCCATACATTTCTCATGCCCACTGCGGAGCACACAAACCAGAGTATCTAACAACCCCTATTAAGAGTGATTTGGAAAAGTTAGTAGCAACCGGCAAGGTCAAGCACATAACAATCGCTCCAGAAATTGATGGTGCCCTTGATGCAATCTCATACCTCTCCCAAAATGGCGTGTTGGTTGCAATTGGTCACAGCGCTGCAGACTCTGAAGTGGTAAGTAAAGCAATCAATAATGGAGCGAAGATTGTGACCCATCTTTACAATGGCATGAAAAAAGATTACTCAGATAAATCAACCCTGGTAGGCAGTGTTCTGCATGATACAAATCTTGGTTTGGAGTTAATTTTTGACGGAGTGCATGTACCGTTTAATGTAATCAAGGATTTTCTTGGCGTTTCGAGCTCTAGAGTTATTGGCATCACTGATGCAGCACCATTTGCAGGACAGCCAGATGGTGAATATCAATTAGGAGAGTTGCCGGTTCTAGTAGTTGATCAGGTTGCACGGTTAAAAAATGGTGGCGCGCTTGCAGGCAGCACTTTGACTATGGACAAAGCCTTCACGACCGCGATAAATCTGCTGGGCATGAACCCAGTTGATGCGGTGCAGATGTACTGCACTAGACCTGCTGCATATCTAGAAGCGACAGATGTTGGCGATATTGCCGTAGGTAAGAAGGCAAACTTCCTAGTTATGAATGAGGATTGGCAGCTAGAGCAGGTTTACTTTGAAGGAGCGCTAGTTTCCTAGACGCTTTAAATCATCACCAGCTACGCGATAAACCGTCCACTCATCCATGGCTACCGCACCAAGGCTGCGATAAAACTCGATAGCTGGAGAGTTCCAATCCAACACCCACCATTGAAATCTGCCATAGCCCTTCTCATTACACACCCTGGCTAAGTGCTGCAGTAAAGCTTTGCCATATCCCTGGCCGCGATACTCCGGCTTAACAAACAAATCCTCCAGATAAATTCCATGCTTACCCTGCCAGGTGGAGTAATTCAAAAACCAGATTGCCATTCCCGCAATTTCTCCATCTACCTCTACAAAATCACAAAACACCTTGGGATTCTCGGCAAAAACCGTTTCAATAATCTCTCTTTCAGTGGCCTCAACCTCGTGCGGTGCCTTTTCATACAATGCCAGATCGTGAATAAGTTGCAAGATGATTCCTGCTTCATTTTTTTGCGCTGGACGAATAATCATGAACGCTCCTCCATAATGGAATTTCCGCCATCAATAACTATTGCTTGACCCGTAATGTATGAGGCTTCATCGGTAGCTAGCCAGCAAACTAAAGCAGCTATCTCCTCGGGTGTTCCACCGCGACCCAAAGGAACTGATGCACCATTTGCTTTCTCTGCATCGGAGATTGATTCCGTAGCGATCCAGCCCGGTAGTACCGCGTTACAAGTGATTCCATTCTTAGCTTCATCTAATGCAATAGCTTTAGTAAGTCCGACCATCCCAGCTTTTGCCGCTGCATAAACAGGCTGGTTCTTCATAGCCATAACCGCACCGGTAACACTACTAACCATAATGATGCGACCATTTTTAGCAACACGTAATTTTGGTAATCCATGCTTTGTCACCAAGAAAGTTAAATCTAGATTTCGTGCCACTCCTTGACGCCAACCGTCTAGTGAAACATTTGGTAAATCAGTGGCCTCATCTGGAGTAGCAGGGGTGCCAACACTGGTCATTCCAGCGTTATTTACCAAGATATCTAAGGCGGGGATTTTTGATAGTAGCTCTGCGACCTCTGTTTCATTGGTTAAATCCGACGTATACGCGGCTACTCCAATCTCACTGCCGCGTTGCAGGACCCGTTCACTGCTTGAGGTAATTACAACCTGCGCTCCCAATTCTTGTAATGCCTTCGCACAAGCGATTCCAATACCGTTTGCTGAACCGGCTCCGGTTACCAGCGCGACCTTTCCTTTTAGGGAGAACACCCCTCTACTTTAACGACCCTTCAGTTAGTCCGGCTACAACCTGCCTATTAAACACAATATAAATAACAATCATCGGAACGGTGACAACGGTCAGAGCGGCAAAGAGCAGCTGGTAGTCAGTTACATATTTGGTAGAAAAGGCTAACAAACCGGCAGGAATTGTCTTTAGGTCATCATCTTGAACATAAATGTTAGCCAATAGAAATTCATTCCAAGACCCTAAAGCAGTAAAGATGGCCACTGTTGCTAGACCCGGCTTTAGTAGTGGAGCTGCAATCAATCGATACATGCCAAAGTCAGAGGTTCCATCTACACGAGCCGCCTCAAATAACTCTTTTGGCAATGAGTCAAGGTAAGCCTTTAGAAGCCAGGTAGCCAGAGGAATGCCTAGGCCCGCGTAAGGCAGCACTAATGTGAAACGTTGATCTTTAAGCTGGAAAAATTCAAACAATTCATTTTGAGCGATGAAGTAAGCCTGAATCGGCAACAGTAAACCCAGGACAAAGAGTAAGAGTAATTGTTTCTTAAACTTAAATTCGTAGCGACTGAAAGCAAATGCTGCCAGGGAAGCAGTTAACAACACTAATGATGTTGCGAGGGCTGTAACCAATGCACTATTAAAGACATACTTCGCAAGACCGCCTCTATTCCATGCTTCCAGGAAAACCCCAAAATCCCAGCTTTCCGGCATGCCAAATGGGTTGTCGAAAATTGCTCCATTGCCTTTAAAGGATGAGAAAAACATCCAGAATAGAGGAATCACATAGAAAACCGAATAGATGCCTATGAGTAGGTGGAAAATTCCAGCTCTAATTTTCATTAGTACTCCACCAACTCAGATTGCTTCTTTAGCTTGCTGTAAATTAAGCCAATTAAAAGTACGGTTGCGGTCACGATGACGGCTAGTGAAGATCCGTATCCAATCTCTTGGTCCCGGAAGACCATTCTCACCATGTAGGTCGTTGGCACCTCTGTGGAGTAGTAAGGACCTCCATTTGTCATCACGAAAAATAAGTCAAAACCTTGAATGCCACCGGTAATACAAATAAGAACCGCTACCTCCCAAAGTTTTCTGATCATCGGTACTTTAATATTCCAGAAAATCTTGAATTGGGAGGCACCGTCCAGCGATGCGGATTCGACTACATCCCTGGGAAGTCTTTGTATTCCGGCATAGAAGATTGCCAAATAAAACCCGGAGTAGACCCATCCTGAGACCAAGCAGATAGCTGCCAGAGCAAACCGTTGATCGCCAAGCCAAATCTGTTGCCATTCTGGTCTTCCGATGGCCTCAAGGAATCCATTAAGCAACCCAAAATCAGCGTTAAAAATAAACCGCCACAAAACTGCGACGATGACCATCGGCAACATCACGGGAACAAAAAGAGCAATTCGATATCCGTCGGTTTTTTTTCGAGATGAAATGATTCCCGCAAGAATTAGGCCAATAATCACTTCTAGAACTATCGTGGCGAGGATATAAATGAATACATGCTTGAATGAGTTAAGAAATATTGTGTCGCGAAAGGCGCGTGAGTAGTTAGAGATTCCAGCCCAAACCGGAGAACCGTAACCACTCCATTTGGTAAAGCTGGCGTATAGAGTTCCCAATAGGGGAATCAAGACATTGAAGGTATAAATTGCCAGCGCGGGGCCAATAAACAAGTAAGGGGTCCATCGATTTGTGCTTTTCAACGGACCCCTCCTTGCTACCTAGTTCGTTAACTAACTTGTCGTGCGTTTAAGAGGACGCCAACTTCTTTTCGGCATTATCTAGCGCTTGCTGAGGAGACTTAGCCCCACCAAGAACTTCCGAAGTTGCAACATTGAGGGCATCTGCAATCTTGAGGTCATAGCCAGTGTCTGGCGGAGCAACAATAGTTCCTCCAGAGGTCATCAATTCCACAAGACGCTTCTGCAATGGATTCAGGTCTCCAGAGGCCGCAGCTTTTGTAAGCGGAGCGGAGCCAGCCTCTAACCACTTTGCAGTGATTTCTTCAGAGAAGAAGGCTTCAAAAAATTTGATGGTCTGATCAATTTTCTTTGATTGAGCATTAACCACATAGCCTGTCGTTACGCCGAGCACGCTGTTTTGGTCGCCAGCTCCATCAGAGAACGCTGGCATGTTAAACCAGTCAATCTTCTTATTTGGTGCTTCATCGGCGGCAATACCAACCAACCATGAACCAATTGGCAAAATCGCAGCTCCACCCTTGAAGAACAATGTGTAACCCTCATTGTCAGCGATGCTATTCGCAGAGGCATTCACATAGCCTTTCTTCTGCAAATCAGCAACCACTTCATACGCCTTAACCAATTCCGGTGAGTTCATCGGGATCTCACGAGTCATGATTTTGTGATAAGTCTCTTCTCCAACAACTCTGGAATAAAGATGGCCAAATAAGTTTCCTGCCACCCAAAGGTCTTTGTTACCTACGGAGAAGCAATCCTGCTTAGTCGCTTTGATTTTGGAGCAAGCAGCCATCAACTCATCCCAAGTTTTGGGTACTGAAATTCCCAGCTTGGCAAAGGTATCTACGTCGTACCACATCACATTGGTCACATCTGATCCTGTAGGTAGTAGAACGGGTTTGCCATTCACCTTTCCACTGTTGAAGGCTGTTTCAGGGAACAAATCTTTCAATGTTGATGATGCGATAAGTTCCGTTAGATCTGCAGCGTAACCATCGGTATCTCGCTGAGCGGTTCGCGCACCAGCCCATTCGAAATAAGCATCAGGAGGGTTTCCGCCTGTCAGGAGCCCTTGGAGTCCAACTGTTGAATAGATGTCATCATCTTGGATGATTAACTCAACATCCCAATCAGGGTTTGCCTCTTTGAATTTGGCTATGGCCGCATCCCATACAGCTTGTCCAGCGTCACCCGGAGATGTCATGCCGATACGAATTACTTTATCTGTTTCATCGGATCCTCCACCGCAGGCACTAAGCGTCGTTACGCCCAGTAAGAAAACAGCAAAGAGTGCGATGGATTTTTTGCGACCTCTCATTTTTGAGATCACTCGTCCTTCCCTAGACTCTGAATAAGTGTTACGCAACAGACAGTTCTGTTGCGAGTTCCCCCAACACAAGGTCCAAACCATCTCCAAAGATTCTGGTTGGATTTTGTGCTAGAGAAATTCTTATTTTTCTGACCTGTTCTGCCATTTCTGCAGAACCATTGATTCGTCCTTTAACAAATGTGGTTGCCTCCAATATTTTGGCAACATCCAAAAGCGCCTCTGCAACCAGTTTGTACTTCGATAGCCATGGAGCTATCTCAGGCTGTATTTCACGCCATGAAAAATCCATTGATGTGATGATTTCAAAATTCCGCAAAGCTTCGTTGGCGTAGCGACCTAACAAATCAGCCGCTGACTTTGCTTGGCCAGTTCTCCACGCGAAAGTAGCCTGAGATAAAACAGCCCCAAAATCGGGTGCTGCGTCAACCGCGAGACATGATTCAAAGCAATTACGAAATAGATGCCGCAAGGGATTGCGATCTTCTTCCTTTGTTATTAACTCCTTTAGAGCCCAATCCCACGATTCATTAGAGTCATAGCCTTCCGAATCCCAAAGATAATCAGCGATAGTTGCCAGTGGCAATAATGATGAATCAAATCTATCCATGGGATTAGCTACCAATCCAACGGAATAATTTCCAAGTTGATTTTCCCGTTTGTCGATGGGTCCAACATGTAATTGATGAACCATCGCCACATCATTCACTGGATAGTTGTCCCAATAAAAAGGTAATTTGCTGGTCTCTTCTTTGAACTTGATGGCATCAGAAACCTCTAAATATTCAGAGCAAATTTGTCGACCAGTCCACATCAGATCAATATCTGAACTCAATTTCTTTCCAAGTTCCGAGATGTAAGGCTCATGTCCTCGTCCGTGATACTGGAGTGGGCAGACAAAAAGGGTTGCATTGGAACTAATCTCTTTTAATCGTTGATTTATCTGATTGGAGAAGTCAGCATGTGCCTCCGCTATCGAATGATATTTCTTTTGATCTGCCTCGAATTGAAGCTCACCTGGAATGTCATCAAGCAGTAGGCCAAACCTCCGTATTCCTATGCCAATTAATTGTTGGTAACGAAATAGCAGTGCTTGAACATCTTCTGCGTCGCTGTAGCAAACGGTCAAACCAGGAGATACACAAACACTTAATTCGACAAGTAAGTCATTCGCGTGCTTAACAAGATCGCTAGTTCTTTCAATGAAAGCCGGGGAGAAAGGGGTTTTCCAATCAAAACGTTGCCAGGGATCATCTTTTGGGGCCAAGATGAAAGTGTTCATATTCCATTTTGCGAAATGTACTAAGGCTTTCTTCCTTTGCTCATGAGTCCAAGGTGTTCCGTAAAAGCCTTCGATTACTCCTCTGATTTTGAAAGACGGTTGAGTATTTCGACTCTTATACCGATCAGAATTCTGCCGCGCTCTATTAAGTTCATTAATCCCATTCCTCAATCCCGGCAACTCGGCATATCGAATGGTGTCTCCATTTATCTCAAAACTTTCTGAAGTGAGGTTTACTACGTGTTCAAACTTTGTGGCTACATTCTGATTAGTTAATCTGCAGTAACGCTCTATGAATGTATTTAGGTCGCTCATAGAATGTGCACCCGTGTTTTCAAAGTGGCAATGAGTTCGTTGTTATGAACATCGCCCGCTGCTGTATTGCTGCTACTGAAAATTTTTGGTGTTACTCCTCTTTCCAAAACCACTTCAACAGCTCTTGCTACTGCAGCATTAATAATTGCGGCGCCTATCACAGTTGAAGTTGGACCCGTCTTTTCAACTATTTGCGGATAGCTAACTGAGGCATCGCCAACCTCGCCCAGATTGTCTAAGATGATATCAGCTAATTCATGAATCTTTCTGCCGTGTGCGCGTGCACTTGGTGAGGTTGCATGTTTGATGCTGGTAATTGCGATCAGCACAAGACCGAGCTCTTTGACTTGAGAAGCCATCGCTTCGACTAGCGCGTTTCCTCCCGAGTTTGAGGCAATTATGAATACATCTCCGCGTCTCAGTTTGTGTTTTTCAAGGATTGATTTTGCTAAATTAGGATTGCGCTCTAGCTCCGTACTTCTGCTGGCATTCTTATGAAGCATTAAATCTTCCTCAAGAATTGGGTTTACCGCACCCAATCCACCAGCTCGATAAAACATCTCTTCAGCTAACAAATGTGAGTGGCCCGTGCCAAAAACATGAATTAACCCATCTTTTTCCAGTGCATTTGCCATGGCTATGGCTGTTTTTTCAATACTTTCATCTCCGGCCGAAAGTTTAGATATCAATTGGTTCAGATTCTTCAAGTATCTTTGGTGAGCTTTCATGAAACCCTCTTGTTTGTAATGGAATTTAGACTAGCCATAACATCAATCTGTAGTTCATATAGGTCGCTGCGATAGATGCACTCCGCAGTCATAACTGGCAAATTATTTTGATCGTGGTCCAGCATTTTTATTAGTAGACATGGGGTGTTGTTAGATATCTGCAGTAGCGATCTCTCTTTTTCCGAAGGATTGAATCCAGAAATTGCTGCTTTTGCCCTCATGATTCTAATGCCAAATTTCTCAACAAAAGTGTCGTATAAAGATAATTCGACCTCTCTTGCTTCTAAAGAGGGAATTGATCTACATGCAATCTTTAAAGTTTCTAGAGCGATTGGTACGTCGTCGGCAAATCTTAATCTGGTTACAACATAAATATCATCATCTTGCCTAATTCGCAGAGTCTTTGAAATTGTTTTGTTTGCTTTAACTCGCTTTAGAGAAATTACTTTTGTTGTTGGATTTTGGCCCCTGGCACGTATCTCTTCGGTAAAGGATTTGAGACGCATCTCTGAAGAAATAATTGGTCTACGAATGTAAGTACCGGAGCGAGCTCTTCTTTCAAGTTTGCCATCAGAAACTAGTTCATCGATGGCGCGTCGTAGGGTTACCCGACAAACTCCAAACTCGTCGGCCAGGATCCTTTCACCTGGCAACCTGCCACCCTGCGGCAGCTGGGAGAGTAACCCAACGAGGTGTTCTTTGGCGCGGCTGGTTGCCCGATCGGAACTCATGCGCTGAAGAGTATTGTTCAGGTTAATTGAATTCCAGAGGTTTGGGAGAAGTTTTTCAGACCAGTTTTCTGGAATCAGTGGGGTTTTGCCTAAAAAACAATGAAAATCTGGACCGGGAAAGTAGACCAGTTTGCCCTAGTCAAACAAAAAACAGCGCGAGAGTATTTTCCAGTGAGCGACCCCGCGATAAGAGCAGCCCTGATTTCGGACCTACCAGACCTATATGAAGTAGCGCTGAAGACTGGAAATTCGGGTTCAGACGCTACTGGAATGTTTCTGAATGATGAAATGCTGGGAGAGGTATTTGTTGGTCCTTACGTTGTTCACTCTCCAAGAACTAGTTTTGCACTAAGTGAAAATGGAATAGCAGTTGGATACGGGTTGTGCGTACTCGACACCATTGAATTTCAGAAAATGTGCCAGGAGCTCTGGTGGCCTGTACTTCAAGATAAATATCTTAAACTTGAAAAAGCTCAAGAACGGAATTGGTTGATAGATGAGATATTTTCTCCTACTCCATCTCCGGAATCTGTATTAGACAGTTTCCCTTCTCACGGACATATCGATCTTCTGCCACATGTCCAAGGTAAAGGCTGGGGTAGAAAATTAATGACTCACATGGAGAATGTTCTCCGAGATCTCGGCTCACCTGGTTTTCATTTGAGAGTTTCGGCGTTTAATGATCGAGGGCTACGTTTCTATTCGGCTCTCGGATATTCAGAACTATTACGACGTGGCGATGAAGTTGTTGTGGGAAAGGTTTTGTAAATGTCAAATTTCTTATGGGGTGTAGCTACCTCTTCTTACCAAATAGAAGGCGCAGCTCATGAAGGGGGCCGAGGGCTTTCAATATGGGACACCTTTTGCAAAGTACCAGGAAAGGTAGCCAATGGCGATAACGGAGACATTGCCTGCGACCACTATCATCGATATCAAGAAGATCTCGACTTAATGAAATGGATGGGCGTACATGCCTATCGATTTTCAGTGGCATGGCCGCGAGTCATCCCTGATGGATTCGGCAGAGTCAATCAAATGGGTGTTGATTTCTACAATCGATTAATAGATGGCGCTCTTGAGCGCGGAATTGAACCGTGGCTGACGATGTATCACTGGGACTTGCCAGAAGCGCTTCAGAAAAAAGGTGGCTGGAATAACCGAGAAATTGTCGGTTGGTTTGAAGAGTACGCAAATCTCTTGACTACACGTTTTGGTGATCGGGTTAAGAAATGGATGACACTCAATGAGCCCTTGTGCAGCGCCTGGATTGGCCATTTATACGGTGAAATGGCTCCCGGAATTCAAGATTTGCAGACCGCTCTTAATGCTTCACATCACTTATTAATGTCACATGGTGTTGCTACTCAAGTTGTACGAAATAATGTTAAAGATGCCAAAGTGGGCATTGTTATTAACGTAACGCCTGCCGTACCAGCAACTAGTTCTGATTCTGATAAGCGAGCCGCTGAACTCGCAAATGCTTTTGATAATGCCTGGTTTCTCAATCCAGTTTTTGGAAAAAATTACCCAGATGAGGTGTTAATTGAGTTAGACAAGTCGCCTGATATTCGAGAAGGTGATATGCCACTTATTGCACAAGCAATTGATTTTCTTGGCGTTAATTTCTATTTCCGACAGACGGTTGCAGCAAATCCCGCAGGGAAGCCACTTCCCATCCGCAGTGTAAGAAGAGCTAATGTAAAGCGAACCGCAATGGATTGGGAGGTTTACGCTCCTGCATTTGAAGATATTCTTTTGAAGATAACAAAGGATTATACACCAAAAGAAATTTACATAACTGAAAATGGTTCTGCGTGGGATGACGAGGTAATTGATGGAGAAATTAATGATGATAAGAGAATTTCATATTTAAAGGAACACCTAGATGCAATGTTTTCAGCTAAGAATAAAGGTGCTCCCATCAATGGGTACTTTGCATGGAGTTTCTTTGACAATTTTGAATGGGCATATGGATATGAGAAGAGATTTGGTCTAATTTATGTGGACTATAAGACCCAACAGCGGATCCCTAAAAAGAGCGCAAACTACTATCGCGAATTACTCCTTAACCGCGCCACTTGAAAGTCCAGCCACTAGCCAACGCTGAATCGCAACAGTTAGCAGAACTATGGGCACTAGGGCAACCGTTGCGGCCGCTGCCATGGGTCCCCAATCCAAAGTTCGATTACTTATGAAGCTGGCGACCAGAACCGGCAAAGTCTTTGCATTCTCTCCAGCCATAATCACTGGAATAAGGAATTCATTCCAAGAAAGTAATGAAACAAAGATTCCGGTAGCCACCAAGCCGGGTGCAGCGATTGGCAGGATGATTGTTGTAAACATGCGTGTATTAGATGCGCCATCGACACGAGCTGACTCTTCGATCTCTATAGGAATCTGTTCGAAGAAGCTCATCAATAACCATATTGCGAAAGGCAAATTGAACCCTGCATAAATGAAAATAAGCGCCATCTTTGAGTCGTACAAACCTAAATAGGAGCTCAATTTATAGATCGGAAGCAAAAGGACGATTCCTGGTAAGGCCCTCACCGCAATCATTAGACCCTCTAATGATCCTCTACCAGTGAATTTAGGTTTACGGGCAAAGGAATAAGCCGTCAAACTTCCTATTACTAAGCAGAGCAGAGTGCTACCAAATGTTATGAGGATGCTGTTCCAGTAAATTTCCCAAAATTGCTCTAAAGAAAATAGAGAAGAGTAATTCTTTAGCGTGGGCGTGAAGTTGAAGAACTTGGGAGGCAAAGTGTAAGTATCAACTCTGTCCTTGATTGAGGTAGAAATAGTCCAAAAAATAGGAAAGAGCGCCAGAAAAGATGAGACCCCTAGGAGCCCATATGCCAAAAATCTCTTGGCCATCATCTGACACCTTTCGATGCTTTACGCCATAGGAAATACACTGGCAAGGTAATTAGTGCCACCAATACACCGAGCGCGGCGGCTCGAGATAGTTCTAAAAAGACAAAACCTGTTTTATAAGTCCATAACCCAAGAGTGGTTGTTGAATTACCCGGTCCGCCCCGAGTCAAGATGAATAGAGTGTCAAAAAGCTTTAGGAAATCCATGATTTTTATCATGGTAATCACAAGCAAAGTTGGCGTGATCAGTGGAAACGTTAGATTTCTAAATATCTGGCCGGCTCCCGCTCCATCTACTCGAGCCGCCTCATATAGAGAGGGAGAGATTGCGGTAAGTGCTGCAAGAACTAGAAGCATGACAAAAGGTATGGATTGCCAGGAATCAACGACGATAAGAGCTAGTAATGCGCTGGTTTGCGAGCCAAGCCAATTTACTTTATCTACTCCCAACAAACTTAGTGTCCAGTTGATGACACCAAGATCGGTATCGAACATGAATCGATAGGTCAAACCGACCGCCACAGGAGTCAACAGCATGGGGGTAATCAAAATAGATCTAAATAACTTGGTTCCTTTTAAATTCTCATGAAGAGCGACTGCCAGTATCACTCCCAAGGGCAGTTGTACAAGTAAACCTATAAATGTTATTGCCAGAGTGATTCTGAAGGTTGACCAAGTTTCTGGCGCGTTTAAAACATTCTGATAGTTTTCAAATCCAACAAATATAGGTGGGAGAAATGAGGCTAGATTGATATTTAGAAATGAAATGTAAATTCCATATACGAATGGGACAAGAACTGTCGCGGCAAGAAATATCCACGTTGGTATTGTGAAGTGAGCTATAGGGCGAAGGTTTTTGCGCCTATTCATGCGAGACTTTGTACGAGGCCCGAAGCGAGCAGTAATTATTCTCATTTACTGCAACTTCGGGCCCCATTTCTATCTTTACTTTATTTAACTCTTGGGCTCTTTAGCGAGAATTGGCTTTAACTTCTCATTCAGAGCATCCAATGCAGATTTAGTATTCTGCTTACCAGTCAGAACTTGCGTAACTGCCTCAATCGCTGCAACCTCAAACTCTGGCCAAACCGCAATTTGCGGATAACGTTCGATTCGAGAGCTGGCAGGAATTTCGAGCTGTGGCAAGTAAGGGTTTTTAGCCACAAGATCTGCATTATTAATGATGGAACTACGTCCAATTGCTGCAGCTCCTGACTCTAGGTATGAGACTGAATTGGTCTTTCCTAGAACAAACTCAAGGAACTTCCATGCTGCATCAGGGTTCTTCGCATCTGCAGGAATACCAATATTCCAACCTGCAAGGTGCGTGATGTCAGTTGCGCCCTTAGGCATTGGGGCTGTACCAATCTTTCCGGCATTCTTATTAATGGCAGGATCAAGTGCCATGCCGTAGTAGCCGGAATAATTAAGCATTGCTCCAATATCTTCACCTAAGAACTTGCTAGTTGTATCGTCGCCGGTAGCGGTTATTGCACCTTTAGGCGATACTTCAAGTAGTTTCTTCAAGTAGTCAGTAGCTGCAACAGCTTCTTTTGAATTAACTGTTGGGTTTAGATTTCCATCATAAAGAGATCCACCAAATGACCAAACTAAGGTCATCCACCACCATGAAACGTTTGGACCAAAGCCCATAATTTGTCCGCCGTAACCGGCACCTTGCAACTTCTTGGCGTTGCTGTAGTACTCATCCCAAGTTGTTGCAGGCTTCAACCCTAGTTTCTCGTAGAGATCAGTTCTGTACCACTGAATCATTGGCTCGGTGCTTAGTGTGAGACCAAGCGTCTCGCCATTGCACTTGCCGTAATCTTGCTGACCTTGTCCAAAATCATTGATGTCATACTCTGTTGAACCTGAGATATACGAATCTAGAGGCAACATGGCTTTGGCTTGGCAAAATGGGGCCAAAAATGAATTATCAAATTGTGCAATATCGTATGCGCCAGCTTTCTGACCATAACTTAGTAACTGCTTTTGATGTGCTTCACCGTAAGGAGTTTCAGATACGTTAACCTTAATTCCGGTTTGCTCTTCAAACTCTGGGATAAAGCTTTGAATTGAAGTAGATGAAGGACTTGGAATCAAGAAGACATTAATCTCTCCGCCAACTTCACCCGATCCTGAATCACCACTACTGCCGCAAGCACTCAGAGTAAGTGCAGCGACCATGGCAACCGTAATAGATTTAAAAATTCTTCCTTTGGACACTAGCCTTCCTTTCGTAATGGGGTAACCCCTAGTCGTAAAAAGTACTCAGCAACTATTGAATTGGTAAGGGTTTCCCTGAAGAATTTCATAACATGTACATAAACTCCTCTGGTCTAGTTCGCGACAAAAAATGAAACAAAAACTCGAAATTCCTCTCGTAATTGAGAAAACTGGTCTGGTAGTAATCGCCCACGCCGACGACTTGGCCCTTTTCTGCGGCGCAGCCGTAATCGCTTTGATTGATCAAGGCTGGAAAATCCACGTTATTCGTGTCACGGATGACCGGTGGGATAGCTGGGGGCTTGACGAAGAGGAGACGATTAAGCGGAATAGAGCAGAATTTGAGTCAGCCTTAAAGCAGATAGGGATTGAGACCTTCCACGATTTCCAAATTCCAACAGATCAGTTAGCAGATTACAGTGAAGTAAAGTTGCGTAACCGCATTGTTGGTCTGATGCGTGACATCAGACCTTATTTGGTCTTAACTTTCGATCCAGATTCCGTTAAGTTCGAAGACAACGAGGATCATCGCCTGGTTGCACGAGCAACAACAGAGGCATGCTGGACTTCAGGTTTCGATAAACACCCTGACGGGAAAGTAGACCAGTTGAAGCCACATCTACCGATAGAACGCTGGTACTTTGGTCGGACTGTTGTTGATGTGACGCATCAGCTTGCACTTACTCCTTACCGAGAAAGACTGATTGATGTGATTGCAGAACACAGGACGATGCTTTTGAATATGGTTTCTCAACTTGAGATTAAAGCAAAGTTCTTGGGTTTCCAACTAGAGAGATTACGCTCTGAGGTTGAAAATAACTCAAGACTCTTTGCTCAACTTATAGTTGATACGAAAGATATTGAAAATTATCGCGTAGTCGATTCTAAAGACATCAAAGAAATTATTGAGAGATTCGGAGAGAAGTTATGACATTCAAGGCCCAAGGTTTCAATGTAACTTATGGAAACAACATTGCTGCCAATGCAATCAATGGTCTTGGAGATTATGTGCTGGTCACACAACCAGAGCCTTGGGCGGTAATTGACAGCCAAGTGACTAATAGACCTCTAAAAGTGATTCAATCTGGGGATCTTTCACCAGAACATCTCGACAAACTTGCAGCTGAATCTCCTACAGTGACGATTGTTGGGTTGGGTGGCGGCAGCGCCATGGATACTTCTAAATGGATTCACTGGAGGCGATCACTCCCTCTTGTTCAATTTCCCTCTCTACCCAGCGTTGACGCATGTTTCACCAGAATGTCTGCACTAAGAGATAGAGGTGGTGTCAGATATGAGGGCGATGCAGTGCCCGATATGGTTTATGTAGATTTTGAACTTTTCCGAGCAGCACCACGATCCATGGTTACAAGCGGCATTGGAGATGTCCTTTCTTGCCATACTGCGTGGTCTGACTGGAAATTTGCTTCTGAGCAGAAGAAGGATGAATATGGATGGACGCCCGATAAGGCGAAGATTTCCCAAATCTATCTCGATGAACTTTATGACTGTGCGCCCGGTATTGCGGAGTTAACCGATGATGGGTTAAGAAGATTGATGGAGCTGCATCGAGACATTGGTTGGCGCTGTCACGAAATGGGTCATGCCCGTTTCGAAGAAGGTTCAGAACACTTCTTTGCCTACACATTTGAAGAAGTTACCGGGAGAACCATCCTGCACGGTGAGCTTGTAAGCATGGGGGTATTGATCATGTCACATTTCCAAGGCAATGATTATGCAAGGGCAAAGGAAACCATCGCTCGTGCACATACCCGTCATCGCCTTGAAGATCTTGGAGTAACTCGGGATGAGGTAATTCAAAGTTTAAGGAGACTTCCAACCTTTACAGTGGAACAAAATCACTGGTTTTCACATGCCAGATCTATAGATGAAAAAAATATCAATGAGGAAGAAGTTATCAGTCTTTTAAATTGGTAGAGATAAACCTTTCCAACGCAAGTTGGGCCGCCTCAAAAGAAAGATTTTCTTTTGAGACCTGTATACGACGCTGCAATGAAGCTTCCATTGCAGATACAAGAATTGGTCCCGCCTGCGCAATCCCACCACCAAACACAATCTTGGATGAATCGAGCCCCGCCGCTTTCTCAGCTCTCAAAGCTAGTTCGGCTAGATGGGAGGCGGCGAGATTAACAATCTCGCACGCCTTTGAATCACCCTGAATCGCCAGTTGTATCAATGGTTTTGCCAACTTCGCAATCTCTTCGCGAGAGTTTTCATAGGTAAATTTTAGAATTGCGTTTCGCCCAACCTCTGGAACGTAACTTTGAACAACCTCTCTAATCCGAGAAGTTTTTTGGTCTGATTCAATCTCAAATAACACTTGGCGTAGCACCTTGCGTCCTATCCAATATCCAGCTCCCTCGTCGCCCAGCAGGTATCCCCAGCCTCCTAATGATTTCAATTGACCGCTTTGATCTTGGTAAATCGCTATCGAACCTGTACCCGCATAAATGTAAATACCTCGATCTGCTTTAAAACTCGATCTGTATCCAAGCGCAACATCTATATCAATTGAGATCTGTGTTTTTGGAAAATACTTAAGGAAAACATTTTTTATAGCCTGGTTTTCTGTATCGATAACGGAGGCTCCGGTAATTCCAGCATAAATTCCCTTTATTACACCTTCTGCTTCGCTACCCATTTCAAGAAGAAATTCATTCAATCGATTGAGTGACTCGCTCCTATAAATGTGCCCATCCAAAGGTCGACTTCGACCATTGGAAATTAGATTTCCTCCATCATCTAATACCGTCCACTTAGTAGAAGATGAACCAGCATCGATGCCGAGAAAATAGCCTTTAACGCCCGAAGTCATCTTCGACCCGCTCGATATCATCTTCACCGAAATAGGTTCCAGTCTGTACCTCTACAAAGATCACATCATCATTGCCGATGTTATGAATGCGATGTAGAACGCCAATTCCAAAATCAACGGAGTCGCCAGGACCCATCGTTGAAATCTCGCCATTAATTGTTACCTCAGCAGTGCCCGCAACTATGAACCAGTGCTCGGCCCGCTTTGCATGACGTTGGTAAGACAAACGCTTTCCGGGGCTTACCCAAATACATTTAACTTTATGGGTTGGGCTTTCTTGTAGAACTTCATAGCGGCCCCAAGGACGTTCTGAATTCTCTAGCATGTCTTCAGTCTAGTGGTTATCTTTCATTCAGCTGCCGAGCGCGTAATGCGATCTCGAATCGCAACCGCCAAACCATTACCTTCAGGCATTACGACATTTACAGTAGAAATACCTTGCTTATCCGCCTCACGAAGTGAGGCATACAAGACACGGGCGTACTCCTCTAAATTCTTGGGCGCAGCAATTCGCACAACATCGACAGGGGTTGCTACATCACTCATCGCAATTAAAGCCTCACCAGGTTTTGCTGCACCATTCATTACGACTTTCGCCTGCGGCGAGTAATGTTGTTTGTGCGAACCGGAAACTTTCACCTTCTTGTCATCAGGTTCTACAACAATAATCCCAGTACTTTGCTCAACCATCTCTGCAGTAACCGCACCAGGACGCAGAATTGATGGATTTTCCTTTGTGCAATCAATGATGGTTGATTCAACTCCCACCAAAGATGCGCCGCCATCCAAGATCTGATCCCTGGGCTCTAAATACTGATTTAACTCCTGCTCTACAGCCGCAGCGGTTGTTGGTGAAACCGCGCCATATCGATTAGCGCTTGGCGCCGCTACTCCACGTCCACCTTGTTTCGCAAACTCCTGTAATAAATTAAGCGCCAAGGTGTGTGCTGGCATGCGGATTCCAACAATCCCTTGGCCACCAGTTACAAAATCCTTGGCATGCTCTGTGCGCTTTAACAATAAGGTCAT
>Ga0129336_10000881_pt1 | contig 17813 bp, 32 predicted proteins | sample CPB6_02_DNA_FD_96878 | JGI IMG/M metagenome (GOLD analysis project Ga0129336, IMG submission 96878) | Freshwater to marine salinity gradient microbial communities from Chesapeake Bay, USA - CPBay_Sum_0.6_0.2_DNA | ecosystem: Environmental > Aquatic > Marine > Coastal | place: USA: Chesapeake... | reverse complement strand
GTTGTTGGGTTGTACCAAAACATTTGGGATCGATATCGTAATGTTATCGGTATTTGGATTCGTAAGGCATTGAATAATGAACCTCTTACTATCTTTGGAGATGGTACACAGGTTCGTGCATTCTCAGACATCAAGTACTACATGGAACCATTCGAGAAATTGATGACATCACATGATAGTGAGATTTTCAATATCGGCGCAGACAAGTATTATACGATCAATGAAGCAGCAGATGCAGTAATCACAGTTGCGAAAGAATTAGGAATTAATGCAACTAAAATTCATCTAGAAAAGAGAAATGAAGTTCATACTGCATATTGCGATCATACTAAAGCACATAAGTTGCTTGGATTTAACGATGATACAAATCTTCATGATATGATTATGAAGATGTTTAAGTGGGCACAAGAGCAACCTGAGCGCCCAATGAAGACGATGGATTATGAGATTGAAAAGAACATGTACTCTTTTTGGAAGAAATGATTATGAGCATGCCCGTTTTTCCTGAAAAATTAGTCGATAGAGAAAAGTTTATCTTTGAACAAGTTCTTGCTGGAAATTTTTCAGCAGAACTAGTACCTTTAGAGTATGAAGTTTCAGGTAAAAAGGTAAAGCTTCAAGTGATGGCCGATGCACTTAAGATTGGAGGAGTACGCGTCAACGTTTCCGCAGGATTGCAACAACAGTTGGCGGACGTTTTTGATGCATCGCTTCTTACTGCACAAGTTGCAGACATGATGTTCATCAATGCGAAGTATCGGATTGAGCCATCTCCTGAACCCATCTCATCAACTGTCAAGTCTATGATTAATCATTCTCAAAGAGTCGACAAGATGATTGGGACTTATGCTGGTGGAATTGTGGCACCATCTGGAAAGCACTGGATTTTAGATAAAAAAATTGAATTGGCAAAACCAGGTAGCTCATGCAATTACGGCTGGCATTTTCTTGGAACGTCATTTAAGGGTATCAAAGGGTATCCTTGTGCATCAGGACCAAGAATGTTAAACAGTAAATCAGTTTTCGTGATTCAACCGAACGCCACAGCTCACGATTTTCGTCATAGCGATTATTCACAAATTTGTCAGCTTGTTTCACAACAATGTTGGATTGATGGAGTCGAATATCGCTTTTCAAGTTTGCTTCAAGATCCTTCGCTTTGCAATCTTGTAAATCATAACGGAGTATTAAAGAATACAAGACAACCAGGCGTTCAACAAATCACCGGACAAGTCGTTTTATTTCCAATTGTAATTACCGATGGAGCACCAAATGCCAACGTATGAATATGCATGCAAATGTTGCAATCATTATATGGAAACAGTTCAATCAATTAAGGATGAACCTTTAAAACTATGTCCAGCATGTAAAACAGAAACTCTTGAACGTTTAATTTCAGGAGGTTCTGGATTCTCTTTGAAGGGCGGCGGATGGTACAAAGATTTATATTCTAGTCAGAAGCCTCAGTCTTCTTGAGACTTGAAAACGTTTTTAAACTATTTCTGCTTGTTCTTGCAGCAGGATGAGATGGTTTTAATCTGTTATGCTCTTCTTCATCATCTTTTGAATCGAAAGTGGGTTTTATTTCTCCAGTTTCACTATTAAAAATAATATTGTATCCGCCATGAGCTAGAGCAAGTGGTCGCTTGATTATCGACAGATAATCAAATCTACCAGCATTAACCATCTCTTTATCGAACCAAGCTTCTAAAACAAAATTTGAAACGCTCACATTACTTCCACTAACATGTATGTCGTAACAGTCGCGCTCGACCGGATCGCAAATTTCTAATGCAACGAATGTTTCATCACCTCTATTAGCCCAAAGATTGATGTACGGATTATAAAAAGTTTCTAATATTTCATGAGATAAAACTACAGACAAAGACTTGGGACCCGTCATTTTTGTCCCACCAGAATCTAATATTGGAGAGCAAAAAACTCTCCCCCAAACTTTTCCGCAAGGATCTTGCGAATGGTATCCTAATGCTCCCGCTTGATCTGAATTATCAAAGAACACCATGGGAAAACCATCATCTCCACCGAACTTTATTTCCCAAGGCAATCGCTCTAATAATGGAGCTGCATGCTCTTTTAGTTGTATTTTACAAGCTTCAATCATCAATTTTATTTCATCATCGGTGACTTTCGTTGATTGATTGATAACGTTGAATATTCTCATAAACTTTATCTATAAGTAAATTGAACTTTGCTAAAATAAGCATTATATTTAAATTGAAATATGAAAATCAAGAAAGCATTATTAACAGGCGGGGCTGGATTTATAGGGAGTAATTTAGCTGAAGAACTTTCTAGTCGTGGTGTCGACATCGATATTGTCGATGATATGTCGAATGGTCACGTAGAGTTTTTACCGCCAAGCTTGAGATCAAAGCTTTTAGTAGATGATTTTTCATCAAAAAAAGTTTTAGAATCTATTACACAAGGAAAATATGATACTGTTTTTCACATAGCTGCAGTTCCTAGAGTAGGATATTCTGTAGAGCATCCGCTAGAATCAAATGATGCAAACGTTACAAAAACGCTTACATTAATGAATGCGTGTAGAGGAAATATCAATCGTTTTGTTTTTGCATCATCATCATCAGTGTATGGTGATACTAACTTGCTTCCAACTCCTTCGACATGTATTAAGAAGCCTAAATCTCCATATGCACTTCAAAAATCAATTATTGAAGATTATCTAAAACTATATCATAATCTTTATGGGTTAGATTCTGTATGTCTTCGATTTTTTAATGTCTTTGGTCCAAAACAATTGGGAGATTCTCCGTATGCAACAGTGATTGGATCATGGCTTACTGCGATTAAAAGCGAAAAATCGATGCGTTCTGATGGAGATGGTACACAATCAAGAGACATGTGCTATGTTGATAACGTTGTAGATGCTTGCATTCGTGGCGCCGAAGCAGAAGGAGTAATTGGAGCAGAAGGATTGAATGTTGCATGCGGAGAAAAAACTACGAATAAAGAAATCCTTCAATATCTTTTATCCAAATATCCTAATGCCAAGTATCATGATGCACCATGGCGACCAGGAGATGTTATGCACACATTAGCAGACGTATCTAGAACCGCTGAAGTGTTGGGATATAAGCCGTTGGTTCAATTTTGGGATGGATTAGATAAAACTATTAAATGGTATGAAGAAAATTGGAACATGATTAAAGGCCTAACATTAAAGGCATGATATGAAAGTTTATGAAAATTTTACTGAAGCATACGTCGATATCATTAAAGACGTATACAACGAACCTGAATTTTCTTCCTCGCCAAGAGGACTAAACATCAAAGAAATATTAGGTTATCAATTTAGGATAACCAATCCAAGAAATAGAATCCCTTATGTCCAAGGCCGTGACTTGTCTGTTCATTACATGATTGCTGAACTTCTTTGGTATCTTAGCGGAAATGATTCTACTGACTGGATTTCGAACTATTCTGCTTTTTGGTCAAAGATTTCAGATGATGGAAAAACAGCGAATAGCGCTTATGGTGCTAGAATTTTTAAACCTCATAAAAGAATTTCATCAACGATTGATGAAACATGGACGCAATGGAATTATGTTATCAACGAACTAAAACAAGACCCAGATTCTAGAAGGGCAGTCGTTCATATTAGGTCTCCGCAGGATTCCATCCTTGCTAGCCTTGATGTGCCGTGTACTTTATCTCTTCAATTCTTTTTGAGGAACGACAAGGTTCATATGGTAACGTCCATGAGATCATCCGATGTTATCCTCGGCCTAACATATGACGTCCCAGCTTTCACTATCTTCCAAGAACTTTTGGCTCTTCAACTTACTCAAGAGTTAGGTCGTCCCATTGGTCTTGGAACATATACTCATTTAAGTGCATCTCTTCATTTATACGAGAGGCATTTTAAAATGGCTGAAAAAATACTTGAGGAAGATAAAAAGCAGGATTATAGAAATGTTTTAGAGATGCCTCCGATGCCTTCTAATCCGCCAATTACCGAGCTGATGGGTATTGAGGCGGATATAAAAAGAACTAACTCTTTGCCTTCTATCACGATGGTGTTGGGTAGAGCAGAGACGAAATTAGACAATCAAGATTATTGGATGGATTGGTGCAAGGTCTTATCATCTCATAGAGCGATCAAGCTTGGAGATAAGCGAACAGGAAACAACATTCTTTTAAGCACCAAGTTCGAAGGATACAAATATTTTGCAAAAGAGGATGAATGATGACTAATCCAGAATTTGTTGTGTTTTGTGGTCCGATGTTTTCTACAAAAACAAGCATGTTGTTATTGAGTCTCGAAAGGTACAAGCATCAAAAGAAAAAGTTCATTGTTTATAAGCCTGTAGTAGATGACCGGTACTCAAAATCATCGGTCGTTTCCCATGGGGGAGCTACTATTCCTGCTATCATAGTTAACGAAGGAGCAGACATTTTGGCACATCTATCTGAATTGGATGAACAGCCTGATGTAGTTGCAGTTGATGAAGCTTTCATGATTCCAGGTGTTTCAGAGGTTTTAACATATCTTTACAAGCTTGGAATTACGATTTTAGTTTCTACGCTTGATCTTTCTGCTGCAGGTAAAGTATTTGAAGAAACTCAAAAGATGATGCCTTGGGCCACGAAAGTTAATAAGCTATCTTCTGTGTGTACTGTTTGCGGAGCTAATGCACATTATACGCATAAGAAAACAGACAGCGAAAGCGAAATCGAAGTAGGCAGTGATGAGATTTATGAACCTAGATGCTTTTCTCATCATGCAATTGTAAACAATAGGGTAGTCTTACCTCATGGTTGATACAAAAGATAGACATTCTCAAAAGTTATCTGTTTTCATGAAGATGTGTAGAGAATTATCTACACTCTCTTATGATTCGAAATATAAAGTAGCGTCTATCATTATTACTGAAGACTATCGCGAAGTTTGTGCAATTGGGTATAACGGAAGTTATAAAGGCGGTCCAAACCAAAGAATATCATTAGAAACTGGATTTTCTGGTTTTCTTCATGCAGAAGAAAATGCTTTATTTCATTTATGCAAACCTTATGAATTACGTGGTGATCTTTTAATGCTTTGTACGCATAAACCGTGTTCGATGTGTGCAAAAAGAATTGTAAATAGTGGAATTAAAAAAGTTATTTATGATATCGATTACACAGACAAGGAAGCAGAGACGGATACGATATTTCAGGTTTCTGGTTTAATTTGCGTCAAATTTGATGAACTTTTGAAAAATCCAGGTACTCTTATGAAAATTCGAGAGACTTGAACGATAATTACTTACACGGAGATGTCATGCAACAAAAGCTCACAGAACGATATATCATCGATCTAATGAAAGAAGAATGGGATAAAAAGGTTCATTCTTTGCTTGAGAAGAAGAAGAAATCTAAGGCCGGAGATTCTGGCGGGCTAAAAGTCGATTTTGACGTCGATGGCGATGGATATAAGGAAAATGTGATATCACCTGGATTAAAGGTCGTAGATATAACAGATGGTCCCATGAAGGGACAATTATACGATGTTGTTTCAGTCGATAAAGACACTGTCACATTAGGTAGAGCAGATGCTGCAGGAAAAGAAAAATTGCAGTTTACAATAACTCGACAAGAGTTTGAAGCAAAATATGATCATAAAAGAAAGCGATGAGCATCATGGACAATAAATCAGTTGACAATAAACTAATCGACAAGAATTTGGATTTTTTGCTTAAAAAAGCAGTTAAAGAAACCATCAACGAACAAACATCCGGATTGTCGACGGCTGAAAAGCTAGATGAAGCTTATGTTGCAGAGCCTAAAGTCTTCAAACAAGTTTCTGAATTTTCTACCCAAAAGACAAAAGATGCTCATGAATCTTTATACAAAGGATACGTTGAAACGCTTAATAAGATTTCTGCTAAAATGGATACAGCCGATCGCAACGCGGCTGATTCCAAACATTCTGATTATCGTTCTTTAAAGTTAGATGAAGTTTATAACCTTAATGCAACTTGGCTTCATGAGTTATATTTTGCAAATGCTTTCGATCCACACTCTGAAATCACCATGGATTCTTTGTCTTACATGAGACTGGAACGTGATTGGGGTACATTTGAAGATTGGCAACATGATTTCATGGCTTGCGCAATGTCCGCAGGTTCTGGTTGGGCTGTTTGTGGATATCACACATTCCTTCAGAGATACGTCAATACCGTTGTTAGTCACCACAGCGGTGATATTATGTTAGGACTTTATCCAGTTATCGTAGTTGATATGTGGGAGCATGCTTATTTTAGAGATTATCTTACTGATAAAAAGAGCCATCTTATTGCTAGAATGAGAGAGTTTAATTGGTCAGTAATTGAAGATAGATTTAAAAAAGCTGAATCTATGGCTCAGGTTTTAAAGGTGAAATGATGAAGCGTATTAATTCAGAAGGTTTAAAAAAGCTTATTAGAGAACACATTCAGGCAGTTCTTAGTGAGCAAAATGAAGTTAAGAAAGAATTAAAAGATTCTTTAGATCAACAAGTTGATGATCTTTTTATGAGCTACGAAACAGATTCAAAGCCGACAAAAAATGAAAATGTCGATTTTAGAAGCATGACAAAAAGCTTCTTACAAAATCTTTCAGAAGCAGAAGAAGATAAAAAAGACGAGAAAGATGCTGAAGTTAAATTAACTTCTAATGATATAGACGTAGAAAAGTTTGCTTCAAACGTTGTTCGATTAATTGACAATTACGACTCGCTTCTTGAAGTTAGAAATACTTTAGCTCGCCGAGCGATTAACTTCTTAAATGACAAGTATGAACCAAGCGTTTCAAAAGAATTTGAAATCGTGTTACAAGATCAACATGATATCGTAATCGGTAAGTCGAAGTATGAAGAACAAGACGAAGAATATCCTGCTCCTCCTGCTGAAAGATCTGGAGGAACCGGGGGTGGTGCTTGATTCGAACAGATATTCTACATGATAGAAAGTGCATCCACGTCAAACTAAAAAAGGATGTGCATTTAAAGCTTAGAGAAAAGCTTTTTCATCATCAATTATCAATGCAATCTATTTTTGATGAATTTTCTAGACTTATTGTTAATGAAGATAAAAGGGCTTTAAAAATAATAGAAGATTTAGCTTTAAGAAAAGCTAAAGAACAGCTTGAAAAACCTATTCGAGAATATACTTCATACAATAGAGGAAACATTAATGAACTAGATCATAATACGTTGTATAATATGATCAACTCAGATGACGGAAAAAAATCCAAAGAAGATGAAAATATTTGACTATATTTTTGAGTCATCTATTAGATCTTCAAAAACAATTGTTAATATCGTAAATGAATTGATGTTGCTGGCCGAATCAATCGATTCAATAAATGAATCGCTAATAAACTTAACAAAAGTTATTCAAGTTCATCAAAACGTTTTGGATGACATCTGTAAAGCCATTGAACAAGCGTCAGAATCTCAAAAAAAATCTAGCTATTTTCCATCGCAAGACGTTAAGAAAAAAGATAAACCTAATTAGTTTTCAATATGGCATTATTATTTTGGATTAAAGTAAAAGACTTTTTTAGAAAGTACTGGCAATATATCGTTGCTTTTGGGGCTGGAATTGCTGCAGTATTACTATTGAAAAAGAAACCACCAGTACAAGATGACGTAAAAACTATTAGAGATTCGTACGACAAACAAATTGATAAGATCAATAATGTTCGACAAGTAGAAAGAGATAAACAAGACGAATTATCAGAAAAATTGCAGAGTGATCTTTCTGTCGTCGAAAAACAATATGAACAGCAAAAGAAAAACCTAGATGAAAAGAAGAAAGATGAGATTAAAACTATTCTTCAACAACATCAAGATGATCCTGTAGAATTGGCTAAAAAGCTATCAGAAGTTACTGGATTTAAAGTGATTATGCCCAAGGAATGACCATGAAAAATAAATTGTTGATTTCTATTTTATTATCTTCATTGGTATCGTCATCTATTTCATTGGCTCAGCAACCTGTAGAACAGAGACATAGTGTTGTGATACCCGCACCCCCAGCGCCTCAGCCAAACGAGCCTGATGTTGGAGAAGCAATTTCTCCAATGAAGAGAAACCAGCAAGCTCCTTTTACTGGAGTGCTATTGTCTCCTGCAGCAGTTGCTAGCATTATTGCTGATATCAATAGTAAAAATGAAGCAATTCGTATCGAAGTGGATAGGGCTATTAAATCTCAATCTGCAAAACATGAATATGATGTTTCATTGTTAAAATTAAGAAGTGAATCTGATAATAAGATTTCTCAGATTAGAATTGACGAGCAACGAAAAGAATTAAATAGAGTTGATGAACAATTAAAGAAAGAAAGAGAAGACAGGCCAAATCCTATGGTTTGGGCTAGTTTAGGATTAGGTGTAGGAATTATATTGTCGACATTGACAGCTTCTGCAATCGTATATGCCACGAGACAATAATTAATGTAGAGGTTTTTATGGGTGGAGAAAAAAACAAAAAGACTGTTCCTTGGTGGTGGATGAGAAATGACAAAGGTCTTCAATCTGTTTCAGTGACCTTTGCTGCAGTTTCATTTATCGTTACGACTTTGGTGTATTTAGGCTCAGCATTTGAAAAGATTGGACCAGTCGTTTTTAGGGCTTTTGATGTTTCAGCAGCGGCGACTTATTTCATTCCAGTGTTGTCGCTATACTTCGGGCGCAGGTTTACTGATGCAAAGTATCAAGTACCTGAGAAAAACCCGTCTGACGAATAATACTTATCGACATCACAATCATGCGTAAAGTAATCATTACAGAGTCATCCCTTCGTGGGCTATTACGAGAAATGATGGATTCTCCAGTCAAAGTTAATCCCGTCGTTGATCCACAAGCTGCAGAGGTTGATCCAACGAACTTAGATTTTGTTCCAACGAACAAGATTGAACTAATGTCTGCTTTACGAACGTTAGTTTCTCCTGTCGAAGACGATAATGCTTCTCAGGTATATGTTGCTTTAAAAGACGCATTAGAAAAAGAGGAAGATGAAATGAAAAAAGACGTAACAGTAGAAACGATTATTCGAAATGCAATCAGAAAGATTTTAAAAGAAGCATTACCTGTTTCTCCACCACCCAAAATGCCAACACCAGCTAAATTATCAGCATCTTCAACTTTGGATGATGAAATAAAAGTGATGGTTGATTCTGGGGCATCTGTAGCTGATGTTGCAGCCCTTTTAAAAACAAAAGGATTTAAAGGCGCAGAAGCTTCTGCAGAGGCTGAACGCAGAGTTAACAAAATAAGAGCAGAAAAAGATGTAAAAGCTAAAGAAGAGTTTTTACAAACAAAACAAGTAACTAAACTTCCATCCATGTTTAAACCATGGCCTGTTGAAGCATATAAGGGCCCTCAAAAAGAATTAGCTTTAAAAGCATCTGATTTTGCAGATAGTTACTTGTTTAAAATTGATTTTAGCAAAACGCTAATTGGCGGAGTCAATTTTGATCTTGCTGGAGAGGCATACAGATATGCTTATTCAGAGACAATGCAAAAAATGCCTGGTGCGCAACCTTACGAGATTGTTGATTCTAAACAATTCAAGAATAACTTTCAAAAATATCTTGTTGAAGCAGGAATATCAAAACCGCCCACGCTTGATAATGTTTTGCAGCAAATAGGAATTCAATCTTCAAAAATTTTAGGAGAAACTTTAATAAACAGAATTTCTCAAGCTGAAGATAGAATTGAAGATAAAGAAACTGAGATCCTTGCGCTCGATCCAACCGATCCTGAAGATGAAAAGACAAGACAAAACATTTCTAAGGCAGTTTACACATTAAAAGAAGTTTCAAACGCTTTGAAACTATCTGTTTCGATGATTAAGAAAACAGAAGTAAAAGCATTAGGAAAATATGTTTTAGGAATTAAGTCTGAATTATTCGAATTTATACCTGATGAATCTAAATCATGAACGCAACTATAGTCGCAGCAATTCAATTCGAACCCAAGATTCTTGATGTACATGAGAATCTTGGGGCTTCTGTGCAACTAGCTCATGAAGCAGCTGCAAAAGGCGCGGCAGTTATAGTTCTTCCAGAATTATGCACAAGCGGTTATTTGCTTAACAACCCTGTAGAGGCAATGCAATGTGCACAAACGCGTGATGGATATCAAACAAAGTCGTTTGCTTCAATTGCAAAAAACCATAATTGTCATATCATATTTGGATATGTTGAATTAAGAGATGGTCTTCTTTATAATTCAGCTGCTATTGTAGGTCCAAGAGGACTAGAAGGCAACGTCCAAAAACACAACTTGTGGGGAAGCGATTATCTTTGGGCGTCTCCATCTGAATGTGTTGATCCAATCGTCATAAGTCGAGCTGGCCGTTTAGGGGCTTTAATTTGTCGCGACGTTATGAACAACTATAGAAATACTTACAAATTTTTTAATTCAAAAAATCGTTTCTATAAACACGGTTCGATCGATACGTTGGCGCTATTGACAAATTGGAGTGGCGAACATAGCTATCCAGACAATCTTTGGGTTGAATTATCAGAACAGACCGGCGCGAACGTCGTAGTTTCTAATCGATTAGGTCATGAACGTGGTTTGACTTATAACGGCGGGTCTTGTGTTATCGATAGGAATCGTAAAGTCTGGACAAATGGATCTTCTTTTAATGATGAATGTATAGTAGGCGGGTTAGCCATAATTTGAGGTAAAACGAATGAAGCTAGTCGATCTACATAGAGACTTTATTGAACGTTCGGTCAGGCCATCGATATATCGTGATCTTCCAATAAAGGTTGCTAATCAAGACAAAATTATCATTGCTGTTGAGAAATGGCGAATACAAGACAAAAAATTAACAAAAAAGTATTTTTTTGAAAATTTTGATGACAGGAACCGATTTTTAAAATCTTTGTTTGAATATGAGACTCAAATCGGTCATCACGCCAACTTTGTAATTGAAGAATTAAATGTTACTATATCTTTGATCACTAAGGATGTAGATAAGGTTACAGAGCTCGATAAAGAATACGCAAAATACGTCGATATAATTCGAAAAGATTTGGTTTATAATCACGTTGATGTCTGATTCAAAAATAATGATGAGCCCAGAATTGTCTGGGCTGATACCAGAACTTGAGGATGAAATACCTCTTGATAGAAGCGATACGTTAGAAATTGTTTATAAATTAATCTCAAACGATATCGACGCCCGCGCTCCTTTATTAACGATAACAAGCGATTTTCAAATTGAATGTTTGTCTCCTTTAAAAAAGGCAATAGAAATATTCAAGAATAGAGATGATATAATCCTTGAATATATTCAAGTAATTTATCGTGATTTAAATATGCCTATTGAGGGGCCTTTTAAGTTAGCCGACGTTGCAGTGAAGAACGTTAATCATGATAAACAAATCTGTTCATTATGCTTCAGACTATTAGATAAATCAGACAAACAAGTTATTTTTTAGCAAAACGTCATATTTATCACAAGGAGTGTGTCATGTCGCACGAAGATGAAGACCAAGAACAAGCTTTTACATTCGATAAATTCATGGACGATATCCTTATCAAGGAATCAGTTCGTTCGCCTATCTTGACAGAAGAAACACCTTCTCGTGAATATGCGAGACGCTATACCGAGAAGGCATCAAATAGAATTAAATACACAAAGGTGAAGTGATGTCAAAGAATGATGTTATTAAAGACACCGTTTCTTTAAAGGATTTTTTGTCCAAAGTTATCAATGAGTCTTTGGCTTCTGCAAAAAAGCGTCTTGTAGAACAAGAAGATGAAACAGAAGTTCTTAAGAGCGGAGAGATTGACGTCGAAAGTGTTATTGAAAAACTAAACACGATTCGAGCAGGAAAGTCTTTTAAGGATGCAGAGATCAAACAAGCCATGGAATCATACTTGAATGATCTTAATGATGCAGAAAAGACGGCTTTGTTCGCATTCTTAAAAGGGATTGCACAAATTGTAGGTGGAGAAGTAGAGGGAGCAAAAGCCACCGAGCCGAGCGACAAACCAGCGAACGTGAAGATGGAAAAAACCCCTTCAGTTCAAAAGGTAAAGGTCAAGCCAGTTGTCATCAAAAAGCCATCCGTCGAAGAAAAACCAGCAGAAAAATCAGCAAAACCTGCTGAAGATACCACTCCTCCTGTTCCAATCGCCCCTAAGGCAAAAAAGTAAGTTACTTTTTTTTCAAAATTTGATATAATCTTTCCATGCAAAATCAAGAAACCAAATTTATCAAATTACCTAATGGCAATACGTTAGAAGTGACGATGTATCCTGGATTTCTTGAGAAGGTTGCCTCTCATTTTGATTTAAAGGAATCTTCTTCTGTCGATGATGAACATATAAGAATGTATATCTGGGGTGCATTTAAAACAGCGATTGATAAATCTCAAGGATAAGAAAATGTACCCACCAACGCTTAGAGAACTAATCAAATTAATCGTTCTACAAGAAGGACGAATTAGAGAAGCAGATATCACAGGTGATCGAAAAGTACCGTGGGGATCGCAAGAACACATTTCTGATTTAGAAAAACGTTGTTCAGATGCTGAATACTGGAGAAATAAGTATCCGCGTGGAACTGTAAAACGCTATCAGTGGGGAAACGTCTTACGACAGCTAAAAGAAGAATTAAAATCTGCAAGAAAGACAGCCCAACAATTACACGAAAAAGAAGAGGAATAAATGGGCGGCGCAGTTGGACACTTGATGCATCTATACGATAACCGTGATCTTACTTTCGGTGAGATCGGCGATATTCTTACTGCTGCATCATCAGGAAAATTACAACAAGTTTCAGAAAAGCTTGACGGTATGAACCTTGTCTTCTCTTGGGATGTAGGTTCAAATTCATTGAAAGTCGTTCGTTCTGCAGGCGATATTAAGCGCGGCGGAATGAATGCTGAAGACTTGGCTGCAAAGTTTGAAGGCAGAGGAAATCTTTCTGATGCTGTTAATTCCGCGTATAAAGTTCTTAACGGTGCTTTAGGTTCTTTACCTGATGACGCAAAATTGAAGGTGTTTGGTCCGAATACGAATCAGTGGTATTCGATGGAAGTTATTTACACACAAACGCCCAATGTTATCAATTATGATAACAACACGATAGTCTTTCATGGGTGGCCAGTCTTCAAAGTCGATGATACTGGAAATGTCAAGATGATGAAAGATGATGAAGGAGGCGTAGACGTATTGACTCGTTATATCGAGCGTATGCAAAATGCAATCGAACAACGAGATTGGAAAATATACGGTCCCATGAAGGCTAGACTAGAAAAGTTATCAGATGATTCTATTTTAAATAATGCTCTTTCTGTTATAGATGAAGAGTTATCTTCGACTGGTCTTGATGTGTCTGCAACCATGCGCGATTATATCGAAGTAAAAACGCGGTATGACGTTGAAGTATTGAAGGTATCTCCAAAAATCAAAGAGATGATGGTTAAACGTTGCCTTGCAGAACCTGGTGCACCTTCTCTTGTTGACATCAAGAAAATTGCCAATAAATCAGATCATGGAATAATCACGGATTTTATCAAAAATTGTCCTGATAGAATGAAGAAGCATGTTAGACCGATCGAATTAGCCATCAATAAATTTGCAGTAGAACTTTTACGCGGACTTAAATCGACATTAATCGATGATACAGGTGAAGAAGTTCAACGATTAAGAGCAGAAGTATCTAAAGCAATTGAAGCGATTAAATCTTCGAATAATGAAAACGCTATGTCGATCTTAAATTCTCAAATGGAGAAGTTAAAATCATTAGAAAATATCACATCACCTGTCGAGGGTGTTGTCTTCATCTACAAGGGCAATGCATACAAATTTACCGGAAGCTTTGCGGCAGCAAATCAGATTTTAGGTCTTTTTAAGTACGGCCGCGGCGGAACTAAAATTCAGTCGTTATCCTGAACTTCTAATTTAGGATCTGCGCAACAACGAAATCCTTGTTGGTAAAATAAATGACCAGGACCATGATTTCTAGTCGATGGACGACACCTAGTTCTTACAGGACCCCAGTATCCGCCTTTTAAGATCGAAGGATATTTGCTAGGCCTCGATGCGACTGTCCATTCATCTACGTTTCCAACCATGTCATGAACGCCAAAAGGACTAACACACTTCGGGCTAAATCCTGATAATTGACCTTGCCATAAACGTTCCAATTCGTTTCCGCTTCCGCTTGTTCCTCTAAAGAACATCAATTTTGTGTTGTACTCTATCCAACGTTTGTCGATATTGCAGCTTTGTGTATCTCTTGTGTATCCGTTAGGAAAAGGCAACGCTTCTTCTCCTTCACATGCAAACGTCCATTCGTCTTCCGTACATAAACGTTTTCCCCTTGATTCACATAATGCCTTAGATTCATCCCAAGTCACCATAATCCATGGAGCAGCTGCTTCTTTATTTGGCCACTCATAAGGATCAATACAAAAGTGCATGTCATTACGAGGTAAATTTTCTCTTATATTTTCCCATGCTTTTTGATCAAATTGTCCACAACGCTCTGGAAATTTCTTTTCAATCCATTTTGTGCAAGTCGTCTTTTGTAATACATCGACTGTTTTAAAGGAAAATGGATTTGGATCCGGGTTTACGACCATTTTCCCTTTAACTTCGATCATATCTCCTCCTGGGCAATTTATAGAACCCTTAGGGCTTAGACCAGGATCTTCAGAAAAAATCCAATGTTTATTATCAATGAATTTCCAGTTATTCATTTTTGCATCGATAAATGGACATGATTCTTCGCACGCGGGTTGTCCTAAGAATAACTGAGCAAGAATAATTGAAAAATTCATATGTTGTTTTTTATGACTTTATATTTCAAGTTTTTTTAAGACCTGTGCAATGCTTCCTGGTATCCATCCTACAGTAGATTGTGATGCTAAGATGCAAAGCCAAATTATCATTCCATGGCCCATTGCATAGTTAACTATTATCCCAATTTTTCCATGTTCTAAGAAATCTACTCTTTTAAAAGTATACCCTGGGCCTTCTCTTAGCGTAATAGGAAAATTTTTATTTGTGTTGATGTAGATTAAATCTCCGCAAGAAAATTTTTCCTTTTTAGCAGATTGTTCTTCGCTAGTTACATTATAATTTCGTCGACGCAACCCCACTTAAGAGAATCCTTTGCGTCTAAATACCAGTCTTGCTTCTTTTTATAGACCTTTTCTAGTTTTTCTTTTGTGATTTTTGTGTTCTCCAACGTCATCTGTTCGATCTTCTTTTGCAGTCGTTTTGCTTCGAACAGATCTTCTTCAATTTCTGCAACCTTACCCCAGACGCCGGAACTGACTTGGTGATACATTAAAGTTCCATGTTTGTGGATTGTTCTAGTCGCTCCATGAATTGCAATCATGAATCCGCAAGACATCGCACAGCCAGTAACAATCGTGTTGACTGGGGTTCCTTTGTCTTTCATGATTGACAGGAGACCAAAACATTGATAAACTGCACCTCCATATGAATCAATATGAAGCTTGATCGGCTTCGGTTCATATGTTAGATCATGTAGGTTATATAACTTTTTCAAGTATTCATCATGATCTCTAATTTCAGTGATCGATTTTGACAATATATTCATAGAATCTTGGTCAACTTGTTGAGCAAGAAACAAATTACGACCCATCGGTTTTTCTAAATCTGCCATGGGTTAAACGTATATTTTTGACTTTTATTTGTATATTACGGATTAGAATTCTTTTTCTTGTCCGTAGCCATCTAAAAGAACGATCAACTGCGTTAAACGTTTTCTTTCCTTGGTACAGTTTAATTTTAACGAACGCTTATATGCAATAAGCTCATTTAATTCTTCGATCTCTTTTAAAAGAGATTCTTGTTCTTCTGTCATGACGTCACTCCTACATCCCTACGTCAATTTCGCTATTAAATATTGTTCTTCGCAAAATTCGTCAGAGAATATAAAAGTTTTTTAGAATTCAGAGACCCAACCGTTTGTCAATTTTTTCAATTTCTTCTCTAGAATAATCCCCTGAGTCAAATGCAGATGGATCAACTTCATCAGTTAATTCATCATCATAATCATAAATGCCATAAATTTCATCACAAATAGAAAGATCTTGGTAATCATGATTTGGATGATCACAATTACAATGAACGTCTTCATTTTTCTCTACTTGAGGAAGTTCTTCCCCATCTCTTTCAATTTCTGAAAGAATTTCATTCTGTTTTTCAACTTGTTCCATGGTGGCTGTGTGGTCCCAACTTGAAACATAATGAGTAATTGGAATGATGCATGCCACCCAAGAAGCAGCATATACGATTGTTGCTAACATTTTTACGACTTTCATAACAAATTTTTGATTGTTTGTCTAATATACGTTTTTAATGTGGATTCGGATAAGGGATTTCTTAAAATTGAAAAAATTTCTTGTCCGTATTGTTGAATTGACGGCGGTAACATTTTTGTAAATGATTTAACATCATTCATCTTTATGTATTGCCTCATCTTCGTTCCACTTATATCAGGAGTTTCGATTCCTCTGACTATGCCCCTTGTGAAAATTTGACCGTTTTCGACGAGCGTTGGAACGTACTTTTTTAAATTTTCTTGTCTATACTTTTTTATATCTTCTGAGTCGGAATATATCGTGTATACGTCTTGAGAGTTTTCTTCTTCTGCGCGTTCTAATTCATGGTATACCGAAGCCACTGGATTTTTTGCGGGATCAGTCGGGATCATCATGACATTATCTGGTAATGTACCTACAATGTAATCATTGACTATTTTTGAAGTTGTTGCGCCTGGAATTCCATCACGTGATGAACTTGTGGAATAAAACACGAGTACTTTGTCGTTATTATCTGCAGCAGCAATTCTTACCAGAGCGTCATGTCCGGCGTGATAAGGTTTGAAACTTCCTGGTACAAGTCCGATGCGCATGACCTATATTTATTTCATACCTATAATAAAGTTTATACCATGACGCCCAATACCGAGATATCTTGCGGAGCAGTAATTTATAGAAACCTTCTTGGCAAGATGCAGGTGTTGCTAGTGAAACAGAATTCTACCCATACGGGATGGGGAATTCCAAAAGGCCACATGGAACCAGGTGAAAGTTATGTTGAGACAGCCAAAAGAGAAGTCAAAGAAGAAACTGGTGTGTCGATTAAGATACTGACAAGATTACCTCACGTGACGTTTGAAAAGCGAACCCATACAAAAGTGGTCATACCATATCTTGCTATCCAAACGTGTAACGCAACACCAACACACGTACATCAAAATAGCGAAGTGTCTGAAGTAAAATGGTTTGATATTAACAATCTTCCAGTGATTTATTATTACCAAAAGCCTATCATTGATGCTGCTCTTCTTATCTTAGAAGGATATGTCAAATGAATAGAGAAATTCTAAATGAAGCAATAGATGTAGTGTCCAGTTACGCTGGGGGTATAACAGATTGGGTCGTAATAAAAAAAGAACTATTAAAAACGTTAACGCCTGCTGATAGAATGTATTTTTCAACGCGCGATCCTGTCACAAAAATTCAGAGATTGAATGACTTTGAAAGAATCGTTATCGATTTATGGCAACAAAAAACAGGCATTCGGCTAATACTTAAGAATCATGAAGAAAAGTGACGACATACAACTTTTAAGAGAATACTTAAAAGAAGCTATATTATTAGAGTATAGTCCTTCGGATAATCCTTCATACGGTGCTACGAAGTTAGGTAATGTGTTCAAAGCAGCTGGAAAACAATTAAAAACCGGCGCCGAAGCTATGAAAGGTGACATAGCAAAAGGCGTAGCTCGAACCGCTAGAGGTG
>Ga0129336_10000879_pt1 | contig 17833 bp, 37 predicted proteins | sample CPB6_02_DNA_FD_96878 | JGI IMG/M metagenome (GOLD analysis project Ga0129336, IMG submission 96878) | Freshwater to marine salinity gradient microbial communities from Chesapeake Bay, USA - CPBay_Sum_0.6_0.2_DNA | ecosystem: Environmental > Aquatic > Marine > Coastal | place: USA: Chesapeake... | reverse complement strand
GGGATGGCGGCGGCGGGGATCCAGGCGGAAGGGTCAAAGGGAAATGCACGGGCTGGGTATTCACAATCCGCCAGATACCAATAAGGCGCTGTTGCTTCTGATCCGCAGGTAAGCCACCAACACCTCCCCTCCGCATCGCAATCCGCCGCAGTCGGCAGCCGCTCAGCCACCGGAATGGGGCGGGGGTGGATGGCGCCGTAGCGGGCGATGGCCGCGCGGATCGTTTCACAGAACTCATGCGAGCTGAAACAGCGCCGCCATCCATGAACTTCTGGGTCCATCTCCTCCAATGGGACTTCCGTGGCGGCGTCCGCCCATTCCTCAATCTCCTGGTCTGTCAACTCCTCATCCGTAGGCCCCACCCCAGCCCCCTCAGCCAAGGCGGCGCGGGCGCGTTCCAGCAGGGTGTGGTGTGCCTCGTCCACCGCGTAGGTGTTGAACGCTGCGTGCAGCTCAGCGCACAGGGCGCGGAATGTGTCAGTCATTGGCGGTCTCCAGTTCGGTGGCGATTGCACGAAAACGATCTCGTGCCCAGATCAGCAGCAGACGCGCCTTTGCGTCACCTTCAGCGGTCAACTCACTGTTGAGCAGACGCTCCGTGATTGTCTGATCCACCGCAGCACGAAGGGCATTGGCGAGTCGCTCGGGATCGCCCAATAGATAGACGCCGTTTTCGGATGCAGTCCAGGCATCCATCACTGCCTGCGCGGCGGGGCTGAGGTCAGTCATCACTCAGTTGCTCCAGGGCGCGGCGGATGGTGTCCCAGTCGCCAGAGTTGGCGGCTTGCTTCTTGTTTCCGATGAGGTCCACAAGCTGCAATGCTCTGTCCTTCAAGCTCGGCGGCTTGGGGCGGCGGGCGGAGCGGAGTTCATTGGCGAACCACTCGCCCTGTTGGGGCAGTTCGCTCAGCCACTCACAGCACGACTCCAGCTCTTGGTCGGCACCCCATTGGGCGGCCTTGGCGGCAATGAAGTCGATGTAGTCACAACGGGGATCTGTAGGCGTGGCAAGCGTCGCAGGCACATTGCTGGCAGCAGCACGCCACTGCTGCATTGACTCAGTCGGTGGGGTGATTGGGTGCTGGGCAGTCATAAAGGCCTCGCTTGTTTCTTGATGATCTGGAAGATCCGCTTGCGCGCGCGATCAGATTCCGCTTCTGACAGCACACCGCGCACCCGCAGCCGGGCCACCTCGTCCACGTCCTGCTGCAGGTGCTGACGTGGCAGGGGGTCCAGGTCCAGCTTCAGGCCCTGGCCCTGCAGCTGTTCCTCGATGCGGGGGCTCAATACCCCGAAGCTGATGCTCAGGCGGCGGTCAGCCATCGGTCTGCTCCAGTTCACGGCGCAGCACCCGCACCGCTGAGTAGTCCCCAAAGCGGGCCTCCAGCCAGTTGGCTACGGCACGGATGGCATTGCGGGCTTCGCCCTGCCAGTTGCTGGCGTCGTCAAAATTGATGGCAAAGGTCACTTGAGAGAGAAGGTCGTGCTTGGAAGTCGGCGGCCTGCAGTCACAGGCCTCAGCGCCCTGGGTTTCGCACGGGCCGCCGCACTCCGCAATCTCCTGTGGGCCGGGTGGGATGTTGCGTTTCCGGGTCGCTTCGTCGCCCTCCAGCTTTGCGATGCGGGATCGCAGCGCCAGCAGGCACGCCGCAAACTCGTCATTGCGCTGGGCCTGTAGTTCGATCATCTCCCACGGTGGGGGATCGTTGTTCATCCACGCCTCAGGCGTGGTGGGATCATTGGACATAGGAATCAATAGGGGAAAAGAGTAGACATCGGCGCATGCCGATCAGAAGCTGCCCACCTGCAGGCCCGTGATCTCCTGGATCGCAAACACCAGGAAGCCGTCCTGCGTCACCGCACGCCCCGCCTCCGCACACTGCCGCCGGTACTTCGCCTCGATGTCGCTGTTGCTCACGGTCTCCTCGCCGCCGGAGCGGACGTACACCGGTTGCAGCGGCACCCAGGCCACATGGTCCGTCGCGGCCAGCAGTTCCACCGCTGTCGCCTCACCCGCGTGCTCCAGCGCCGCCTTCAGCAGCGCTGGCGTGTACGCCTCCGGGATCTGGTACGGCTGGGCCTGGAACGTGATCCGCACCGACAGCGTCAAGCTGCTGACGCGGGTGCCGGGGACAGGGGCAGTCATGGGCAGACGAGCACTGGACTGAGTATGCCCAGTGCTCAGGGTTCAGGCAGGCGGCAGGGGCGGCCCCACAATGGGATGGGGTTCAGGCCTCGTGGGCTTCGATGGTCCAGTCGCTATCGAGGATGTCGATGCCGTCCGGCAGGCCTGGCAGGTCCAGGCCGATCAGCGACGGATCGTTCAGCACGGTCTGCCTGGCTTCCAAGGCGCAGCTGGCTTCAAGGATGATCCGCCGTTCAAGGGTGACCTTGACGGTGACGAGCCACTCCCTCGGCCGGCAGGCCTCCAGCCATTCGGCATAGCTGAGCAGCGTGTCTTCGTTGAACACTGTGTTCCGCCATTCGTTGAGCAACGCAGGCGTGTGGCCGGGTGGCAGGGGAGCAAGCCACTCGAGGTTGGTGGTGGGGTCAGTCATGTCGAACAGGCAGGGGTTTGCAGTTGGCGGGGCGCACCGCCACATAGGCGCAGTGGTACGTCCGCCGCAGGTAGCGCGCGTACTCATGGGCTGATCGCCGGGCGCCCGCACCCGTGGGGTCGTCCTCGCAGGTGAAGCGGGCGTCGTGGCGCCAGGCCCAGCTGGGCCAGATCGCACCGGTGTATTCATGGATGCCGCCATCTTCCGCGATCCACACGTCGGTGCTGGGGCCGGCGTCAGCCATCGCAGCGCTCCAGATTGGAAGCCAGCGCACGGCCGATTCGGTTGTTGTCCCAGATCACCTGCACCAGATCCGGCGTGCCGTCGAATGGCGTCACATTCAGCACGGTCCCTCGGGCCCAGGGGCCCTGGTCCGTCGGTGCATCGGGGCCCGTGAGCTGGTTCGTGGAGCGCAGGAACGCGCTGGCATAACGGCAGCGATCGCCGGGCTGGAAGGGGGTGGCTTCAGGCATCGAAGATCACCCAGCAGTTGCGCTTGTTGCTCCACATCACCACCTCATCGGTGGCGAGTTTCTCCATCGCGCTCTGCAGCGTCCGGTGCCACAGCAGACCGTCGCCGTTGTGGGCGATCAGGTCCGTGCTATGCCACACGCGATCACCTGCCAGGTGCAGGTCCTGCACGGCCTTGCGCAGGTCATCCGTGTTGATCGTGCGGGTGCCGGTGCCCCGCAGAATGTCCAGCACCTTGGCGGCATAGCCGGCCGCGGCGGCGATGGTGAGCTTGGGTGCCGTCTGCGCCGGTGGTGGCAGCAGCTGCGGCGACGGCCGTTCGGCCGCGGCCGGACTGTGGCCATTGCCGTTGCCGCTGGCGTGGCCATTGCCGTTGGAGCTGCCGGCCTTGTGCTTGCGGTGCTGGTCGAAGGCCAGCTCGCGGTTCTTCACGCCGATGGCGTGGAACAGGGCGGTGATCTTCGACTCCAGTTCCTGGTCCTCGGACTCGGTGATGTCGCTGCTCAGCAACTCCTTGCGGATGATGCAGAGGCTGCGCACCACCGTGCCGACGATCAGGTCGCTCTGCAGCAGGTCAGACAGGGTGATCTGATCCGCCTTCAGCAGGGCGGGTTCGTCGATCTGAATGGTCTCGGTGGTGGTAGTCATGTGTCGATAAGGAGGGGGTTCATTGACATGTCAGGCCGCGGCGGTGGTGGCCACAGCGCTCTTGACGAACACCGGCTGAATCCAGCACAGCCGTCGCTTTTGGCGTCGCGGCCCGCAGGCCACTGATCGCCAGTGACCTTGGCGCCAGTGGGCACGCCGCGGCCGGCCGGGCAGCTTCTGCCTGGGCCGGCGGTTAGGCGGGGTCTGCACGCGACGTTGAAAGTCGCGGCCGATCCACACCGGCGCCGCTGGTGGTGGCAGGTCGATGGCCTTGCCAAAACCGCGGCCACCGCTGATTCGTGGGCTGGGATCGGCGCTGATCAGCTCTGGCATATAGGCCATCACCAGGACTGCATGGGCGCAGAGGCGGGCGGCCTTGGTGAGCGGCTTGCTCCAGGGGTCACCGGCGCACAGACGGCTGCTGCTGGGGTCGGACCAGAGGAAGTCGATGAAGTAGGTCTCGCCCGTGGCGATCGGGAACAGAATGGCTAGGCCGGGACCCTTGCTATCGCCTTCGTGCAAGGCACTGGCCATGGTCCGGCGGTCCAACACCAGTGCTACGTCCAGCCCTGTGCCGGTGTCGATGCGGGCCAGGCCCTTGGGCAGAAACAGCCGAAAGGCTGGCAGGGCCATGGGCGGCGCTTCTTCTAGCGCTGCCAGGTCGGTGTGATGCAGGGACTCCGCCAGCTGCTGGTCGAGGAACCGGGGCGGTGCCTCGGCAGTGGCGATCGACGCGAAAAACAGCAGGCTGAGAGCGTCGCCGTAGGTTTCGGGCGTCTCGGCGCCGAGATTCTTGGCGGCGATGTGAACCGCCAGGGTGTGGCACAGGGCGACATGGTCCTCCCAGTTGGCATAGCCATGGGGAGAGCGATGGCGTGCCATGCGCTCCTGAATCCGTGGATCCTGCTTGGCTTCAGCGATGTGGGTGCGGGTGATGGCGCGAAACCGTCGGGCGTCATCGGCGGTTTGAACCAGGCGCTGCATGGCGGCCATCAGATGGCACGGCTGTCGGGCAGGGCATCGCCCGGCCGCCAGATGGCGTAGGCCGTCAGGCGATCCCGCAGCTCCTGGTTGGCGATGTGCATCAGCACCGAGGCCCAGTCGCTGCGGAACAGCGCTGTGCAGTGGTGGCATTGCACCAGCGGCAGTAGGCCGTCGGGCGTGAGCTTCACGCGCACCAGCTCGAAGAACGCAGGGTCCTTGCCGTTCCAGAACGGCCGGAATCCCCCATGCGCCTCCGGCAGCCGATGGCCGTGGTAACAGGAGACATTCAGCAGCAGGCCGCAGGGGTGCGTCAGCTGCAGGTTGCCGGGGTGCTCGGCATAGGGCGCGCTGTCAAAGTCGACGCGCTGGTCGGTGTTGCTGTCGATGTAGGCCCGCAGGCGGTAGCCGCGGTTGTAGGTCAAACAGCCAGCACCGGGAAGGAGGTGGTCTTCGTCAGGGAAAGGGATGCGGAAGGAGGTGTTGGCTTCGGTGTCTCTCAAGTCGTAGTCATAGATGACATGGTCGATGTCATCAAAGCGGAGGTAGTACATGCTCTCGCATGTACCAATCTTGATGTGTTCGTTGTCGGATTTGCGGGTTGCGTATTCGCCCATGGGGAAGGTGCAGTGAGATGGGGTTACTGGCCAAGCCAGCTGGAGCTGAAGTCGCCGGCAGGGCCTTAGGTGCCTTCGCCGTCGTCCGTTTGATCGCCAGGGCTCTCGATCGTGCTGGGGTCAAGCAGTACGTCGAGGTAGGTGCCGTAGTGATCAATGACATCGAAGCGCTCAGAATCTGAGCCTTCGTTCAGTTGCTCGAGTTCCTCGGAGGAAAGCCAGCGGGTGTCGAGGATGACGGCACCCTTGGCGCCGAAGAACGTGCCGCTGTCGAGATCAGCGACGATGAAGTAGTCGAGGTTGTGGATGGACATAGCAGTCACTCGTTGATGGTGGGGCAGGGCTTGCCGTCCCAGGCTTCGCTGAAGCGAGCGAGAGCGTCGTCAAGCCAGTCGCGGAGGCCGTGATAGCCGTAGTCCGCTACCAACTCGCTGGGCTCGTTGCCGTAGACGAGGTACAAGGTGGCACTGGATTCGTCGTTCAACTGAACGCGAACCCAGGCTTCGTCCACGCCGGTGGCCGCATCAAGTGCTTCGGCAAAGCTGTGGGTTTCAATCCACTCGCCGCCGTCGTTGACGCGGGTGATCGTGGCGCCGGCATCCTGCAGATGGCGGAACAGGGATGCCGTGACGCGGGGCCAGTCGTAGGGGGCCATCAGGCGTCCTCCTGCTGGGGCTGCGCTTCGCGTGCAGCATCGCGGGCTTCGGCCTTGATCAGGTCCCGCAGGGCGGGGCCATAGATCGTCTCGAGCATGGTCTTCATCGCCTCCTGCTGGGCGATCGCCACGCGGGTTTCCTTGCGGCGCTCCTCTTCCAGCAGCGTGTTGAAGCGCGCTGTGATAATGCTGCGCAGACCGTCAAACTTGTCTTGGACAATCTCGTGAAGTTCGTTCCTGATCAGTTCGCGCAGGTCGCGGCGAACTAGGCGGTTGTAGATCTTGGATTCCAGGTGCGTGGCCATGGAATCAGCGGCACCGCTGTCATTGCGGATCTGATCGACGATCTCGTAGGCGACAGCGCGGTAGTTGAAGTTCTCAGCCGTGCGGTTCTGGATCTGCCTGAGCTGGGACTCGGTCAGCTCCAGGTTCTCGAGCTGGTCCTTGGCCTGGTCGAGGATCTGCTTGTAGCCCTCGACGAGTCCGTCCAGGGCGAACAGGTTGTCGCCCACGGTGACGGTCTGGTCCGGGTTGATGGTGGCGGTCATGGCAAAGTCAGGAGATGGTGTGCTTGAAGGTGCGGCCGTTGAAGAAGACCGTGCTGTGGCTCGGATCCAGCGAGCCATCCAGCAGGTTCTGAATGACGGCCAGCGTGAGAGACGCGGCCAGGGCATTGGCACTCAGGAGCTGGGGTGCAGACGGGGCATGGGTGGCGCAGCTGCCCTCCCGGGGGACGGCATCCTGCGGGTGTTCGATGTTCGGGAACACCAGTGCCGGGTCCAGGCCGTAGTCCGTGCCGCCGAGGCGGCCGAACCACAGCACCTGGCCCTTGATCGCGGCGTCCGGGTCCTCAGCGCTGCTGTTGCCAGGGCTGATGAAGAAGAAGTCGCCGCTGTGCAGGCGGCAGGCTTCGATGGCAGCCAGGCGCGTGGCGTCGTTGTCGACGGCCAGCACCAGCAGCGGCACCTGGCGCCGCATGAAGATGAGGATGTCGGGCCGGTTGACGTAGGCCGTGAAGGCATCCACGCCCTGCAGCCCCTGCTGGGCGCAGGCGATCTGCACAGCCTCGGCCTTGTTCATGCCGAGCTGGTCAGGGCCGCAGAGTTGGCGGGTCTGGTTGTGGTCTTCGAAGCTGTCGCCATCCGCCACCGTCAGCCAGGCTGCGGTGGCGGGGTGGTAGGCGAGCAGGCGGGCCAGCTGAGGGATCAGCCAGCCGCCAGTGCCGCCAGCTCCGATGACGATGGTGCGGGTGAAGGGCATGGCGTGGGTGCAGGTGCAAGGGGATTGGGGATCTGGCCGAGCAGCAGGCCTTTGCCGCTGAAGTCGAGGCAGTCGTTGTCCAGGTCCTCGAGGTCGTTGATCACCAGCCAGCAGCGATCGCCCACCACGGGATCCGTGATGTAGGCGTCGATGACGGTGCCGTCATCCAGCTGGTGCTGATGCAGTCGCAGGCCGATGGTGATCAGGCCGTGCTCAGGGCTGGGGATGCCGCTGCCACGCAGCAACAAGAACGCTGTCGGCGTGGCCGCGGCCGAGGCCACCAGCACGGCGTCGTAGCCGGCTGGGATCTGCTGGCCAGGGACGGGGTTACAGCAGACTTCAGCCTTGAGCTTCTGGATGTTGCGCAGGAAGCCGTCAACGCTCAGCAGATCGTTGTTGGCCGGCGCGTCGCTGTAGGTGGCGACGGCTTCGGGCAGAGTGTCGGGGTGATCGTTCTGATCGCCCCAGCAGACGACTTCGTTGTCGAAGATGTTGATTGCGCGGTAGCGATCGCTCGTCAGCCAGCGCTCGGTGTCCTCGTGCTGGTCCACGGCCTGGGCCCAGGCGCGGATGCGCAGGGGGATCAGGGTGTTGAGGTGCAGGTCCTGGCAGAAGGCCATCGGCGGCAGCGGGAAGCAGCTGCCGCTATGGCGGTCAGCGGTGCGGAAGGGGCTGTCGTGACCTGCAGCGCAGGGCCAGGAGATGCCTCGAAGGTCGCTGTTGTATGCGGAGCACTGGGAGCAGACGGTGCAGCTGACAATCTCGTTGCCGTCGTTGTCGCACATACCGCTGGCATTGCCATCGGCAGTGTCGAAGTAATAGTCGCAGTAGTGACAGTTATCACTGCGGAAGGCTTCTTCGATGTCGCTGCTGTCGCGGTCGTCGTCTGCGACTTCGCAGTAGCCGAAGGCATCCGGCAGCCAGCAGGTGATGCTCACCAGTTGCTGGCAGTTCTTGGGCATGCTGCTGTCGCTGGTGAGGTCACCAGTCGCCAGCAGGTACTCCTTCGGCAGCGGCACGATCCGCACCCGCGGTGCGGTTGTTGGATTCAAATGCTTCATCGAGTTCACGGGCAGCAGTGGGTTCAAGACGATCTCCTCTGCCTCATCGGCAAAGGTGCGGATTCCCTTGAGCAGCAGGTCAATGCCTGCCAGGTCATTGGTCTCCAGGCAGTCGTGGATGGTGCGCTGAAGCAGCGACTCGATCTCCTCCAGCACCAGCTGGGGAGAATCGTCATCGCTGTAGCCTTCGCCCCAGCCCCAGGTGGCTGGGCTGTCGGCGGCATCCAGGCGCTGGTAGCCGTTGCCGGCATTGGGGTTGAAGAACAACCCGTCGTCCTTGGTCTTGGTAGGGAAAGCCCAGAGGGAGCGGAAGCCGGTGTCGAGCTGGATGGCATCCAGCACCGAGGGGTGGAAGTCCACCGCCTGCGGTTCGAGGTCGATCACCGCCTTGGATTGCGGCAGATAAAATCGCCGATTGTTGGCGGTGATCGACGCCGTAGCGCGATAGGTTCTGGTCTTGGTGTTGATGTGGGAGATGACGATGTGAAGACCGGGATCGCCTAACTCAAAGGCGTCATCAGTAGAACTGAAGCGGTCCAGTTGCATCGTGTTGTGACTGTGGCTTGAGCCACAGGGGATCCAGCCTTGCGGTGGATACTCCGTCACTTCTTCGCCGGTGGCGATGTCAATCGCCATGTCGAAGCTGTCGATGCGCACAGAGGCGGCATCCACAGCCTGGACAGGAACGAGGATGCGCCACTGGGAGCGGTCGTCCTCATGCCGCAGCAGGCGGCACGAGACTTCCGAGGTGCTGCGCACCTTGTCGACAAAGTGGAAGCAGAGCAGCACCCAGCGACTCCAGAGTTCCGCTGGGATGGGGGCGATGCCCTCATGCAGCTCGAAGCTGTTGAGGGCATCCTTCTCCAGGGTGGCGTTGGCCGTGGGGTCATCCACGCGCTGGAGGTAGGAGCCCCAGGCGTTGGAGTGGAGGTGGAAGCAGCCGTCCCGGGGGGTACGGATGAGGTCGGGCATGAGCAGTCAGCAAAGGATGGTTGGTGATGCTCAGTTCAGGCCCTTGCTCTCGCTGGTGACGCTGCCGCGATACACGGTGCCGAGCACGACTGGAGCGGAAGCATCAACGATGCGACCGGCGGCCACAAAGCGGTTGATGCGATCGACATCGCCGAGGTCGCCGCCGTACTCCTCGAAGAGTTCTTCGACGGTTTTGCCTTCGGCATCGACGGCGCTGATCGTCAGCGTCTCCTCATTCAGCTGAATGACAACGGGAAGCTTCTGATCGGCGCTGGTGTTGTCGCCGTTGTCAGCAGGCTGGGAGGCGGCGGGCTTGTTGAAGTTGAAGAGACCCATGGTATTGAAGAATGAGGTGAGCAATGAAGCGCCTGCTGGATTGCAGAACGCAGAAAACCAGGGCCCCCGGGGAGAGGACCCATAAGGTCCTGATCCGGGGGCGATGGAATCAAGCAGCAGGTGGTTGATCGCCGTTGCGGTACAACTGGCAGATCAGGTGCAGGATGTAGGGAGGTTCAATCGCTGGATCGATGTGATCCATCAGCTGGACGATCTTGCCCAACATGAAGGGGCAGTGTTCGTCCAGGAAATCAACGATTTCGTGGGCATTGCGCTGGGCTTCCCTGATCTGCTGGATGTCCATTGATCAGATGAGCCCCAGAATCGTCAGCCAGCTGTCGGGTGCATCAGGCTCGACTTCGTTGCCCTGCGGGTTGAAAGCCACGGCGTCGAAAGCCCAGCTTTCGACCTGGCCAAGACATGGCACAGGCCACCAGCGGTAGCGCCAGTGGACGAGGGGCCAGCCGATGGGCACGTCGTGCTGCCCAGCCTCCAGGGAGTCGGCCGGGCGGCTGAGCAAGTGGGAAAAGGTCTCGGCCGGGAACGGTTCGAGCGCTTCCGCTTCGGTGAGTTCCTCGTAGCCGAGGGCCGCGGCGATCGCGGCCGTGTCGGGATCCAGGGTCATGGCTGGGTCTGCACGCGAGCGTGATTGGGCTGTTGGCCCTTGGGCCTGACGGCGAACAGGTGGCCATCCCACGTCTGGCGCATGACGCGCGCCTGCCGGTGAAGTTCGGCAGGGTCTGGGTGGTGCCACAGCAAACGAGGGGGGTGCCAGCCGCCGTTGCCGTCGGGCGGGTACATCCAGAGAGAGAACGTCATGGCCGGTGAACGTGATGGCTGGCATCACGGGCGTCCTTGAGGTTCTGGAGTGCCAGCTGCAGGTGCTGGCAGCAGCGCCCGTAGCCGGGCGCCCAGGTGATGGCGCGGATGAGATCGTCCACGTCTGAGCGGACGGTGGCGATCTGCCGCCGCAGCCACGCCGCCTCGTCGTCGACGGGCGTGATGTTGGCCGCGGCGTCATGGACCGCAGGTGGGAGTTGGGACATGGGAAGGGGAATCGAGATGGCGGTGAAGGACGGTTTCGATCAGCTGGCGTTGCGCCAGGCGATCGGGGTTGTGGCGGTTGCGCAGCACACTGCGCTCCGCCGGGGAGAAGAGGTCCAGCCAGGTGCGCACCTGCAGGTGCTTGGGCAGTGGCGTGAGGAAGATCCAGTTGCCAGTGCGGGCAATGGCGAACTCGACGCCACAGCAGGCGTGGGGAGGCTCCAGGGGCATGGCGTAACTGTGGCGTGTGATTCAGGCAGGGCCTGAAAGCGCCCCTAGTATGCGCCCAACTGCGGCCCTGTGGAGCACTCCGATGGACTTTGGTTCAGGACACGAGCTGGCGAACCAGCTGACATACGAGAACTTCCGCCGGCAGATCCCGGCGATGAGCCACGAGCAGCGGGGTGAGCTGCTCGAGAAGCTGGGCTACAGCCACTTCGTGGTCCACCCTCAGGCGACGCGCCTGCTGGTGGACATGCACGCGAAAGCCCCGACCGACTGGTTGCAGACGGCCGGGGCTTGGGCGCTGCAGGCCTCAGACGATGCCGAGGCCTGCGCAGAGAGTCACTGGTGACTCACCACTCGTAGCCGTCGCCGTCCTTGCGGAGGGCGACTTCGTGGTCGGCGCCGTCCTCGTCCCGCCGGGTGGCGGGCAGTGAGGGTTCGGTCGGTGCCGACGGGGGTTCGGTGGGAGCTTCCAGGGGGTTCAGTCCCAGGAAGAAGTTGTCGGGGAACCAGGGCTTGGCTGCTTCAGCAGCGGCCTTGCGGTTCTTGAGAACGCGCAGGTTCCCCGTAGCGGAATATTTATTGGCAGGTGTAGCTGGGTTCTTGTCGTTGAAGATCTCGAGGTAGAAGTTGGTGATGCTGGTATCCAGCATCTGGAATTCGTCGTTCTTGAAGATCTTCTCGAGTTGTCCCTGCAGGGTGAAGGAGTCGATCACGAACGCGACCATGCGTTCTTTCTCGACGTACCAGGCCCGCACCAGCCAGAGGCCGGTGGGGCTGGCCTTCTCCTGCTTGTCGGGGCCCTTGTCAGGGCCGTGGCCGTACTTGTAGCCGATGTCGGCAGCGAAGTCGGCCGGGTAGGTCTTGGACAGCTTGACCTGGCGGTTCATGGTGAAATACCGCCAGCCAGCGGTGATCTCCGAGGTGAGGAACAGCTTGGCGCTGCCGTCCTCAGGGACATCGGACGGCCGGAAGTTCCACTCGGGCTTGGCGCTGTTGAAGGCCGGGGGGATCAGGGCACTGGCCGGGATCGGCATGGTTAGGAGGGCGCTGCAGCGTCCTCCGGGGTAATAGGGGTGTGCCCGGTGTGCAGGGCATTGACGAAGCGGAGCTCAGAGCCGCACGCCCGGAGGCGTTGGTTGGCGAGGTTGATCTCGATCTGGTCGGCGGCGCCGACGCGGTAGCCGCGCAGTGGCATGCCGGTGCGGCGATGGACGAGCAGATAGCTGTCCATGGAGGCTGAGCGAGTGAGCAGGGCCAGGGTTGCTGGCCCTTGACCGCAGCTGCTGGTGCGAGCTGCGTGCAGCTCAGGCAGCTTCGGCTGTGGTGTCGATGGCGTCGTCGGAATCGGCGTCACCACTGACGGCCTGGCTGGTGAGCAGCAGGCCGGCGGCGCGGAAGCGGTGCTTGATCAGCGCCAGTTCGGCCATGAGGCCGTCGGCGCTCTTGGACGCGGCGGTGGTGTTGGTGGGCGATGCCATCGCCACCCAGCGGCCCTGGGAAGCCAGGTCCGTTTCGATGAAGACGCCGCGGCCGGTGCCGGGCTTGATGGTGAAGCGTGCCGCCTCGGCGAACGCCACCATGTCGTCCTCGGAGTCGCTGATGGCGAGCAGGGCGCCAACGAGCGAGCGGACGGGGCTGGTGACGTAGAGCTCGCCGGAGGCGGTCACGTTGATGGCGGTGAGGTTGAGCTCCGCCAGCTGGCCATCGGGTTGGTAGAAGGCCAGGCGGAGGCGGTAGTCGTGGGTGTAGAAGCCGCTGGGACGGCGGGCCTTGCTGATCTGCAGGATCAGGTCAACGGGGGAGCCGGCGACGGCCTTGGAGCCGATCGCGGCCTTGGTCTCGCCGCCATCGGTGCTGGCATGCCAGCTGCTGCGATCGGAGAAGTCGATCTTGTAGGAGATGGCGGGTTCGTCGGCGTTGACGGCCGGGGCGTCCAGCGGTGGGAGGGCGATGGCGTTGCAGGGTGCTGCAACGAGGGGAGCGGTGGAGGCAGGCTCCGCTGCGGGCTGAGCCACGGGCTCCGCCTGCGGCTCCGTGTGCGGTTCAGCCTGGGGTTCAGGCTGGGCCTCAGGCTGGGGGTCAGCTTGGAGGACAGGGGCAGCAGCGGCCTTGGCTTTGCGGCCGCGCTTGGGCTTGACGGTCGCCTCAGACGCCGGCTGGGCATTGAGGGGGAGTTGCGTCTGCTCCTCGACGGGAGCAGCGACGGTGGTGGTGGTTGCGGTCTTACGAAGCGGCATGATCCTTTGATGCGCAGGATTGGAAGCTGCGCAGCAGAGAAAGGCCCCCGGAAGCCGGGGGCGATGGCGATCAGGTGCGCGCGTACTGGGAGGAGCGCTGTTGCGCCCTGAGGGCTTTGACAACGTGGCGCAAAGCAGTGTCAATGTGGATGTGATTCATGTAGGAAAACAGTCCGTCGCGGATGAAGTCCGGCGGTAGAAGGGGTTCTGCGTGCCAGAGAAGATCCCAGCGGTACATGGCCTCGTCGAGGCCCATGGTTTTGTAATCTTCTTGGGTGAGGTGAGATAAAGTGCCAGCGTGAAAGATTGCATGTTGCAGGATGTCGTAGTCCTGCTGAGAGATTTTCATGGTGTCTCTGCGGGGCAGCAGAGAAAAGCCCCCGGCACGGGCGTGCGCGGGGGCAGTGGTTGATGGGTGTTTGATGGCTCAGGACTCTGCGGTGGCCTCGGGTTCGAGGGGAAGCAGCACGGGTAGGGCAATCGTGCTGGTGCGATGCTCGCCGCAACTGAACCGATTGACGATTGTCAATGATTCGTATTCGGTTTCGAAGTCGTCGGCGGCCTTCTGCATGGCTTGACGCATCAGCAGGCAGAGATCCGTGATGAGATCGATAGCTGCAAAGCAGTCTTCCCAGCAGTCTTCAGGCGATTTCTCGTCCTCGATGTACTCGCAAAGCGATTCACTGAGGACTTGATTGAGAACGCTAAACGTCTTCGCGTTGTCAATAAGCCATTCGCCGAGGGTGATTCGGCGCTGGGCTTGACGCCTGTTGTTGAGTTCGAGCCAGCGCTCGCTGGCGGGATTGATGGGCATGGCAGTCAGTTGCTAGAAGAAATGGGCTGTGGACGGCGGACTTCGACGGTCCGCCCGGGGTTGCCATTCCAGTCCACGGTGAAACCGAGGGACTCGAATGTCTTGGCGACAAGGCTGCCGACAGCGGCTTCGCGCCTGAAGCGCTCGTCTTCGTCACCGCCGGTGGCGTTGGTGCCGAAGGTCAGGTGAATGACGCCGCTTGTGATCCAGTCGTGGAGGGACTGGCCGTTGAAGCCGCAGGCGGGCCTGCTGTCTTCCGGGTCGGGATAGAGTTCTTCGATGAGCTCAGAATTGGTGGGCATGACGCCGCAGCTGATGCGGAAGTCATGCTGGTCGCGGAGCCTGAGCAGTGGCCGGCAAAGGCAGTAGAAGTCCATGGCAAAGTCATAGGCTTTCATCATGGCGTTGTGTTCTTCGATTTCGGGATGAGGCATGGAATCAGTCTCCTAAGAGTTCGTCTTCGAGGTCTTCGTCCAGGCTGAGCTGATCGAAGAAATTGAGGTCCGTGGATGGATCGGCCATGGCATCGGTGTCAAGCCAAGGCCAAAGCGCAGATTCCTGCGCGAGCTGTTCGAGGTCAGCCATGGTGATCAGGTGTGGCAGCGACCGTCGGGTTCCATGAGGCCGTAGAGGCCGCAGTGGGGCAGGACGCCGACGATGGAACCGTCCATCCAGGGGTCAGGACGGAAGTCGGCGGCCAGCCGTTCGACGGTGGTCTGTTGTTCGGCCGCGGCGGCCTCAAAGCGAGCCAGCTGCTGGGGTGAGAGCTGTGATGGGAGCATCAGCAGGGAAACAGGGCACAAAAACAGGGCCCCCGGGGAGAGAACCCAGGGGCCTGAGGAGAAGAAGCCCTGCGAGGCAGGGCTATTGCGTGGTGGTCGTCGCCTGTGCGTTGACCCTGGCGAGCAGGTTCACGACGCGGTCGACGATGGAAAGACCAGGAAACCAGGCAAGGTCCTCTTCCAGGGAGTCATTGCCAACGCCGGCGATGAAGCGAAGCCATCGATCGGCGTAGACGATGACAATGACGAACCTGTCATTGAGTCGGGCCTTGAATCCGACGCCAAGGGCTTGGCTGGTTTCAGAGCGGGGCAGAACAGAGCCCAGGTTGGACACGGTCCATTGAAGGTCCGTGAAGTGGTCCCAGGCCGCTGCACTGGCGCCCTGGATGAGGTCGAGGTCGCTGGGCATGGAGCTGAGCAGATGGGGGAGGGAGAGAGCCCTGCGGGACTCAGACGTTGATGTGCTCGAGGAGCTCGATGATGGCGTCCAGCCGAGCGGTGTCGGATGTCCAGCCGGCGATCTCCTCGGGGAAGCAGCCGTGTTCGATGAGGGCGTTGCCGATGGTCAGGTGGTACATCCTGAGCAGGATGAGCTGAGCCATGGCATCGATGTAGGTGGCCCTGATCTGGGAGCAGGAGCCACCGGTGAGCAGCATGTTGAGCTTCTCGCCCTCGTTGGGCTTGATGGCGAGGATGCCCTCGCTGATGCCGTCGAGGCGGGTCTCGATCACCTTGAGGGGAATGATCGATTCCAGGCGCTGCTGGACTAGGCGGAAGGTCTCGCAGCGCCGGCAGGGGCACTCGTCGGTGTCGACTTCAGGGATGGTGTCGAGCATGGAGCGAGGAGCTGTTGGATGAGGAGGCCGGTGGTGAGACCGGCGATGAGGATGCAGAGGGCGTCGCCGACGCGATCGCTGATCAGGCGGCGACGGTTGCGGTGGGCCTGGCGGAGGTCATAGGGGCTGATGCGGTTGGCAGCCCGGGGGGATTGGGTTTGCATGGAGTCCGTCACGCCCGCGCAGTGTAGGCGTTGTGAACGTGAAGTCCATCGCGGAATGGACTTTGGTTCACGGAGCGGGGCTGGGCGAGCAGGGTGTCGCCCCATTCGGTGACGGCAAACACGGGTTCGTGGTTGGCGTCAGCCAGGATCTGGGCGAGCTCCTGGGCCTCGAGGTCGATGGTGTCTTCTGGGAAGAAGCGCTCGGCAAGGACGAGGTCCGTGCGAAGCGAGAGGAACTGAACGTGGACGTTCATGGCGGTGCCGAGAGGGGCGGCGCCAAAAGGCCCCCGTGAAGGGGGCCAGAGGCGGTGAGTCGAGGCCCGGGGGGACAGGGTCCCAAGCCGAGCAGCGCCGGCTTCGATGGCCAGGGGGCTTTCTGAGGGGAGGTCTTTTGAGGGGAGGACGGAGCCGGCGAAGTCCGGGCAGTGATCGCTGGTGGGGTCAGTCAGAGGTCAAAAGCGGCCGAAGGTGCGGAGGAAGTCGTTGATGCCAAAGTCGGTGGCTTCGCACCGGCTGTTCAGGCGCGTGGCGTAGCCGATGATGCGCTGAAAGATGAAGGGGTCATCGAGGCGGGCCGAGACGGTCTGCGGGCTGTAGTCCGTGTAGAGGACAATGAGGGCGCCGCGTGGCGAAAGGCCACGGCGGGCGCCGTAGCAGACGCTGGTGCCGGCCCTGATGACGAACAGTTCGGCATCAGAGAGGCTGTTGGCTTTGGCCGGGCGTGCGGCCAGGGGAGCGAAGAACGAGGAGGCAAGGAGGAGGTGAAGGAAAAGCTTGCGCATGGGGGCCTGCTGGAGGGCAAACGAAAAGGGCCCCCGAGATGGGGGCCTTACCCTGCGCGACGCAGGTGGTGTTGAGCAATGCGCTGGGCAGGAGAGGCGTTGCGGTGGTTGGGCGACAACGCCTTGACGCGCGGCTGGAACGATCTGGCGACGAATGTGGTGATTCAGCCGGCGGAGGTGGCCGGAGCGGAGCTGGCCAGGTTGGTGGGGGCAGGCGCCGGGTCTGACGCGATGGTCGCGCAGGACACGCGGGTGCGGTTGGCCCGGCGGATGGCGGAGGATCTGGAGGCCACAGGCGGCAGCCTGCAGCCGGAGACGGTTCAGATCCTGCAGAAGTATGTGGACCCAGCCTTTGATGTGGGCCGGGTCCATGATGCGGTGCCGTTGATGAACGCCGCAGGTGCAGGTCACGAGGATCGGATCCTGCAGTTGGCGAAGTTGTTGGGTTCCGTGCCTTATGCACCGGGCACGGAGGAGTTGGGGAATGTGGTCAGGCAGCAGACGAATCAGCTGCGGCACGCCGTCCTTGACGGGAGCGCGCGGGCTTACACGGCTGCTGGGGAGCCTTTGCGGCAGTACCTGATTGGGAGCCCTTTGGCCGCTTACGCGGCGACGGGGCTTGGGGCTGGAGCTGTTGGGCTGGGGCTTGCGGAGCTGCTGTCGCAGGTGCCGTCTGAGCCTCAGGAGGCAGGGCCTCGAGCTGAGGCTCCGGCGAAGCGCAAGCCGGAGAAGAAGAGGGAGGAGCAGCGCTGATGCGCTGGTCGAGGTCCTGGTAGGCCTCGGCGAGGCGCTGCCAAGCGAGGCTGAGCAGCTGTTGGAGTTGGGTGAGGAGGTTGATCGCCAGGCCGCGGAGCTGCTGGAGCAGCAGGTCCTGGGGATCCTCAGCAGCCATGAGCTGCTGGAGGTGGCCTTGAGCCCTGCGGGCTGTGGCGATCAGTTGGTCGATGGCCGCTCGGGTGAGGCGGCCGAGGAGGAAGGCGAGGACGATGGGCACAGCGAGGCGTCTGGCGACGTGCTCGACGGATGGTGCCCAGTCGGAGGTGAAGGCGTAGCGAAGGGAAGTCATGGTGGTGGTGAAGGGGTTGAGGTGGATGTGAGCAGAAGGTACGGAACGGCAGCGGCGGTGTAGAGAGGGCGCTGGGGTTCCGTGAAAGGGGTGCAGCAACACGAGAGGTGCGGGCTGCAAGTAAAAAAAGGCCCCCGAAGGGGCCAAGGCTTGGGTTGAGGTGTCAGATGTAGAGCTCGACGTTGCGGTGAGCGATGTGATCGCTGCGCAGGTAGATGCCAATGCCGGAGCGCTGGAGGTTCTTCTTGTCGGCAGAGCCGGTGGAGAAACCGAGTTCAACGCCGAGGTCGCCCATGACATTGACGCCGGCATAGAGGGGGC
>Ga0129336_10000877_pt1 | contig 17860 bp, 28 predicted proteins | sample CPB6_02_DNA_FD_96878 | JGI IMG/M metagenome (GOLD analysis project Ga0129336, IMG submission 96878) | Freshwater to marine salinity gradient microbial communities from Chesapeake Bay, USA - CPBay_Sum_0.6_0.2_DNA | ecosystem: Environmental > Aquatic > Marine > Coastal | place: USA: Chesapeake... | reverse complement strand
TTATTGAAACTTCAAATATTCCATTTGGAACTGTTATAAGTCCATCAATTATAAATCAAATTGATATAATTATTTGATTTTTTATGTATTTAATTATTTAAAATAGAAACAAAAATGATTTTTTTTGAATTAATTTAATTTTTATAAAAAAGATGAATATCACATCTATTTTAAAGGATAATCTTGGTATGAATGAAACCTTATTCACAATTATATTAGGATTTTTACTTGTGATAAGTTTCTGTATCTTGTATTGTATATTGAGAGGTATAAAAGAACTTCTTATTTATTGTTGTGGATGTAATAAAAAAATTGATATTGAGAAAAATTAATTTTTTGTATTAAATAACTTAAAATAAAAATTTGGAGTAGTGGTAATATTGATTATAATTATTGCAGTAAGTTGTTGGTGTTCATTAAATATAATTCAATATTTATATTATAAAACTTGTATTTTTCTAAGAATAATAAAATGAAGATTAAGAAGAAAAGAAATAAAATTATTAGTGATTATATATGAAATATTATTTGGTTTAGTAATAAATACCAGAAATATATCATATATATTGGAAAATTAAATTTTTTTGTAATTAAAAAAAATAAAAAATGATATATAAAAAGAAAGAAATAATTAATTTATAATGAATATTAATATTGATGTTATCATTCAAAATCTTAAAGATATGTTAATAAATAGAGGTGATAATATTGATGAATTTGAGGAACACGAAGTAGAAATTGAAAGAGATGATTTTATTAGTGATAATAGTGCAATTAATTTTCATACAAGTGATACAGCAATTATATTTGCATTAACTAAAACATTGCGTTCAAATATAATAGATGATTTAAAGAAAAATAGTTCATATATAGAAGGATTTGTGAAGAAATATAATGGAAAATATAATATAATATTGGTATTTAATAATGATTTATTAACAACACCATCAATAACTTCTTTAACATCTATTGATAAGATTTTGCAAAAAAAGGGAGGAATGTTGCAATATTTCCATTCGAATGAATTATCATTTAATCCAACTAAACACGAATTAGTTCCACCTCATAGAAAATTAACAGTAGAGGAAGGAAAAAAGGTAATGGAAAAATATATGATTAAGAGTAAATTACAAATGCCTTTAATTCTTCATACAGATGTAATAGCAAAATGGATTGGATTAAAACAGGGAGATATAGTAGAAATAACTAGATATAATCAAAATAGCGGAAAATGTTATTATTATAGATGTTGTGTATAAAATAATACTTTCTTTTTTTATTTTTTTATTATAAATGAGTAATTATAGAAATAAAACTTATAATAAATACAGAGATTTATATATAAAATATTCAAAGGAAGAAGTTAATTATTTTCAAAAATTGGAAAATAATAAAAAAGATGAAATATTAACAATTGAAAAGGAAATAGATGAATATAAACCATTTAAAGAACCATTAAGATTTAAATTTTTATCTTTAAATACTAGTTTAACAAATAAGATATGTATATTAAGGAAATATGAGGATTTTATGAAATTAAGTCCATTTTCATCAGAATATTCAAAATTAGGTAAATGGATTTCAACAATTTCACAAGTTCCATTAGGTCAATATAAAGAACTTAATTATAATAAAAAAAGAATACCTGATTTTTTATTAGATATTCGTAAAGGACTTGATAAGAATATATATGGACATATAGAAACTAAAGAACAAATAGTAAGAATATTAGCTCAATATATATCAAATCCAGATGCAAAAGGTTATGTAATAGGAATTAAAGGTTCAATGGGAGTTGGTAAAACTAAATTTATAAAAGATGGAATAGCAAAAGTAATTGATTATCCAATTGCATTTATACCATTAGGTGGTATTTCTGATTCGAGTTATTTAAAAGGTCATTCATATACTTATGAAGGTTCAACATTTGGAAAAATAGTAGAACAATTAATAAAAACAAAGGTTATGAATCCAATTTTCTTTTTTGATGAATTAGATAAAGTTTCTAATAGTCGTTATGGAGAGGAAATAATAAATACTTTAATTCATATAACAGACACAACACAAAATGATAAATATAATGATAAATATATAGAAGAAATAGATTTAGATTTATCAAAATCTTTAATATTTTTCACATTTAATGATATAGAAAAAGTAAATCCAATATTGAGAGATAGAATGATTACTATTTCAATTAATAATTATACACGTGAAGATAAATTAAAATTAACTAAACATAGTTTATTGGAAACAATTTTTAAATCTTATAATTTTAATGAAAAAGATGTAATATTATCAGATGAAATGATTTATTATATAATAGATAATACAATAGAAGAAGATGGTGTAAGAAATTTACAAAGAAATATTAATAATATTTATTCTTATATAAATATGAATAGATATTTAGAAATTGATAATAAAATAATAAAATTTCCATTTAAGGTTAATAAAGATTTTATAGATAAATATTTAATATTAAAAAAGAAAGAAAATGAAACAAAATTATCTATGTATTTATAAATGAAAAAAAGATTAAATTATTTGTTTTATATTTCTATAATAATTGGAATTATATTTTTAATTTTCATAATTAAAAAATTTAATTATTCTAATAATGAAAAATTTAGTTCTTCTATAATTACATTTTTAACCCAAGAGGAAACTAAAAATTTTATACTTAAAGATGAAGATAAATATTTGAATAATTTAAGTATTTATGATTTAAGGGCAAGAAAATGTAAAACTTATATAGAATATTTATATCAAGCAGGTAATAGCACATTAGAATTTACCCAAGAACAAAAAGAAAAGATTTTTAAATGTGCAAATGAAGCAAAATTATATTTTAATAATAATATGAATTGGGTTTTTGCATTAGTTAATAATAATTATGAGGAAGGTTTTCCTCATACAAGAGGAAATATTATATTTCTATCATCAACAATTATAAATTATTCGGATATAGAATTAACAAAAACATTAATTCACGAAAGCATTCATATATATCAAAGATATAATAAAGAAGAAATAAAGAAATATTTGGAAAAAAATAATTTTACAATTTCAAGATTAAGAAATAATACTTCTTTAATGAGAGCAAATCCTGATTTGGATGATTATATTTATAAAGATAAAAATGGAATAGAAATGATAGCAAATTATAATTCAGAATTTCCAACAAGTATAAGTGATATATCATTAACAACATTATCAAATGAACATCCATTTGAATATATGGCTTATACAATAGCAGAAGAATATTCACGAAAAATATTAAATAAATATAATAAAATAAAATAAAATAAAAAATTATTTATTATAAATTGATTTAATAATTTTATAATTATTAGTAAAATCTTTAATTCTTATATTTTGATATTCATCCATATAATTATTGATATTATCTTTATTAATACCTCTATTTTTAAGAGATTGATATTTATTTTGAAAGTCATATACTAGAATATCTATTGATTGTTCTAATAATCTATTAAAATCATTATTCATTCTTTTTTTTCTATATTTAAATCATAAATATTCATTTTTTATTTTATAAGAGATGTCTAATTTAATAGGTTTAACTATAAATGCCTCTTCTACTGACAAATTTAAAATTTATCCTTATAATTCTAATAATAAAATTGCATATTCATTAAAAATAAATGATAATAGTAATATTATTACATTTCATAATAATGAGATGATTGGGATAGGAACATCACAACCAACGGAAAAATTAAATATTTATAATGGTTCATTAAGAGTTTCAAATAATTCCAATCAAATAATTGATATTAATTATAATTCCATTTCTTTTTATAATTCTAATTTTGATTTGAAAGGAACTATTAAAAATGACAATAATAATATTAATAACTCCATTTCCTTATATAGTAATCTGGAAATTAAGGGGGAATTATTTATAAATGAATTTAGACCAATTAATAATAAATGGCATAGAACTAATAATGATAATAAAAATCGTTTTTATTTTGCCAGTAATTCTTCAACAATTTTTGAAAGTCCCAATGGATATGAATTTAGAAATATTAATAATAGTAATATTTATATTACTAATAATGGAAATTTAGGAATAGGATTAACAAATCCTCAAAATAATTTACATATCATAAGTGATACACAATTTCCTCTTAAAATTTCCTCTAAATTACTTAATAATAATGGAACTTTTATTTCTTTAAATACAGAAATATGTAATTGGACAAAATGTGCAATAGGTCATATAAGAACAAGTAATTTTGATGTGGGTGATATTATTTTTATGACAAATAATAATTTAAATTCAAATTCCATAAATTTTAATGATGAAAGATTAAGAATAAAAAGCACAGGTTTAATTGGAATTGGAATAACAAATCCTAATGCAAATTTACATATAAATAATAATGAAGTTAAATTGAGATTAACTGAATCAAATAATTCAAATGGATTATTATTGATGAAATCAAATAATTCTTTTATATTAAATGAAAATAATAATGATTTAATTTTAGGAAGTGCAGGAAAAGAAATAGTTAGATTAACTAGTAATGGTAATTTTAATTTACCTCTGGGAATTTTAAATTTTACCACTAATAAAACACAAATAAATGCTAATAATTATCCTATTATTAATTATGAAAATTTAAATATTAATATTGGTTCAACTGAAACTAAAACTATTTTTAATAATTATGTTGGAATTGGTGGTGTAAATCCTATTGAATTATTACATACTCAAGGAACTATTGCTAGTATCAATAATAATACCAAAAATCATATTAGAATTTTAAATGATAATTCATCCGGATTTTTAGATATTGGAAGTGATTTAAATGGTTTCGCAATAAGAATAAATAATTCAGGTCAATCCTATGGAAATAATAATTATACCGAAAGATTTAGAATTAAAACTGATGGTAATATTGGAATTGGTAATAATAATCCTATTTCAAATTTAAATGATGTAAATTTAACTATTGGTAATAGTTCTTTAAATACAAGTTCTGGATTTTTAATAATAAGTAAAGGAACAAGTGATTTTAAAAGACATTTTAAATTTGGTTATGGAACCAATAATTTTGTAGCAATTGGTGATTTTGGAACTAATAATTCAAGTGGAACTTGGAAAGAACAAATAAGATTTCATTGGAATACACCAAATAATGCTTTAGTATTATTTGAAAATGGTGATTTAAATATAGTAGGTAGATTATATCAAGCTAGTGATAGAAAAATTAAAAAAGAAATTAAAACAATTGACAATGCTTTAGAAAAAGTTGAAAAATTAAATGGAGTAGAATTTAAAAGTATTTATAATAATCAAGAACAACTTGGATTAATTGCACAAGAAATTGAAGAAATAATACCACAAGTTGTTAATTATAATCCAGATACTGACCTTAAATCAGTATCTTATGCAAATTTAGTTCCATTATTAATTAATGCAATTAAAGAATTAAATAAAAAAATAACAAAAATCTAATCTTGTTCTTATATCAATTTTATTAAAAAGGTTTCTTATCCTTCAACGACAGATAGAAATCATACCGAACGTTTTCATCATCATTATTGACACCATATTCGATATAAAGAAACACCTTTCTCACCTTGAACAAGATTTGATATTGTCTGACATAGATACGTCTAACTTCCACTAATTCTTGGCAAAATTCTTGAAGATATCTATCAATAGATACTTCGATATCATCACTGAAAGGAATAGAAGTCAAATAAATATCATATTTCTTATCCTTTTCGCGATTTTCGAAAGCTTGGATTAGTTCCAATATTTCGCGGATTTTATCACAAAACTCAAGTGAAAATACCATTGTTAAATATAAAAATAAATAAAATATAATCAAAATTTATTTATTTTTATTTATTTTAAAACATTTTTAATATAATTGTCAGTAAATGGTTTTTCCATATTTTTTCTGGTTTTAATTGATTTTAAAATTTTAATAAATGAATCATCCTTAGACATTTCTTTATTATTTTCAATATTATTTCTATAAATTTCTGCTAAAAATAAATGATAATTTAATTTAAATTCTTCTTCTGTTTTATTTGTCATATCATTTTTAGGAAAAAAATCTTGATTACTTATATTTGAAATATAATTAGATATTAATGGATTTTTATAAATTAAATTTAATATATTCATATCAAATTCAAATAAAGGATTATAATCATATGATGGAATATTTATTATAGCTTTATCATTCCATATATAATTATTATCATCTATAATAATTGTTCTATTATTAAAAATTAAATCTTTATTTTTTTCTAATAATTTCTTTGAATATTTTTTTGATAAAGATTTTATTATTAATTCTTGTATATATTCCGTTATTTCTTTCGAATAATAATGATCATCTTTTATTAGATTTAAATCTCGACCTATTATTAATTTATTAAATTTAACTTTTAATTTCTTTTCAATATAATCAATTATAGATTTAACATATAATTTAGTTCCATTTGAAAAAATAAAAAATTCAGCGGTTGGAAATATTTCTTTAATTTCTGTTAAAAATTCCTTTAAATATGGTCTTATAAAATTTTCAGGTATTATTTTTGTCCAATCTTTTACATTTATTTTACAGCTTTCATCATTAAATTTTTTATGTTTGCAATTATTTTTAATCCATTCTAATATATCTTTATATTTTAAAATATTAACTGCATTACCTATTAATGTTAAATCTAAATCCAATATGAATAATATAGGTAAATTTGTCATATATATATAAATATTACTCTAATTAAAAAAAATAAATTTATTCATCTGAAAAATAATTATCTGTATCAGAATTCGAATTATAATCATCTGTTAAAACATCATCATTATAAATCGGAATAAATGATATAGTAATATTCATCATATCTTCTTGAATAATACACGAAAACATAATGAACTTATAATCATTTTTAAGAATGAACAAATTATCCGAAAAATCATAAATATCTAATTCAAATTTTTTTGAAAGATATTTTGCAAAATTATGCAAATCATAAACAAATGAATTCTCAATAGTTATTAAACATTCCTTTTCACTTATAATTGCATTTTCAAAAGCAACTAAAGAATTCATCTTTTTTTAAATTAATAAAAAATAATAATAATTCATTTTTAATTAAAATCAATTTTAAATAATACAAAAGAAATCAATCAAATATTTTTTCTTCTGATAAACTCAACACTGCACTTTTAAGGAATGTTTTAATTAATTCCTTATTCAAGGATAATTCAAGATTTATTTTAACTATTTTCTTTAAATTCTCAATTTCTCTTTGAAACAACATTTATTTATCTAATTAAAAATAAAAAAATCAATTTTTAATTATTTATAATTATATTAAAACAAAAGTTTAATTTTATTTCAAATAGAAGATTACCACAGATACCATAACAATACCTGTGATTATTTTCGATAAGAATTGATTCGACAAATCCGGAGTTTTTTCTTTCTCCTCTTCCTCTTTTTCCTTCAAATTGATATATTTGAATAAATCCTTGACAACCATTTTCAAGGCTAATTCATCATCTCTCACAGAAGAACTCATTGTTGATTTAAAAAAAAATTTAAAAAAATAAAATCAATTTTTTCATATTTGTAATAATATTAAAACAAAAGAAGATTTACTTATGCAAAAGCAAAGTTCCTAATGTAACTACCAAGACTGATACTGAGATAATGTTCATAATCCCAACATAATACAATTCTTTTTTGTAATTTTTCAATTCCTGCTTGCAATAAATCAATTCTCTTTCCAAGACCTCCTCACGACAACTTGAAGCTTTCAACAGGATTTTCTGTATGAATACTTTCTCACGCAAACCGGAATACTCACTATTGTGAATAGAAATCTTGTCCATTTTGACAATTAATTTAAAAAAAACAAAAAAATCATTTTTTATTTATTTTGATTTAAATTAATACAAAAGTTTTTAACTTTAGAAATATCTCCAACAAAGATATACTCCACACAGAGCAACAACACCTGTCGTCATTAAGGTATATCCATTAATTTCATTCTGGATAACACGCATTTCATACTTGCGTTCATCTACCTCTTTATCAAGTCTTGCATTGTCTATTTCTTTCTTCTGCTTGAAGAGATCGTAAAGCTCACTATAAGATACCATATTGGTCTCACATATTAATAATAATAATTCAAAAATCAATTTTTTATAAATTATAATCATATTAATACAAATTGATATAAAAAACAAAAGTCAATTCCAAGTGTTGAAAATCAATACACCAGCTCCAATTAAAGAGGCATAGAAAATCCACTTTTGCATATTCCTTTTTTTCTTGAGGTCATCAATTTCTTCATCTAAATTCTGCAAGAATTGTTTGAATGAGATATCATAATCTGCATTAATCATTTCCTTGCGATGATTATCACTGATGATAAACTCTGAAGATAGAAAATCTCGCTTTGACATTATTATCGTTATTTTTTAATTTATCAAAAAAATCATTTTTTTAATTATTTAATATAATTTAATACAATTAAATATAATTAACAAAATTAACAAAAATTTCCCTCATTTTTGCTAAAATAGAGACTACTAAATCTCACCACCTATTCCACCCCTGTCTTACAAGTTGAAACAGACACACCACTAGCGCCGATGTTAGCACGCAGTTTATGATCTGATTGTAGTTTTCTTGCTCTTGAAACTCTTTCAAACGCTTGTTGTATTCCAACTTCACCTTATTTGCTTCAGTTCTGTCAGGATATCGAAGGTTGTTCAAAAGTTCCTTGAGTTCAATCTGATTAAGTCTGATCTGACTTGAAGACGAATTATCGCGTCCTTTCTCAAGTTCTGAAACTCTTTGAAACGCTTCGTCCAAGGACTTTGTGAGATTATCAATAATTTCATCTCTCTCGGCATCATTCGCATTTTGAATAGGTCCTCTACCAGCTTCAGCACGTTGATTTTGTTGTACAACACCTCTAACATCCCCTGATCCCATACCAGCATTTGTTGTTTGATTTTGCACCACAATACCACCGTTTTGAACAGGTCCTCTACCAGCTTCATTACGACGATTTTGCCATTTGCCACCACCGCCCCTGCGGTTTGGCACTCCATCACTCCCTGTTGCTGGTGCTCCACCAGCTGCCAAAGAATGGTTCCGTTCTGCACCACCGTCTCCACGGTCTGGTGCTCCTCCACTCCCTGTTGCTGGTGCTCCACCAGCTGCCAAAGAATGGTTCCGTTCTGCACCACCGTCTCCACGGTCTGGTGCTCCTCCACTCCCTGTTGCTGGTCCTCCACCAGCATTCAAAGAACGGTTCCTTTGTTTCCAACTACCTCTACCTCCTCCTCCTTCACGTTTTGGTTCTGCACCACTCGGTTCTGCGTTTTGACTAGACATAGTTGCCCTCATTTTTTCAAAAACAAAAAATAAATCATTTTTTATTTAATTCAATATAAATTAATACAAAATTAATTAAATCTAACTTTGATTAAAGTTAGAGATAACAATGAAACACATACAATTATTAAATTGATTTGTATTTTAATGTCTTTAATATCTTGTTTGATTTCATTGTATTCTTCTTCGCTCATTTTTTTATTATAAATTAAATAAAAATAAAAATCATTTTTTTATTAAAATAGCAAATAAAAAAACAAAAATTAAATTATTCACTTATCTTAAAAAATTGCAGTGAAAATTCATAATGACTGTTTTCAATAGTCTTGATAGTAATATCAAGAGTATCTATTCCAAAAATTTCTCTATATCGGAATAAATCATTTGATAATTTCACAATAATAAATTCAAGTTCTTTTGCAATAATTTTTCCAAGTGCAATTAAAGTTCCATCAAATTCCTTGATGTTCAAGCAAAACTTATTATTACTTGAATTAACTACTGCATCATCTTGTGTAAATTTACAAATAAAATCAATAAACTCGCAAACAGAACACATTTTTATTTTAATTAAAATAAAAATAATATCATTTTTTAATTTATTAAAAATGAATTAAAACAAAAAATTTAATCTCGTTTTTCGTTCAATAGTATCTTAATCACCGTCATTTGCATCCTCATCGGAATTTTCAGGCTGAGTGTCTTCTTCGGACATATCATCCGAATATTCTTCAAAATACACATGAACTTGAATTTCTAAATTTTCACTGTTTTCTCTTTCATACTCGAAAAATAATAGCATTGTGAATTTTTCAACACCGATATAGTTTTCACTGTATTTGGAATATTCGAGACCTGTTTGATCATATTCATAATCAATTATATTCTCCTCAAAAACATCAACCAATTCAGGAATACTTCTCTTGAATGCGATTAAGTCGCCAACCAATACCGCAGGAATATATATAATATATATTTTTTCCTCATTGGTTTTTTGATATTCATCAATAGCCAATCGAATCCAATTCAATACATCGCTCATATCATCGCATCTACAAGTTATATTATTTTCTTCGCTTTCGCTCATTTTTTAAATTAAAATTAAATAAAAATAAATCAGTTTTTAAATAATTTCATATAAATAAAAACAAAATATGATTAATAAATATAATAATGTCTTTAGGTTCTGGAGTTCTTAAAACAAGTGGTGCCATTAAATTTTCAGAAATTGCAAATGTATTTGGTTATGGTAAATCAAATACGAGTAATATTAAATTATCAGATTATTATAAAAATGGTGATTATGTAACTAATAGTTTAGAATCAGTTATACCAGATAAAGATATATATCCAAAACAATCTTTAAGTGTATCTCAATTAAAAGGACGTTCTCCAAGAATTAGAATAATAAATACAACTACATTTAATGATATAATTAATAATAATATAAATATTGATTCAAATAATTATATAATAAGACAATATGATATAAATACAGATGGAGCAATATCTTATGATGGATTATTAAAAATAAATATACCTTTCGAAGGTGATTATTCATTTGCTTATTTATATGTAAAAAATAATATATCAGATACAAATGATATTAGTAGCGGTTTTTCATATATTGGTAAAATAAATTATGGAATTGAGGAAACTATACAAATTACTACAGAAACTTTAAATAATTGTAGAATTTATTATACAAATAATAGTAGTACATATATACCAAATTCAGTATCTAGTATATATATAATTAAAAATATAAATCCTTATAATGAATATTATTAATAAAAAAACAAAAAAATCTAGTATTCAAAATCACTTTCACTTTCATTTTCATTATTATTATAAGCATCCGAATAATCCCAATAGTCTCTAATACAACTAGTAATACTTTCATATTCATTATCTTCACATACAGTTTCATTTTCTGAAACATCTTCATTTTCTTTATAATAAATAATAGATATGATTTCAAAATCATTTTCAATAATTTTAAAATGCAAATCTAAGTAAAATCTTAATTCATATAAAAAATACCATTCACATAAACATCTTTGATTATTAATATCAATAACACATACCTTAATTTTTCTTAAAAGATGATTGATAAATCTAGATAATTTTTCAGTAATAGTTTCATTTATATTGTGATTTTCAATTTCATAAGAGTTAATTTTTAAAATAAGAGTTGTTTGTTCGTCAGTTTTTTGAAAAGTTTGAATTTGATTGCGTATTTTTTCAATAATTTCAAACTCTTTTTTATTTTGCATTATTTTAAAAAAATAATATATAAATTAAATCATTTTTTTATTATAACAAAAATTTAATTTTGTTATACTTCACAAATTTGAATTTTAAATTTGCAAACATAATCAGAATTCATTGAAATACTGATTTTGATTTTTTTGTTATCGTTGGTTTTATAAAGAAATAATTTATTTGAAATTTCGATAATTTCAACATTATTTAATAATCTTCCGATTTTTTTTCCATAATGTTTAATATTACCTGTAATATCAAATAAACTTTCTTCAAAAGTGCGAATAGTCTTTATTCCAAAATTATAATTATTTAAAGCTGTTTCAATTTCAGTTTGAGCAATTCCAGAAATAAGACAAGTCATTTTTTAAAGTTTTATTTAAAGAAAATTAAAATCAATTTTATTTTTTTTTATTTATTAAATAATACAAAAATTTAATTTCAAACCTCGTTATTACAACAATATTTGACAAGATACATAGATGTAATTACAATTCCAACAGTAATTAAAATTTTTGCACCCAAATCTCGATAGTCAATCGATGGCGTTTCATCATCAATAGGAATATCAGGAATATCAAAATCCGGTGATGATATAGTTTCATCATCATCTTCTGAACCATAAACATAAATCCCTAATTCGCTATTGGAATAATTGGTTCCGAGAATAACACGAAATTCGCATTTATTTTTGTCAATAGTCCAAGTAATCCAAGAATAAATATTCCGATATTTGATGACATAATTATTATCATCATTGAACTCTATAGAACAATTATTTAATTCACGGAAAACTTCATTTAGATAAGATAAAAGACCATTCGAATTTAAATCAGCATTATAAATCAAACTGTTTAAATCTTGTCTATTATACATATCAATCAATTCATTGATACAATTCGCAAATGAACTGTTATCGTTAGGTTTTACTACAGAATAATAGACATAATCGAAATCTTCTTCTGCAGAATGAACCAACATATTTTATTATTAATTAAAAAAAACATTATCAGTTTTTGATAATAAAAAAAAATAATAATACATATTTATGAATAAATACCTTGAAGTATGAGAACATTTTCAATATCTGATTGTTCAAATTGATGCATATTAATACAATTATTTAGAGTTTCATTTTGAGGAGTAATTAAACCATCATTTTTTTTAATATTATTTACAGCATCAATAAGAATTTCTTTGGCTTTTTTATAATCTTTATTTTTATAATAAATTAATCCCATTGTATGTTGAAAATCTGGATTATTTTTACCTGAATTATTATAAATTTCTTCTGCTTTTTTAACTGTTTCATTATCAATAAATTCATTATTACCAACAAGTTGAGTTAATTTAACATATTCGCCATTTTGATATAGAAAATTATTATTATTAACAGTAGTGGTAAATATACCAATTTTAGAACCTTCAAAAAGAATATTTTTATTAAAAATAAGACTTTTAATGGTGTCTTTATTTTGATAAATATAATAAGAAAGATTAATTTTATAATTAAATTTAATTTTATCGAAATAATTAATAAGTTTATTAGCACAATCACTAGAAATAAAATAAGAACTTTTAGCAATCAAAACTTTAAAATAATCGAATGAATTTAAAAATTTAAAATCAGTGGAATTTTCATTAACTGCAATAGATGTAAATAATAAATCATATTCAATAGTTTTAATTTTTTCTAAGAATTCTAGAAAATTATTCGTAAATTCATCAATAATAATAAAATCATCTTCAATAATATAATTATATTTATTTTTACTATTTTTGATTAATTCTAAAGCCCTTAATTGTTTTTGAAAATTAGATAATTGATTTGTATTTAAGGGAGTAATTAAACCTTTAAAATCATTATCTTCAATTGCATCTTTATTTAAATCAACTTTTTCTTTATATTTATCAATATTTTTTTCAATATCTGATGAAGAAGGATTATTAATTTGAATAAAATTATATTTAAATCCGGATTTATCCAAAAGAACTTTTAATTTTGCTAATTGTTGATTTAAATGATGAAAACGAACTTTTAAATGTTCCGAAGTGATTAAATAAATATCCATTATAATTTCTTTAATTTATAATCTTTAAGTCTGTTGAATATTACTAATAATAGTTTCAACTGCAGATAATCTTTGAGATAATTCAGGTCGTTTTTCAACTTCTCCAAGACGATAAGATAAATCAGTGATACTATTTACATATTGTTCCATAGGATTTAAACGATTACTAAGTTCAGTTAATTGTTCATTATAATTGTTATTTTCAAGATTAATTAAACGATTATTGAGAGGTTCAACATTTACTTTAGGTTCAACTTCAAGATTATAAACTCTTGCTTCAAGATTATCAATTTTATTTAATAATTCCAGTTGTTTTTTTAATTCAGCATTTTCATTTTTAAGATTTTCAATAGATACTGATAATTGATGTAAAACACCATCAACTGAAGGTTTTGCTTCAAGTTCTTTTAAACGAACAATTATATCACTTAAATCTGGAGAATTAGCGGAAGCAAATTCAGGAGATTGAGATGAAAGTTTATCTACACGCTCATTTAATTGAACATAAAGACGATATAAAGGATGTTGTTCCATATTATCTTTTTATAATAATAATATAAAAAAAAATGACATATTTTTATATATATATAATTATAAATGATTGTTCCAATTCGTTGTTTTACTTGTTCAAAGGTAATTGCTGATAAATATGATTATTATATGGAAGAAATGTCAAAATTAGAGAAATCAGGAAAGAAGAATGAGGACCCTGATTATAAATATTTTAGTAATATTCATACAAAAGAAATTTTAGATAATTTAGGATTAACTAGATATTGTTGTAGAAGAATGTTAATATCTACGAGTGATATGATGAATATAATTTAATATAATAATAATAATAATGGATACTAAAATAATAGAAGAGACGATAGAAAAGAAATTTAATCAATTATTGAAAGAAATACCGGCATTTATTAAAACAGAAAAAACAGAGGAAAAGGATTTTTTTAATTTTTCAATTATAGATATTTATAATAATACGATACAAACTATAATTGATATAATAAATGAATTTATGAGAATTATGGATAATACGAATAGAGATAATTATTTAATGTCTTTTTTAAATATATTTTTTAAGGAAAAACGAATGTTTTATATAGGTATAATTTTAATCATATTATCTTTTGTTATATATTTTATAGACGGAGCAACAATTTAATGATTATTTATAATTATTATATTGCGATTTTAATTTTAGCGATTTTTTTTTATTTAATTTCAAATAAAAATCCATCAATTTTATTGGCTATTATTATTATTATTATTATAGGTTATTATTATTTTAATTATATTTATAAATATAATGATGAATTAAAAACTACATATGAAAATAAAATTAAATTAATTGAAAATGAAATAGTAGAACAAAATAGACCAGAATATGATATTAAAATATTTTCAAAAGAAATTAAATATTTAGATAAAGATAATTATTTAGTAGAGATATTATTAAATGTTAGATTTATTAAAATATTTGATTCATCTAAATGGGGTGCATTAATTTTATTATTCGAAAAATTAATGAAATATTATATATATATATTAAGTGATAGATATGATATTAATATTCATTTTCAAACATTTTTAAATTTAAGAACAACAATAATTAAGGAATTATATTCAAGTTTTGTAATAATACCTCAAAAACTTAAATATATTTATAATTTAAATCCATTTGAAGAATTAGAAAAAACAATAAAAAATTTTATTAGACATTCTCGAAAAATGGTGATAATAATAGAAAAATATGGATTTTTAAATAAAGAAGTATATTATCTTCAAGATACTCAATTTAAACCATATGATAATAATAATTTAGAGGTTTATTAAGTTCTATTATTATTAATAATATTTGGAAAATTTAAAGAATTATAATTATAATCACTCATATTATTAATATTAGTTGAAGACATTGATGGTGCAAAATCGTGAAAAAAATTACCACCTCCTTTAATTTTTTTATTTGATAAATATTTATTAAGTAAATTATTAACAGTAATGGTTCCACCACCAAAATTTAAAGGAGTTTTAGCATAAGAATTATAAACATTTTCAAAATCATTCATATTAATTTCCATATTTTGAAATTGTTCAAAATCTTTCATTTTCTATTTAAATAAAACTTTTTTTATTTTTATAAGTAATATGAGTAAAATAACACCTGATGGTTTTATAAAAACTGATATATTCAACGATTTTTCAATTTTTAATTTAAATAATACCATTATTGGTCAATATTCAGCTAAAATTAATAAAGGTAGTAATAATGTTATTATTGGTAATAATGCAGGTAAAATTGGATTAAGTTTAAATAATTCAACTTTAATAGGTGCTAATGTTGGTAGTGAATTATTATATAGTGATAAAATAATATCAATTGGAAATGAAAATTCAACTTTAAGGGATTTAAAGGAAGTGATTAATATAGGTCATTTAGGAAAAATAGAAAATTCAAATACAATTCATATAGATAATTTTAATAATCCAGTGGATAAAATTTTAGGAACTGTTAATTCACAATTTATGAGTTCATTAAGTAATTCAATTTATTTGGGTATAGGTAATTATAAGGATATACCAATAGTTATAAGTTCTAAAAGAAATATAGATACATCATCACAATTTTTTATAGATGGTTCAATAAATACAGAAATAATTAAAATAGATAGTATTAGTTTTAAATATAATGATAATTATAATATAATTTATAATTTACCACCATTACCTAATTATGAAAATGCATATTTAACAGTAGATAAATTTGGAAATTTAGAATGGTTAGAAATTAGCGAAAATCTTATTAAAATTATTCAATCATCTGCAAATATTATATGTGAAAATTTGGATATAAAGGAAATAATAGGAAATGGACTTTTAATTTCTAATTTAAATATTTCAAATTTTACTACGGATGATTTAAAGGAAGGATTATTAAATATATATTTTAAAACTAGTTTAGTTAATAATATATTTTTAAATTATTTAAAATTTATAACTAGTGATTTAATTTCAGGTAATTATTATAATGATAATAAATATAAAATTAATTTTTATAGTAATATAGAATTAATAACAACTGATAATTTTAATTCTAATGTTTATTATTCTTATAATGATTATTATAGTAATTCATTGAATTATTATAATAATATAAATAGATTTAATGAAGGAACATCAAATCTTTATTTTAATTTAAATTTAGTTAAAATAAATTTTGATGAAATTAAAGAAGGAAAATCAAATTTGTATTTTAATTCTAATGATTATGAAAGAATAATTTTAGAAAATTTAAAAACAACAGATTTTATAAAAGAAGGACAATCTAATTTTTATAATTCAAATATAAATTTAAATAACTTAATTCAACTAAATACAGATTTTATAAAACAAGGAATATCAAATTTATATATTAATGATTATCAAATTTATAATTATTTAAATTCAAATTTTCCAATAACTGATAAAATAATTACCGGAAATTCTAATTATTTTTTTAATAATATTAGTAATTTTGATATAAATACTGATAAAATTAGAGAGAGTATTAATAATAAATATCTTAATAATTCTAATGAAATTCTTCGAATTATTCAATTAAATACAACATCAGATTTATATAATCAAGGTTCTTCAAATTTTTATTATGAAGAAAGAAAAGGTATTGAAGATTTTAAAAAAATAGCAATAAATTCAAATATTACAAATATAATAAAAGAAGGAGAAAAAAAATTTATTAAAAATAATTTTTATAATAATAATTTAATTGTTAATGGATTTCTAAAAAGTTCTAATATTAATGATATTGATAAACAATTATTAACTAATAGTTTAGAACCTAATATTGGACCTCTAACAGATGTAATACAATCCTATAATTTTAATAATATATATTTTAATGACCGTTTAAGTAATATAGAGTTAAAATATAATTCTGAAAATATACCAATCGAAGTTCCTTTTATAGTTATTGATAATAAAGTTGGAATATGTAATCCTAATCCACGATTTCAATTAGATGTTAATGGTATAATCAATTCTTCAAATTTGCTAATAAATAATAATAATATAAGTAATCTTTATATTAATTCAAATTATTATTTAACAAATGCA
>Ga0129336_10000875_pt1 | contig 17897 bp, 17 predicted proteins | sample CPB6_02_DNA_FD_96878 | JGI IMG/M metagenome (GOLD analysis project Ga0129336, IMG submission 96878) | Freshwater to marine salinity gradient microbial communities from Chesapeake Bay, USA - CPBay_Sum_0.6_0.2_DNA | ecosystem: Environmental > Aquatic > Marine > Coastal | place: USA: Chesapeake... | reverse complement strand
TTCAAGATCTTTATAACCTTGTTGAAGTTCTTTAGCACTATTTTGAGCGTCAGCAATTCTATTTAACCGAAACTCTTCCTCAATTGTTTGAGTACAGGTAGGACAAACCGTATTTTCTGTAAAGAACTTGTGCTCTTTGGTAATGGTGGATACTTTTTGTGAGATTTTACCCTTCAAGTTTCCCAATTTCCTAAGTTTATCAGTTGCGCCAACAACTTCTTCTTGTTCTTTAATATATCCAAAAATACTCTCTTCGGTAGTTGCATTTTGACGCATATAAGCATCAACTTCAGCAATCAAATTAGTAATCTTTTGTTTATTGGCATTAATATTATCCTTTCCACGACTTTCCAACTGCTCAATAAAGTTCTTCTGCATTTGAACTTTATCTTTGAGAGATTCTTTCTTAAGATCCAAAGATTTGATCTGATCCTTCTGCTGACGAATTTTATCTTTAATCAAGTTATTCATCGAGGAGAAGATACGAATATCCAATAAATCCTCAATCACTTCTCGACGATGCGCTGTAGTCAGTTGCATGAAAGGTACAAAAGTACTAGAACCCAGAATCACAATCTGAGTAAAAGACTTATAGTTGACCTTTAGAATATTTTCTTCTAAAATTTTTTGATTAGCACGATCATCTGCTTCTTTATGAAGTTGTTTACCATTCACTTCAATATCAAAAATATTTGGTTTAATTCCACGACGAACCAAATACTCACGATTATTCACAGAAAACTCAATCTCTACCAGACAGTCCTTTTCATTGGTGCTGTTAGGAAGTTGAGGTTTATTGATCTTACGAAATGGACGATTAAACAATACAAAGGTTAAGGCATCCAGTACTGTAGATTTACCAGCACCATTTGTACCGACAATTAAATTAGTATGATTTTTTTGAAAATCTATTTCTGTAAACTGGTTACCTGTTGAGAGAAAGTTCTTCCAACGGATTTTTTTAAAGATTATCATTAATGTAAGAAATCATATTATAGAGAACTTTTGGATCTTCTTTCAAAAGACCTAGAGACATATTGCAAGGTTTACAGAGAAGACCTCTAACTTTTCCTGTTGTGTGATTATGGTCTACTTGTGGTTGTTCCAATTCACAATCGCAGATTTTACATTTATTATTTTGCCCTTCTATCATAGCAGAAAATTCTTCTGTCGTCAAACCAAATTTTCGTAATAAATGACTTGCCGAACATAGATCCCTTCTCCTTTTTCTTTTTTCTGGACTTTCATTATAATAATTTTTCATATTACGATCTAGTTGACATACTTTACATCTTGAAGTGTAAAGATTTTGCCCCCTTTTGCCTATCCTTTTAATATAAAATTCCTCAACTGATTTTTCGATGAGACAATCATTACATTTTTTTATTTCCATAAAAAGGTGTATAACTTTTTATATTTATAATACTACCTAAAATATATCAATCATTATTTTTAGGTGGAATTACAATATCATCTGGAGTAATTACAGCATACTTATAGTTGTAAAGTTTACAAGTCTTTATGGCAAGCGCATCATCAACTTCAACTACATCCATTTCTTTCTCTTCTTGGTCTTCCAACATCAAGGCATAACGAGTCGCATCATCTTCTTCCTCGAAGAGAAATAAAACTTTTTCACCATATTTGTCTTGGACGGCAAATGCACCATCTCCCTTTTGGTCTTTAAGTGTAAGAAGAAACATTACTCAACTTCGCAAGCCTCTCTATAAAGATTTTGTAGAATTCCTTTAATGATGTTCTTATCAAACTGAACTTCAGATTCATCAATATAACGATTTAGAATTGAAATAGTATTCTCTTCCTCATCAACTTGAAAATCTTCACTTTCTTGAATTTCAAAGTTCTCAATAATTTTAAGATCTTGAATTCCTACCGTATATAATTTATCTACAAACTTTTCAAAATCCTTTGCTTTTGTTTTTTTACGAACGATAATCTTTACAATTTTATTCTCATACTCCCTAGCATCAAATGTCTGGTAAGGAGTATCCTCATAATAAAGATTATAGAATAATTTATAAGGATTATTAATTGGAGTATGCTCTAGGGTTTCCGTATCAAAGATATGAAATCCACGAGTATCATTCACATCTGTCCAGTACATTTCATAAGGATTACCAAGATAGAAAATGCGTCCATTATCAGAACGAGTGTGGTAATGACCAGAAAATACCTTTGTGAAGTTTGAAAAAATATTCGAATCCAGTCCATGTTCCTCCATAATCAAATTGCGATTGACACGAAAACCCTGAAGTTCTAAGTGCCCAAATGCAACATTTGCCTTTGACTTTTTGATTACATTCATCGTTTGTTCATAGTTCTCACTACAAATCCAAGGAATGAAAGTCATATCAATTCCACCAACCTTTGTATTTGTTGGAGAACTATAAGTTTTGATGTTTGAATAAGTCCTAAGAAGAAGATCTGGAGAATTTACATGATTAGTATTTTTATAGTAACAATCGTGATTACCAACAATCATATGAACTTCATACTTACGAAGAGGTTCGAATACAACTCTCTTTGCCCATTCCAGACTTTGATAATCAATTGACTTGCGACTATCAAATGCATCACCCATATGAATGACTGCTTCTACCCCGTGCTCTTCAAGGGCAGGAAAGAAAACATTCCTATAGAAGAGTTCAAAGTAATCATGAAGATGTTTTGAACCTTTTTTACATCCATAATGAGTGTCTGTTAAAATGGCAATTTTCATCGGTTGTTGTTTCTGTATTGGATTGCGTCCTTCATACTATTATACTCCGAATTGTTCCCAGAAAGCAAGTTGTCATCAATCATCATAACTTCATCAAAACCAGTGCGTTCGATAATCTTGGTCTTGATTTCCAATTGCTTTTTCTCCTTTTGAATTCTTCTCAAAAATGCGTAGTGAATAATTTGAGTAAAGTATGCAAATGGATTCTGAGACCTTTTAGGGTTAAAGTTATGAATGTATTGAACACAATTCTCGATCCCGTCAGAAATCATATCCTCACGGAACATATAATTAACGAAGTTTGGTTTATAGGATAAATGAGTAGCAATCTTCAAGAAACAATCACCTAGATAATTAGGAATCCTAGGTTTTCCTTCCCAAGGTCCTGACTTTGGTGGTTCTGTATCATATTTTTGAATGAATAATTCCCGTGCTTTCTCAACTTTTTCCCTATAAATTGTGATTGCTTCTAAAAATTCTTTATTATTTACATAATGTTCTGATTTTTTCTTAGGCATGGCATTTTTCTTATTTTTGAGTTTTATAAGTTATGTTTATTATACCATACTTTGAAGGGGCTTGACAACTACTGAAATATTGTGTAGACTACCTTTGTCCCGGTTGAAGATGAGAGTTTAGCTTTCTTTAAGATCATTAAAGATCTTTTCAAGTTTCTTACGAGCATCATCTACAGAAGAAACATATCCCATTTTATTTGTTAATTTAACCTCTCCATTATCTCCTATTGACTCAATAGGTTCATCACTAAGATATTTTTTATAAAATCCAATAGTCATTTTATCACTGATCTCAGTCATTGTAATAATTTTATCCAATTTTATAAAATAAAAATCATCATCTGGAATTTCCATCCATGGTTTAATTTTTATTATCATTCCACTCATAGATTGTTGTATCTTCATTACAACGGGATTTTGAAGCACTACAATAGGATCTCCATCATTCTCATCAATACATACTAATGAGAATACCTCCTCACCTGATACAAGTTTTAAACTGCAATAAAACTCTTCGCCCATTATTCTTTTATCGGTATGTTTACAATATCGTAATTAAAGTTTTCTTCGTTATAAATTTTAATTCTTTCTATTAAGTGATTAAGTGTATAATTTTTTCTTGACTTATAACTGATATCATCGGCAATATCATATAGAGTTGCTTTTACTTTATTTTCACCTTTTCTGAGAACTCTTCCGATAGATTGAAGATTTCTGATTCTTGATTTACTAGGGGAAGCAAAGACCACATTATGTAGATTTCTAATGTTGATACCAGTAGAAAAAGTACCATAAGAAGCAACAATGATTGCATTATTTTCCTTTTCAGTTATTTCACGAACCTTTTCTCTTTCTTCAGTTTCCACTCCACCATGAATAAAGAAAACATGACGATTTGGTGATGTGTTATTATTTATTAGGTGATATAGAGGTTCCCCATGACCTTCTACTCTTGAAAATAAAACGAGAGTATTTCCTTTTAAATCTAATGTAAGATTTTTAATGAAGTTATTTCTTTTTTGGTGATTAATGATATATTGAACCTCGTCCTCAAAGATATCAAATCGATTCGGTGGGTGTTTCAATAGAAGTATTTTAATATCTAATTTGGCAAGATGACCTTTCTGCATCAGTTCATCAGTCTTAATAATCTTATATGAAGGACCGAACAATCCTTCTAGAACCCACTTATGAGTCTGACTTCCATCAAGTGTTCCAGTAAATCCAAAACGATATTTTGCATCACAAAGCTTTGTCATTATAGATATTAATGACTTGGATTTAAACTGGTGTGCTTCGTCTCCTACGACTACATTAAATCTAGCAAAATACTGCTTAGGCAATTTGTAAATACTTTGCCAAGTAGTAATGATGACTTGAGAATCAGTTTCTCTTTCCTTACCAGCATAGATCTTGTGGCAATATGAACCAACATCCCACCCATAATCTGCAAAATCTTTATACATTTGTTCTACAAGGGAAGTCGTTGGGACAACTATCAGAATATTTTGCTGTTTCTCAACATAATATCTCACAACAGAGTATATCATTAGAGACTTTCCAGAAGCAGTTGGAGATATCAATAACTTTCGATTATGTCGCAAAGCGTCGTATACTCCCTCGACTTGGTAATCACGCGGGGCGTGTCTACTAATTGCAGTCATATAATCTTTCACACCTTCCTTTGAGATTCCCTCATTTATCTCAAAAGGAAGTCCATAGAACTTATTGTCTACAAATTCGTATGTATATTCATGATCTTCGCAGAATTTAATAATTCTATCTAAGAGACCAATATAAATTTCACCAGTCTGTGTATTGAATAGGCGAATCTTTCCGTCCCAGTATTTGTTCCGATACTGAGGGCTGAATTTTGCATTAGGAACCTCAAATGTGAATTGGTCTGCTAATTCATAATAAATGTGAGGTTCTGCCTTAATATACAGATATACTTCATTCTTTTTTGATATGATCAAATGAGACATTCATAAAATATCAGTTATAGGTATTTATTGGGAATAAAAAAGAGGCATTTCTGCCTCAGTTAAATCCTGATTGAAAACGGTTCCATTCAATCGCATTCTTGATTTGGTAAGTTCTATTGGAAACTGTCTTGATAATTTCTTCTAAGAACTTAAGCATAATATCATAATATCTGATTTTAAGATCTATTTTATTGAGTCTTTCATCGGCATCCATATACCTCTGTATGGCGTCTTTCTCTCTTACTTTATACGGAAATGGTTCTTCAATATAAACCTCTGCTGGTGCCTTTCCTGTGTAGTAATTGTGTCGTTCTAATTTAACTTTATTATAAGTTTCTCTTGCTTTCTCCCGAAGAAGAGTAATTGTATTGTAGATTGTATAATATTTGGAGTGAAGTTGAGGAATTTTTAAAGATTCATCGTGTAGGTTGTCAGGGTCAATAACAGAATCTCTCTGCCACATCTCCTGAATTTCGTCAAGATTCATAATGCTTTGCCATTTGTTCCTAGTATATCATAGATTGTGTATTTAAAAGTAACTTGCGCTGTAAGAAAAACTACATCAGTTGGAGTTGCATCAAATTCTAATGATGACAATGACATTGGAAATAAGTCTTTAAATTTTATAATAGCAACATCTCTATAGTTGCTATTCAAAATATGAAGTGATCCATCACTAAATGCTTCTTTTGAATCTCTTATTCCCAAATCATTCGTGGTTAAATTTCTATATTGTTCTGCAGTTTCTGGAAAACCTAATCCAGTTAACCAATTATGAATTGCCATATAATTTTCCATGTTCTCATCAACAAGAAATTTTAACGTCAAATCTCCATATGTCAAAATTTCTCCAGGAACATCAATCGTTTTTAAATATGTTGGTTGTTTAGCAACTCCTAAAGTAATTTCTGGAATTCTTGCAGAATTGCACATGAATGCAACTTTAGGTTCTTTTGCCAGAGTAAACTTAAATCCTACTGGAGATAAGAAATTTCTATTTTGAATTTGATTTGCAAATGCTGAAGTTGCCATTATTTTGATTTTGTAAGTTTTACTAACACTGGAGTTGCATCAATATAATGTCATTATCGTCTTTTATTTGTATTTAGATAAAAAAAGGGATCCCGAAGGATCCCCCATAAGATTTGTGAGAAAGACTCACATAAGATTAGTAACCTTGACTCTTCTGTAGTAACGGTTAGAGTTTCTGTACAGACGACCAGCGCCAACAGTAGTACCTTCCGCAAATGGGTTAGCAACAATACCGTAACGGGTCTTGAAGCCAATTTTTGGTTGGAAGGAGTTCTCACCAACGGCACGAACCATTTGGAGAGGAACATATGGGCAGTAGAAGAGACCAGCATCATAAGGGGAAGAACCCTTATAACCAACAACATAGTATTGATTAGGTTCTACGTTTGCCGAATATGGGTCAATGTAGACTCTATACTTACCTTGAAGAATACCGGCAAAGGTGTTGCCAGTGTCATCAACGTTAAGGTTAGCATTAAGTGCTGGGGTATAATCAAGAACGCCTGCCATGGTGAGTGCCGAAGCAACGTCTGCCGAGCAGAGGATCATGTTACCCTTCCCTCTACGAGTTCTTTGTGCGATTGCGTTAGCATCGCGCTCGATTTGGAAAATAAGACCTTTGAACTTCTCAACCGACCAACGACCGTTTGAGTCAACGTCAAGGTCAAAAGTACCAGCGGTAGCAGTATTTGCTTGAGCACCAGACTCAGCAACGTTATAGATGGTACGAATAACTTCGCGGTTGATTTCAGCAAGAATCTCAGTTGAGAGAAGATTTGCCAATTCCGCTTCAGCATTCAAACCATGAATTGCCTTGAGGTCTTGTGCGAGTTCTAACGAGTACTCAGCTTTCAGAGCGCGTGACTTTGCAGTAACGGTGACTTTCTCGATTGAGAATGCCATTTCGTTGAACTGAGGACCACCAGTCTGTCCAAGGTTTTCTGCGTTATCAGTACGCATACCTTGACCTACGTTATAGGTGGTAGCGTCACCTGAAGCACCTGTGGTTGGATCAAGAAGACCTGGGTTTGAACCACGCTGAGTGGTAGTACCAAGACCAACGTTTCCGTTTGTCCAACCTTCGTCTTGAGCAAAGCTTGAATCTTGTCCAGAGAATGCGGAATCTACTTCGTTGAAGAGTGCTTCCGTACCATCTTGAGTCTTATACTTCGAACGCATTGCGAAGATAAGTCCAGTAGGACCATTCATTGGTTGAACACCTGCGAGGTCATATGCAACCAAGTTAGGCATTGCGCGTCTGATCAAGGAGATCAGAACTGGATCGAAACCAGCGACAGGTGAAGTAGCGGTGCCACTGAAACCAGCAGCATTAGCACCACCATAAGTGCCTGATTGTGTGTTGCTTGTTGGACCTTCTGAAAGGAACTCACGCTCTTCGCGGAGAGTTCTTTCTTGGTTTTCGAGCAGGACAGCGGTTACCATTCTACGATGAGAATCCTTGATTGAATCAAGTCCCTGATAGTCCAGGATTGGTGCCCACTTCTCCTGCAAATATTCTGCATTGAACATTTGCATTGGTTTTACCTCTATTTAAAACGTGTTAGTTTGATTTGTTTATAATTTAAAAATCACTTAGTAGTTCTACTGAGAACTGAGAGATAACTTTCCATAGCACCACTAACTTGTGGAGTTTCTGGATATTCTACGCTTTCAGATAAATTCTCAGTAACTTCTCTTTGAGTACCAGCATTAGATGGGAAATACGATTCCCTCAGAGTTACCAGTTTCTCACGATAGTCTGACTCACTATCAAACTCAACATTTTCTGCAAGAGAAGCGAGTTTGTCCTTCTGAGAAAGTGCGAGACCCTCAGCGACATCTGCAAAGATTACATCAGCAACCGACTCTGCTAATCTGTTATTAAGAGCAATATTCTTTTCGATTTGCTCGTTGAGTTTTTCTTCCATTTCATCAAGTTTATCTACCATACTCTCGATTACATCATATTTCTCTTCAGGGATTGATACATAATGATCTTCAAAAAGACCTTTCATTCCTTGGAGGAATGATTCAGTCATTTCAGTTTTAAGTCCTTGCTCAATTGCAAGTGCATTTTCTGAAACCCACTCATCGGCAACATACTCAAGATAAGCATCAACTCTTTCGATGAGTCCTTGCTTAATGGTTTCAACTTCTTCAATAAGTGCATTTTCATAAGTTTCTTGAATCTGCTCTTTGATCTCAGATACTTTTGATCTAATAGCAGCTTCGAAGATGGTACGTGCTTTCTCTTGGAATTCCTCAGAAAGCTCCTCACCAGCAAGGAGAGCATTGACATCTTCTTCGATGTCATACTCTTCCTTCATTTCATCTTCTTCATCTTCCTTAGAAGATTTTTTCTTTTTATCTTCTTTTGAATCTTCTTCGGTATCGTCTTCGCTACCTTCATCTTCCTTTTCGGAAGCTTCTAAAAGTGCCTCATCTTCATCATACTCGGCATCTTCTTTAGCAAGACTTTGCATAGGATCTGCAGATGCAGCTCTAGCATTAACAACATTTTTGACTTGCTGAAGAGTTGTTCCAGGAGTATTGAGTCTTGCTGACTCATCATCTGTGCGATAATTTTCTGGAGTAGGTCCACCCAAATCTTCCCATGCACCAGTTTGTCCAGGAGCAATTCCAGTGGACAACTTTTGCATTGGTTCAGCGGATGCAGCTCCTTTGGTTACTACGTTTTCCATTTCTTGTAAATTGCTACCAACGGACATTTTAGATCTTTGTGTATAATCTATATTTATTTATAATTTAAAGATTTGATAAAAAATCTTGGAATAAATGAATCTTATGCTCATCTAATCTTTTTTGATCAATCAAAGTATTGATTCTTTTCTGAGTTTTGGATGCAAGTTGCTCACGAAGAATTCCACCATCCCAAACCCACTCTTTACCTTCCATAATTCCCTGAACAAAAGCATCAGGTGCAGAAGGATCGGCAACGATATCAGCAGCAGTTGCTAACATAAAATCTTCACCCACAATTTTATGACCTTCATTGGTCATCTTGAGTGAACCAACACCACGAGAAGAAACACCAAGACAAACTCCTTCTTTGATTAAAGATTCTGCAATCTTACCCATTGGAGTTCCAAGAAGTTGTGCTTTACCTTTGATATTGCTTCCTTCACGAACTAAAGAAATAATTTTATGAGAAACGCGATCAAGATTGACAGTAGGACCATCAGGATGTCCAAGTTCTCCAAGAGCACGACCTTTATTGACAAATGATTCATTATAACGATTCACTTCTCTCATTAAAGTTTCCATGGGGTACATTCTTCCATTACGATTGCAAATATCTCCCTGGAGAAAAATGCCTTCGATAAACATTTTCTTTTCAGCACCTTTACCTTCGGTGATGAATTTAACCTGTTGTACTTCTTCTGTGATGAGTTTCATTTTTATTCGGAAACTAATTGAACTACTTCTGTGATACTTAAATTTGTATTTGCCCCGTCTGCAAGAGCAGACACCTTCACACTTCTTGCCATAGTTGCATTAGATGCAACAACACCAGTAATTGAAGAACTGTTATAATTAATGGTTACAGAAGATTCTGTTTTATCAGAAACCAAAGCATAAGTTGTATTAATTCCTGCAGGAGATGCATTTTGAATTGCTACATAATCATCAATTATGAAAGGATTACCACAATTTTCCCCAAAAGTGACAATAGTAGTTGATCCAGTAGTAATTCCTGCAATTTGTTGCTTAGCAATTCTCTCTTTTAAAACTTCTGAACTGTATGGCGAAACATAAAATGAATTGACTGTAGCAACTGGATTACCACCACTTTCAACATATACTCCAGTCATTCCAGTAGATACTCTAAGATATCCACTTTTAAGAGCAATTGGATTGCTAGTGGCAGCTACAGAGACAGTTGGAGAAATTCTGTTTACATTCTGAACAATTTTTGTTGCCATTATTCCTCATCCTCGGTATAGTCTTCATCATTTTCTCCACCAAATAACGATGAAGCGATATATGGCTTTGCGCCTTCAATTCTTTCAGATGCCTTAGCAAATAATAAATCTTTGATTTTATCGCTAATTTCAGATGGTGCAGAATCTGTGGCGATCAAATCTATAAGTTCTTCCATGAAAATTTAATATAGTATTATAATGACTATTTATATCTCTGCTTTTTTAACTTCTTTAGCAGATGGTGCTGGGGGAGGTAATGGTGCCTCCAATTGCTGATTTATATCTTGATCCTGAGGCATTTGATCCATTGGTTGACCAGTTGCAGGATCAATTCCAGATTGATCTGGAGGTGCTAAAGGTTCTCCAGTAATTGGATCTATTGTTGATGGATCTGGAATAATACCTTTTTTAATTTCGGACTTAATCTGCTGATTAAGTTCAATAATTTCCGAATCAGTTTGGCGAAGTATTTTTCTACGAACATATTCTTGCGAATAATATTTACCAATATAAGGTTCAATAGTTGCAAGAATTCCAAGTCTTTCACTAATTAATTCTGATTCTTTTAATTCTGCAAATTGATTATCATATAAGAAATCATATTGAATATGATCACTCATTGCATCCCAATCCTCTGGACTAACAATATTTTTCAAAACCAATTGAGTTTTGAGCATATCACTGAATAAATTAGCGAATCTTTTTCTTAATCTTCCAACAAATTTGGAAAATTTTAATTCATCTCTAAGAATTTCTGATGATCTGCCAAGATTAAAACCATCTCCACTTCCAGTAATTCTTGATTCGGGAACTCCAAGTGCTCTGTAAAGTTTCTTTTGGAAATATTCAATATCCGAAAGTTCCCCTAGATTTTGACCCCCAGGAAGTGTGGTAATTTCAGTTCCTCTACCACCTTCTCTACGAGGTAACCAAAAATCTTCCATCATAGACATAAACTTACGATCATCACGAACTTCTCCAGTTCCTGCATCATAAATTAGTTTATTTCTATAGCGAGACATAACCTCCTTGAGATATTGCTCCGCCTTTACCTTAGGAAGATTGCCGACATCAATATAAAAAATTCTTCTTTCTGGAGCACGAGATAATCTATAAATTACTAGAGAATCCTCAATCATTCTCAATTGATTGAGTGCTTTAATTGCTTTATGAAGATATGAAAGAATAGTACCTTTATTTCTATCTACAAGACCAGAAGTGACATATGTAATTGAATCCTTTGCAATTTTAATTTGCTTTTGAGATCCTCCACTTGAAAATGTTCCTCCTGGATATTGTGGGGCAGGAGAGTATAGAAAAAATTCTTCAATTTCTGGAAAAAATACCTTATCAGTTTCTTGTATTGCGTTTACATTAATTAAATTTCGATTATTTTTTTTCTTTTCTTGACGAACAAATTTCATCTTCATAGGATCAATATATCTCAGATCCTTAATTCCTTCATGAGGTTTTTTAATGTCAATTACTTTGAGATAGTATAACTTTCCATCTACATACCAATTTCTAAAGATTTCGTGAGATTTTCTATCAAAATCTAAAAGTTCTTTAATATATTTAAATTCTTCTCTAATTTTATCCTTTAATTTATCACTAGCATTAAGATTGGATAATTCAATTTCAACAGGGGAGTCATAAAGATCACTTACGATTGCTTCATTGACAACATCTTCAATGGCATTATCACACTCTGGGTGCAATGCCATTTCACGATATCTTTTGATTAAATCAAATTCAGTTCTATAAACACCTTCAATATCTAAATATTGACCATAAAATCCACTTGAAATAAAATTATCTACCCCGTCGTCATTGTTGGGTGGGACGGGGGAGACAATGGATTTAGATTTTAATTTATCATTGGAATCATCAATTGAAAATCCAAAAAGTTTTGCCATCTTATAAGTTTAGACCGTATGTTCTATTTAGTTGATGTTTTCGCCACCAGCATTTGTGCCATTACCTTTAATTGCTTCCCACCATTGAACTTGGAATTCGCAAGTAAACTCTTCAATTGCATCTGTAGTTTCATAAGAAAGTGGAATTGATCCAAGATTTGTTGGGAAAATATCATACATATGATATGCCCTGAGTGTTGATCCATCACGATCTAATTGATAAACAAAAGCATCTGCCTGATAAAGTGCTGGGTCAGTAGCACCAGTTGCATCAGAAACTCTGTTAATTGAATTAACCCACTTCTCAAGTGCAGAACGAATTGCAAAATCAGTATCATTAATGACTGTAACAGTCCAAGATTCAAAAGTTCTGTCTCCTGCAATTTTTAGTACTCTGCCTCTGAATGGAACATTGACAGGACCAATAGTAGATGCTGGAAGAGCGGCTGCTTTAATTAAAAATCTAATCTTATCAAGAGTATTAGAATCAGTTGGTGCAGATGCTGGGAAAGATAATACAACCTCAAAAAGATTTGCGCGAGTACCACCACCAGAGAGTTTACTCTTGAAGTCGGTAATCTTCCTTAAAGGAGGTGGATTTAATTGATTTCTGGTTGCCATAGTTTTTTACCTCTAGATTAATTAGAATTGACCGATTACTTCATCAAATGAAACGCCAGTTCTGGTGGCAACAAAAGTAAGACCAATGAAGTTAATTGATCTTGCAGGTTTAATGTAGATGTCAGCAACGAATTCATTATTATCAATCACGGCTGCAGTGTTGTTTGTTTCATCACAAACAACTACATAATCGAAGATCCCTCTCTTTGCTTGAACATCGCGGAGGAAAGGTTCAACAATGTTTACAAAGTTTGTTCTTGTAATTTCATCGTTGAATTCAAAGAGTTGATCTTTAGCAGCAGTAGAAATTGCATTCTCTAAGTAAATAAAGAGACGACGAACATTGATTCTATCAAATGCTGATGCCTTACCATATCCAGTCTTATCGCCAAATAAGATAATTCCTGCTCCTGGTGAGAAGATCACTGGATTGATTCTGTTCGAATAAAGACGATCTCTCTGAGACTTGGATGGATTATAAGCAAGTTTTACTGCATTTAGAATTGCTCCCCTCGAAGTTCCTGCTGGCGAATACCATGGAAAATTATTAATATCATTGCGAGCACAAGTTCCCGCAATATCACCATTTAGAGGTACATATCGGAAAGTATCGGAGAATCTATCATACATGTACTTATAACCACTATCAAAAACTGCATAAGTTGAAGATGTAATAGGCCCATAGAAACTAATTACATTCTCGGTAATATCTTCTGGAGTTCTAACTGTTACTAAATTTTGATCTGAAGTATCTGTAAGAGCCGCACCTCTATATGGTGAAATAAATGCAATAGCATCTTTTCTCAGTTCAGCAACTTCAATAAGTTTTTGGGCAAGTGCCTGAGCGTCACCTAAAGCATAATTTGCAGATCCCATTAAGAGAAAATCAACTTTAAAATTATCAGTATCACCAAATAATGAATATCCATCAGAAATCTCACCAATAGTTGCAGTTAATGCACCAGATGTTGTAATTCCACTTTGACCATTGTAATTAACTCCTCCTGCAAGAATTAAATTAATTCCTCCACTAGCCCCAAAAATGATACCATCTGCTTCTTGATCCCAACCATAATCTGCTTGAGGTGTAAATCCAGAACTAAATCCTGTCGTTACAATTCCTGTTGGAGCAGATCCGCCAAAAATATATTCCGAACTATTTGTAAGATATTTTCTCCAATAGGAAGGATTTCCAACTGAGAACTGAGCATCGGATGCTTTAGAAAGATTTAAATGCTTTTCAAGAATTGTTCCTGCATTGCCAGTAATTGATCCAAGTGCATCAATTACTACAACATGAAGTTCATCAAATCTTGCTCCTCTAGCACTAGCATATTCTGAAGTAGATGGGCGATCTGCAATATTATTCCACTTGATTGTAGTATTTGTTGAGACTTGTAGTGTCTGTGCATCAAACCAATCAACATCTGATGTTGCAGTTGTTGCAACAGTATTCCCTAATAATAAACTATTAACTTTCACAAATTCTGATCCAATTGCCAAGTAACCATTTGTGTTAATTACTGTAGATATTCCAGTTCTAGTTGTACTGATACCAATAATAGTATTTGAAGAAGTAACTGTAGAAGTTACAGTTCCCACTCCAGAAGTTCTTTGAAGATAATATGCAGTTACATTGTCATTGTGAGTTGCCGCAGTAGTTCCTTCAGAACCTCTCGTTACACCTGTAACTCCACCAGCAGAAATACTAGCACTACTTAAAGAAATAATTTCATTATCAATTGCTAAAAATCTGTCTGAACCTACCGTGAGATTAGCGGTGGCAATACCAATTGTTGTATCAGAGGCACTCAGTTGTAATCCACCAGCAGTATCTAAAGTTAGTGTTGATACAAGATAATATGAAGTAATAGCAGTTCCTGCACTAATTGATGCTGCTGAACTTCCTAATGACCCTCTTGTTCCAGAAATTGAAGTAGATCCTGCTCCAGTACCAACAAATGAAATTGCATCTGATGCAAATTTGTAAATACTTTTTGGTGTATAGTCAACAGTAGTTTCTGTACCTGCAGTGCTTACATGAGATAAAACTTTTACATCAACTTTATTAGTTATGGTATCTATTCCTGTAATAATACCTTTAAAAAATCCAGTAAGTACTGAAGTAGTTCCTGCTCCAGGTAAAACTGTATTTGCTGGAACTGCCTGACTTACACCCAAACCAACCGATAATCCAGTAGTTGAACTAACAGTTAAAGTTTGATCTGCTTTTGCATCAATGATTGCAACTTTAATTCCATTAGACCAAGAACCAGGGTTTCTTGCAACAACAGTTACGTTGGTAATTGTATTCTCATCATATCCTAATTCGGTATAATGATCTAAACTCTTAATTTTAATATTTGGTGCCGAACCAGCAAAACCATTTTTCAGATCCGTATCATCTGCCCTCACTACTCTTAGCGATCCACCATAAGCAAGATAAGATGATGCAGTTAACCAATGCTCATAATGCTTATCTACTGCATATGGTTCTCCAAAATTATTAAGTAGATCCTGCTCAGTTTCCACTAAAGTTGGTGAATCTACAGGTCCCTTTGCGAAAGGAGCTGCAATTGCACCAATTTTATTTGAAGATGGAGTTGCTCTTCCAACTGTTAAGTCAACTTCTCTTACTACAATTCCAGGAGATGCTAAATTTAGCGCCATCTGTATTCCTCTACAATTCCAGAATTATTCTAAAAGTATTTATAAAATTCTACCCCTTCAGCGGTAATCCCACATATGTGAACGATCACCATATTCATCAACATTCCAAACTTCTAGAGATTGATTTTCACTTTGAGCATTTGCAAATATCCATCGATCTCCAGTTTCTGGTTCCACATAAACTTCAGTATCATCTAATCCATCTAAAATAAAACCAAAAGGTGCCATGTCTTGCTCAATTTGATTCTTTTGTTCTTCATAAATTCTTTTGCGAACATCATTGTTCGTCATTTCCTTGAAGTAATCTTGTGCTACCAACCAAGAGAATATAACAAGACACATGGCAAGATCGTCATTGCAACCTTCTTCTGCTTCAAATGATCTACTTTTTTGAATAAATGTTGTAAGTTCTGAAATCATGTCATAATCATTTATTAAAAGTTTATCATCTTCAACCAGTGTTCTTAAATTGGAACATCCCAATTTTTTAACTGCAGATGTCATACGAACACCAAGTTGAGATTTTTTGCCACTAAATCCCGAACCCACAATCTGTCCTGCTCTACCTCTCATCGCACACATTAAAACATTATCATACTCCAAATCAAAATGTAAAATATTTGCTACCTGATCTCCAATATCATTCACTTCGACCAATAACCATGCATCATCATATGCTTTTGCTACTTCATGAATGATAGCAGGAAACATCATCGGCTTAATTTCATTATTTTTATATTTTGCTACTGTTCTATATGGGAAATTAGTGATATCAAAAACTATAAATGCAGAGTAATCATTTCCAACTCCTCTTGCAACATCAACAGTAATTAAATAATTATGCTCTTCCTTTGGATCTTCATAAACATCGAGACCCTTATTTCGCTTTAATGGATCCTCATAAACTAAAGATCTGAGTTTAGTGGCATTAATTAAAGTATCAACAGACCCTAAAAACTCACATTCAAACTCAACCTTAAATTGTTGTTCACTAGTGTTAGCAATCGTAGATGCCTTCCATTTGGCGTCTCTACCAGGTACTTCTGACCAATGGACATCTGTAGGTACATATTCATTCTTTCCCTTCTCAGCGTCATGCCACATACGGTAGAAGTGATTCATACCGTGAGGTGTGGATACGATAATTACCTTTGTTGAACTACCAGATGAAATAGTAGGATATACTGATGCAAAAAACTGGTCTGCAATATTATTTGGAATGAATGCAAATTCGTCCAAGAATATAATATTATAAGATCCACCACGAACAGCAGATGCAGAAGTTGAAGCTGCAATAATTTTTGAACCATTCTCTAGTTCTAATGACTGCTTGTTCCAAGATACAATACCCTGTTGCATCCATTTCGGAAGATTTTCGTAAGCAAGTTGCAATCTACTCAAGAGATCTTTTGCAGTAGATGCTTTGTTTGCAAGAATAGCAATATTAACATTATCGTTAAAAACCGCGTAATGAAGAAGATAGGACACACAGGTAGTAGATTTACCTGTCTGCCTAGGCATCTTGCAAATATTAAATCTATTCTCGTGGAATCTTTGAACTAATTTTTCTTGAAACGGAAACATATTAAATGGAATAAGTCCGTGATCCAAAGAAACAATTTTAATATAATTCTTTGCAAAATATACTGGATCTCTTGAACATCTTACCCATTCAAGAATTTGTTCTTCAGTCCATTGAATAGACGTATTTGCTCTCTTTAAATTTGGATTAGAAAGATAAGCATCTGATTGCTTTAGTTGAATATCATCAATTGCCATAGGAATTATCTCTGTTCAATCCAGTTCAATACTGCAAGTGCTTTTTTGTTAGTATTAGGACTTGCACAAACAAGAGTATAAGTGTCACTAATTGTTCCAATACCACTTCTACCTAACTGAAGTGCTGCTTTAATATCAAGATCAACTAACGCACCACTACCATTAATTACAAAACCACTCAAAAGATCACTTCCACCAGATACTGCAGTTTGAGTGATATTATACTGCATAAAAGAGTTTGGATCTGGATGATCTACCCAAGTTCCTCCAGTCAGTGTTGCATTTTGTAGAAGTTGCCAATAAACATTCGTATTATCATCAGTTGCTGCCTGTAATGATCTCAAAAGCATTACACCAGTTAGATTATTAGATTTCAAACGAATGCTTATAATTGGATAATATGTATTTGCGGATGTCATCGTTGTCCCTGTGATGGGATTTGATATGCTCAAAAGAGTTCCAAGTTTTTCTGGTTCTCCTTCCTGAATAAGAGAATTGGAACCTTGATAAAGGTAGTGAGTTCCTGCAACACCAGTTACATTTTCTATCTCAAGTCTAATAGGTAAGAAAGGAGTAGAACACCAAACTCCTGGATTGGTATTTGCATTATCAAAAGTATGAGATGCAATAGTCTCATTCTTCATTAACCAAGCAAATTGAATTATACCTGCACCATACCATTCATAATTGAT
>Ga0129336_10000874_pt1 | contig 17909 bp, 21 predicted proteins | sample CPB6_02_DNA_FD_96878 | JGI IMG/M metagenome (GOLD analysis project Ga0129336, IMG submission 96878) | Freshwater to marine salinity gradient microbial communities from Chesapeake Bay, USA - CPBay_Sum_0.6_0.2_DNA | ecosystem: Environmental > Aquatic > Marine > Coastal | place: USA: Chesapeake... | reverse complement strand
TTTTTTCTAATATTAAGAACCGTGTGTAAGCACTTAACATCTGCTATAACTTGATTATACTCCTCTATAGAAATCTTCTCCGACATTATTAATCTACTAAGACATTTAATATCTATTCCAGTTATCACTAGTTTTCCACCAAGACGTAGTTTTTGTATAATATTGGTTAGTGCATCTAAAGAAGATAAATATTCTAGCTTGTCCAATGCTCCAGATACTATGATCTCCTCACAAGAATTACTAACAATATTTTGTAAATCTAGCTTATTATCTTGTACAACTACATTGTTATAATTAGCAATTTGTTGTGTATTATCAGAAATTATATTTAGTTTCATGTATGATAAACCTCATATGCCGTATTAAAAATTTCATTCCATTTATCTATAAACTCTTGTTCTGAATAATTATCTAGAATGGTTTGTCTAGCATTATTTCCTATTTCTTTTCTTTTAGTTTCATCACTTAAAAGAAGATTAATATATTCCTTTAGTTCGTTCTCATCATTTGATATGTATCCATTAAATCCATTCTTAATAATATTTGGTATTTCACATGTTGCTGTAGATACTACTGCACATCCACAACTCATAGCTTCCAATAATGATGTTGGGATTGGACTAAGTGTTGATGTATTCAGATAAACTGCACATTTATTATATTCTCGTACCAATATATCTACTTGTGTTGGTAATGATAATCCAGGATTATCTCCAACGAGCTTATATTCAAAATTCTTAACTATTCTTTTCCATCCGCTAAAATTTAGGCAATAATCTCTATTAGCAAAATCATTAGCAACTGTTAATATCTTATTATCTTTTACAATATTATCTAATGGTCTAAATAAATTAGTATCAATTCCATGTTTTACAATGTGAGAATCAACAGGTATATTCCATTCCCTTTGTGAATATTCTGAGATAAATACATTAATATTACCAAAAAGGCCACTTATACTTTTAATATGTTCTTCTTTTTGGAATCCGCGTAGTGGAACAGTATGTTCTAATGAAATAATAGGTATACCTAATGCATGATATAGCTTTTGTGCTATTTGAAATTGACCAAACTTACTTTGTGACAGTATAAAATCATAATTAAGATGACTGCATAAATTATCATCTGGTAGAGAGTAATAATTTGGTGGAAATGGGCTTTGATCCAAGTTCCATCTTTTTTGTTTTGCAAGATTCAATTCAAAGAAATCATGACCAGTTTTACATAATTGTGTTTGATATCTTTCGTGCGTTGGAAAGGTTAAAATTCTAAACTTTTTCTTATTAGTATTATTGGCACAATGAATAATACTTTTCACAGAATTATTAATCATTTAGACTATCCTTTATTAAGTTTCCTATTTTTGTAAAGCTATAATTTTCTGCTGCTCTTAATCCAGCTTTTCTATCTATATTATTCTTATTTTCATAATAATATCTCATAGCTTTTTTGATTTCTAAATCATTTGGCACAAACCAATATTGTTTTCCAGTAAATAAGTCTGGAAATGATGGATCAGCATGTTTGCATATACCATTCATTCCATCTACCAGCATTCCACAATTTGTATCATCATGTGGTATAAATAGTTTTGGTCCACCCTCATTGCTACATATTGGCGTTTTACCAAAACACATAGCTTCAAAAGATGGTATTGACCAACCCTCTCCGTGAGATGGTCCAATAAAACAATCGCATGATTGATGTAGTCCACACATTTGATTATCATCTAGATCTTGAGTAATGATAGCTTCCTCGATATATGACGATGGCTTATCATATAGCCTCATATGCGATTTAATATAATCACATTCTCTTGACGCTAATTCAAATAGCTCACTAGGAGACAATCCAAACTTTTTTAGTTTTAATACTAAGGACACTGGTTCATCATTAGAAAATTCTGAGTGGAAACATCTTATTATAGTATGAACATTTTTCCTATCATTTAAATCTGCAATAGTATAAAACTTAAACTTAGAGTTATTATGATTGAAATTTAATGTTGGATAATTAACTTGATATTTTTCTAAATAGAATGTGTGTGGTATTACTCTTACTTTTAAAGATGAATCACAGGCTAATAAGTCTTCTTTATTAGTATCATTTGGCACCCATATTTCATCCATCATTCTCAGATTTTCAAACCACATAGTTTGATTAATTGGGTAGCTTTCATTAACAAAGTATGCAATATTCTTTTTGAATTTAGTAGTTCCTACCAAATGGTGTGGAAGAACATGCTGAATACAATAATCTATATTCGATAGTGTCTTTTGCTCTAATTCAGCAATTCTATGTGGGAAATTAGATATATTATTAGTTAGTTTTATATTCCTACAAACCACATCTATACCAAGAGAATCTAATGCTAGGATATAATTAATAGCCGCATTAGACCATCCAGTTCCTTCCTTATAATGTCCAATGTATAATATTTTCATAAACTCCCCGATAATTTTTGTTTTAATGCCAATAGTTTATTTGATATAGCACTATCTTTATCTTTTTCTGTGGTAGTAAATCCTTTTCCGCACGGATGAAAAAGGAATGGACCATCTATTCCATTAAATGTTAATGGAGGAAATACTTCTATAGCTTGTCTAATCAACTCCTCTTCATGTAGAGCCTTTTGTAATGCTGGCTGTTCATAATAATTAAAATCACTATCTTCTCCTAAGATCAATAAACCCTTAATTACTAATTTTGATACTACAGAAGTTCTTACTAATAAAGATCCAATATTTATATCCCAGAACTGAGTTATATCACTAGAAGCTCTACATACTGCTATGTATTTTGTTTTAGGCATCATTTTTGATATAATACCAATATCATTATTCTTGTCAAGTAATATATCTCCATCCAACATCAATATCCATTCATCTTCATTAGAATCTAGTAATTGTGCTAAAATCAATAATTTAGTCCAATATTCTTTGTAAGCCCCATATGTTACAGATTTATAATATTGATCAAATGATCCATAATAATCTTTATATGTATAATTATATTTCTTACAGTACTCTCTATTGTGGGGCACTACTATTTCTGCTATATCATTGAATGTATTATTAAAATGTTGGAATATAATCATTTTATTGATTCCATTCGTTTATGCTCCCAATAGTTTCTTCTATTGCATAACGAAACAAAATGATCATATGCTATATCAAAATTAAATACATTTCTTACATTTCTAGTATCAAATGATGCTGAACTTTCATTAAAATACATACCACCAGTAACATTGGTAGAACTTTGATATAGTAAATCTCTAATAAGTCTAGACTCCAAATAAGTATTTAATTTATCTGGTTCACATAATACTTTAGATATAAGCCACTGAGCTATTTGTTGATGTGTTATGTTTTCTGGTAATTTTTTGGGCTTGGGCTCTGGATTTCTTATTCTTGGTTTGGATTTCCAGGTCAATTCTTCTGGTATGATTTGTACACTATCAAAATAATCCTCCCATTTTTTACCACTCTTGTCCCACTGGAAATGTTCTATAAACAATTCTCTAGTTCTAAAACCATGACGCTTTCTAATAGCTTGTGGTAAGTTTAGAAATTCCTGCATTTTCTGAGCCGCCAATTCATTGTCTGGAACCGCCCTAAAACATCCAGTTTCTAATTCTTTGTATAGAGTTTTGGGCTTGATTGGAATTCCTTCTAATTGTCTTAGAACACTTTCCATAGCAGAATAGTCTGTGCCCATTACTGGTATGCCACATGCCGCAGCTTCTACTTGTGGTAGACCAAATCCTTCACAATTAGCATATTGTACATAAAGATCAAATAAGTTAATAATCTTACATAGATCTTCATAGTCTAATCCATGTTTGACATTAGACATCATTGCACCAAATTGTCCAGTATATGGAGATTGTGCTAATGCTCCCTTAAATAAAGAAACGAATGGTTTTTGTGTTTGGGCACAAATATATGTAAATAATACATGAGAAGATAATCCATACTGCTGTAATAGTTCTGGAATATCCCACCCTAGATCTGGATAGCTAGTATGACAATATAAGAAGTATTCATTCTTATTTTGTACTTTGTCTAATAATAATCTAAAAGCATGAAAGAGATCTGGGTATAATTTACGCCTCTGATTTCTCATGACCGTGCCAATAATCTTGACATTAGGATCTATGCCAAAGCTCTGTCTTAATTCTGCAATATTTTCTAGCGGTCTATATGCTGGATGTGCTGATGGTGGAGAACTACCAAGATAATTTATTTTACCACCAGATTGTTGTGTTAATACTTCACCAGCCCAATCAGAATATGTTAAACAAGCATCGGCGGATTGATATGTTGCTATCCATTGTCTAGCTTGTGGTCTAGCATCTACTGTTGGCATAATACACCATTTAAAAAATGGCCTAAATGGTGATCTTTCTGCAAAATCCAACATCCAGAAATCTCTAATATCACATACTATATCTGGCTTGAATTCTAGGCAAACTTCTTCAAATCTATATTCACCAAATTGATTAGTAGGAATAGATGCATATTTTTCTTTTTCCTGCTTGCTAGCATTTTTATGAGGAGCTACCCCAAAATATTTCCACGGTATATTTGCTGCTTGTGGATCGTCTTGTTCTCCATAAGATGCCAATTCTGCTAGCTCATATTTACCGGTACTGTGTAAATAATTTAATATCTCCCTGGTATATGTAGCATAACCAGTATTCAAAAAGGTTGCTTCACTACAAAAAAGAATTCTCTTTTTTCTCATTATTAGTCCTCATATTCCTGCTGACAAAAATCAAATTCGTTTATTCTAAAAATAATTTCACCATTATCTTTAGATACATTTTTTGCAGAGGCATTAACTGTAATTTTTGTTCCTTTAGTGGCAAACTTTTCTAGAGTTTCTGCACCAGTATGCCAAGCTTCGCAGCGTAAAAATGTAGGTATTCTACTCTTTTCGCCAGTACTTTTAGTTCGTCTATATGTATAGACTACCATAGTAAATTCTGCCAGAACCACATCATTAACAATGGATATCCTGGGGTTTTCTGTTAAATAACCAGTAAACGTGCAATTATTCATTTTGTCTCCTATCTTTGTATTTTAGCTGATCCACACAAAAAAAACACTAAATTTCATAGACTTGATCCACTATAAATGATGTATCTTTATTACTTACAGAGCCACAAAAGATTAAGTTATTTCCTTCATACAGTATGTATTTATATTTTTCCTTTACTTTAGGAAAGATAATAACACTGTCTAAAATGCAAGATTCGTCTTCTATAGTAAGAAATGACATTACTTGACCTTTTGATTCGCCCTTTTTAATAGTATAGTCTGATAATCTCTGTATATTTGCTACAATACAAAGGTTCTTTCCCTTCTTACCATTTACTATTTCTTTGCATGTGGTATTAGCGGCAGAAGTATCAGAAGCTTCTACCTTAGTCAAACTAATAGGACAACCAAAGAACTTTGTTTCTTGATCTATTATCCAGTTAGCATCGTCGGATAAGTCATATGGGGGATTAACTAATAGTTGTACTTCATTTAATATGATATGTTTTCTATCAGCTTTACTGGTTCCTCCACCCTCTTTTTTGGTAGGTGCTACGTCCGTTAGACACTCTGCTAGATTTTTCCATCCCCTATTCATATTATTTTTTATCCACTCTACCTCTGCGGAAGTTAGAGTTCTAAATATTTCATAATCGTATAATGCCTTATTTCTTGTTATCTTATCTTTCATGCCTCTGAAAAATCCAACAGATGCTAATGCTTTAAAAGCTGTAGACATAATTAGTGGACTAAAATATACTAGTATTTCTATCCAGGTAAATGATGTTATTTTTTTCTTCAGTTCAGCTTCTACTAGTCCTATAGCTTCTATAACCTTATCGCCCGTTTTACCAGTTAATGACTTAATATCCTTAATACCAAAATAAATACTATTCTTTTCCAAGTTAAATTTTTCCTTGTAATTACTCAAACTTGGTGTTTTAATTTCTATATCAAATAGTTTAGCTTCAGATATTAATTCATATATTTCTTGATGAGGATCTTGTTTTTCATTAGCATGATATAGGTAAGATAAAAAGAATTCTTTTGGACTATGTGCTTTATTGTATGCACTCCAATAAGAACAAACTGCATATGAAACAGAGTGTGATTTATTAAATGCGTATCTAGATGACTTTTCAATCCATCCGAAAATCTGTTCGGCCTCATCTTTAGTAACCATACCAACACGCTGTGAGCCCTCAATAAAAGACTTCTTCACTTCGTTCATAAGGTCTGCTTTTTTCTTTCCAATGGCCTTACGGAGAACGTCAGCCTCTTGTAGATTGAAGCCAGCGATCTTCTGTGCTATTCTCATAGACTGTTCTTGATATACTAATACTCCATATGTTGGCTTTAATATTTCTTCTAATGCTGGATGTAAATATGTTACTTCTTCTCTGCCATGCTTTCGGTCCACATAGATTTGTGTCATGCTCTTACCATCAAAATAAGCTTTCAATGTTCCTGGCCTAATGATAGCAATTAATGCTGATAATTCTTCAATATTATTTGGACATAATTTCTTAGACCACGCTTTACCTAGACCGCTCTCTAGCTGAAAAATACCTTTAGTTTTACCATCAGCAAATAGTTTCCAGGTCTTTTCATCATTGTAACTGATCATTTATTCCTCGATAGTAAATAATTCAATGCATTAACAATACCATCAATATTATCACCTAATTTTCCAATGCCAGTATTACACTGATCGCATAGCCAGCCCCTAAAAGAATCATCTGTATGATTATGATCTAGTACCCATTTTTCTGGCATCTTACCACAACACTCACAAGTGTCTGGTTTTTCTGGTGCTGTTTTTCTTAATTCATTCCTTACTTTAGTATGTTTTTTGATACATTCTCTGCATCTAGAATCAAGATTGTCTTTATAATGTATATGCCTCGGGAATTCATCTAGAGGTTTAGACTCATTACAATAAATACATATCTTATTATCATGATCTAATAGGCTAGACTCACTAAACCCAAAACACATTTGTTCATTTGACATATAAATTCCCATTAGCAAAGGCTTTGTCGAACGTCATGTTTTGATAAACTGATCTATGAGTTTTCATCAGCTTTATGAAAATATTAGCTTCGTCCTTAACGTCTTGCAATGCGTCGTGAGCGTTTTCTTTACTAAGACCCATTCTTTCTCGTAGTGAATCCATACTAATAGATTTAACATCTGGATCACTCTCTGTCCAAGCAAATACATTATCCATAATATCTATTTTATAAACTCTACTGAATAATTTCTGCTGCTCTCTTTCTTTATCCCAAGGTCCGTATTCCTTACATAATCTATCAATAATAATCATATCAAAACCAATAATATTAAAACCAACAGGAATAGGAGCAAAAAATGGATCTCCCTTCCAATTATATTGATTTACAAACTTTACAAATTTATTCCATACGGCCTTGACTGATGGTGCTTTTTCTAATTGTTCTCTTGTTTTATGAGTCATTTTTAATGCCTCATCTTGTACTGGATCTAAACCTAAACTAATAGCTTGTTCATCATCAAAAATGGGTTGTATCTCACTATTGAATTGTCCCTTTACAGCAAAGTTTCTGCCATCTAATGCTATGGCTGCGATTTGTGTAATTTGAGTTTTTCTAGGATTACGAGATCCCGTTTCGGTATCAAATATAATATAATCTCTATTAGCCATAACATTTCTCCATTTCATTATTCTGTATAAACATCAACTTATCTAATAGTGATAAACCTAGAATATCAAACTTTACATGACCAAGACTTTCTAGGTCTGACATTTCTAGTCCTGCTATTTTTTCATCATTATCTTTAGATTTAACCATCGGGCATACTTTATGTAGTGGCTCCGATGATATAACAACTCCCGCTGCATGTTTCCCCTGAGTTTTAAAAGTGCCCTCTATTTCTATAGCCTGTTTAAAATACTCAGCATACTCTCCTTTAATTTCATTATCATCAGTAATATGGCAAAAGTCTTTAAGATCATTTGATCTATTCATTAGAGCCCATCTAATAATTGATCTTTCTTCGTCATCCATTTCTGCCAACTGATCTGATATTTCTGCTTCGTTTGGAATACTCTTGGTGATATTATTCATTTCTGCAAAAGAACAAGCTTCGTTTATTCTCAATACTTCTTTGATTGCACTTCTTCCTTGAAGTCTACCAAATGTAATCATTTGACTAACATTACTATTACCATACTTATTTTTAAGATATTTAATTACTTCATCTCGTCTTTTTGCAGGAACGTCCATATCAATATCTGGTAAACTAATATGATCACCAGTATTTCGTCCAGAATTATAAAAGCGTTCAAAGAGTAGATCATATTCTATTGGATCTATTTTAGTAATACCAATCAGATATGATATTAAACATCCAGCCGCTGATCCACGACCAGGACCAGACATCCATCCATTATCATTAACATGCTTAATAATATCTTGCACAATGAGAAAATAGCCGAATAGATTAGCATCCTTGATAACTCCAAGCTCCTCATTAAATCTATCTGCATATTTTTGTTTATCTTCTGGTTTAGACACTTTACCGGTATTAATAAGATTTTCTCTCCATCCAATTCTACATAGTTTCTTTAGATAGTCTTCTTCTGATAATCCGTTTGGACAATCAAATTTTGGTAGCATTGGCTTACTTAATATATCATAGTCTTCACACTCATTATAAATTTTCTCAAGCAAATATGAATCATATGATTTAATCTCATCTGGATTCTTGACATAAAAAGAATCAGTAGTAAAAAAGTCTACTTTGTCTAAGTGTTCTTTTGGATATTTGTTCTCATCAACTAATATGGAATCCAAACCTTTTATTAATGCTTTTTTAATTTTTGGTAATGTTATTTTCATATCAGAGCATAGCAATACTCTGTGTAGATTAGCATCTTCTTTATTTACATAATAACTAGCGGGCTGTTTAGCGATATCATCTATGCTCAATTTAATTAGATTTTTTCTAGATATGATACTATGAGCTATGCTATCAATAAGATTATTATCTTTGTCTAGTGAGGATACTAGCTCAATAAGATCATACCAGCCAGATTTATTCTTAGCAAATACTGTAAAGCCGTCAAATGAACATCCAATAAGAGGTTTGATTCCAGACCTCTTACATGCTTTATAAAATGAGACGGCACCAGATATGGTCTTGTAGTCTGTTAATCCACAAGCATTATAATTATTTTCCTTACACTTTTGTGCAAGTTCTTCTGGCTTTGAGAAGCCCTTTAATAAACTATAATGAGTATAGTTTTGCAATGGATACCACAACATATATTATCTCCGCAAGCAATGTGTAGAATGACACAATATTATAGCACAAAACGCGATTTATGTCAACCGTTTGTTGGCTCAGTCAGTAATTGGACCGCCAGTAATCCAAGCATCACAAGTTCTATCGCCAGCACACTTAAAATCAAATAATTCACAATAGCCAAGATTAGCTTTGTCAACCATTTCTATAGCTATTTTTTCATCATCTATTTATGCAGCTATCCCCTTTTCTATACAGTTCATCATTTTTTCTTTTTTGATAAATGCTGCACAGTTTTCGCATTTCATTGTTTTAGCTTCTTCAATAGATGTTTTAAATAAATCTGCTTTTTGCTGCCAAAACTCTGGATTGTCTAATTGTGGATTAGCTGGTCCATAATTAGCTTTTTCAACGCATATTTTCCTATTAGCTAAGTTCAGACTAATATCTTGCGTTGCGGGGGGACACTCAATATTAGTCTGAACCGAGTCTAAGAGTTCTTCTGCTCTGGATTTCATAATATTTCTATTCTTCTCTAATTAGTATTGGGCTAATAATGGATGGTGGTGCTGGTGGAAGAGTATCGCTAGCCACGAATTCAACTATTGATGGCTCACTTACATTTCCAACATCATCTACATCTACTAATGATAGTAATACATGGTCGCCTTGATCAAAAGTTTTTTCTCCAAATTTTACGGTATCACCAGAATGAACATCTACCGTTACTAAAGTATTATTTACAGTAACACTTAATCTTCTTTCTACAACATCTGCATCCGTTGGAGCCCCACATGTTATTTCATATACTAATGCCATTTTATCTCCTTTAATTTTTTTTGAGTATCGATATCTAATTTCAGATGGTTGTTTTACTATGTTTAGGGAAATGATATGATATAATATAGCATATAGTAATATAACATCAATATATGCTAGTAAAATATAAAATATCATTTTACCACATTCTGCAACTCCAGTATCGTGCTTTCCATTTAGGACCAGGATTATCACAATTATGTCTAGCTCTAAAACTCTTGCGTCTTTCTGGAATATTCTTCTTGATAGTCATATTTGGATCACCAAATCTTACAATGACAACATTACCACTTTCATTCTTGGTATAGACAGCAAACTTTTTTGGTCCTCCAGGAGTTCTAAATGGTTTATTTAGAGTTACTTTTCGACCTTGATATTCTTCTGCTTTACCCATAAAGTTTAATCTACGACCATCTTTTTCGTAAGTTCCCTGTCTATTGTAAGTATAAACTTCACCAGTTTGTGGATCTTCATACTTATATTTTGCTTCTGTTTCTACTTCTGGTTCTTCTGTTTCTAATTCAGATGGTTCTTCTACTTCTTCACTAGTATACTCATCTTCATATTTACCTGGTTCATAATACTTTACAAAGTCATATACATTTTGCACATATATTTCAGCTTTAGAAATCATATCTTTTGTCCAATCTTGAAATGAAACTGGCAAAGATATATTTTGTAATCTCATAACAATTTCCATTAGCTGGTCATTCATTTTCTGAATCTGTTCTAAAGCCATTGTATCGCCACTATCTGACTGTGCCTTTTTCCAAGATTTTGGATCTGGCCTATCTGGATCTCCAGGTTTTGCCGGTTTATAATTTTTACCCATTCGTTCTTTCTTCTTGCGGATATTATCCCATAGTCCTGGTTTTTCTCCAGCAATATCCCACTCTTCTGTTTCTTCACCAAAGTCTTCGTATTCTGCCGTAGCTGGAACGTAAAAATTGTCTTCATTTAATTCTTCTTCGTATCCATAATTTTCTACTTGCATCTTAAAGTCAGCAGCTTCTACACAGCCACAGTCAGCAGTAGCTTGATCCAAACAAATAGCTACTCTTTGTTTGTTGTCTGGATAATCCTTTTTCATTACATTATCACCCATACATCTGCTAACAAATGCTTGCTTGTCTTCATTTTTACGTTTCTTGGGAAGTGGCATAGTTTTCTCCTATTTCAAAATAGCCTTTTTAGCTAGGTCGAATATAATATTAAGATTATTTTCTGATACTTGATTCTTAAAATAGTTATAAATATCGGTGATCATTTGGTGGTCTGGATCTCTAGTAAGTTCTAGCCATCCAATAAAATAGTTCCAAATTCTATCTTCCAGATTTAATGGATATTTGACTCCTTCAGGGCGACCAAATCTGTGTATCCATTTAAAATCTGGCAAACAAATGGCTTTACCGCCTAATTGTCGGAATTTTTCGTGAATATAGCCTTCTTCTCCACCAAAGCCTTTAAATAGATCATTAAATCCTACCCAATATTTAGTCTCACAAGAGAATACACCTAAACCCTGCATTGGTATCTCAAATGGAACCCCTTTTTGCATATTTTCATGGTCAGTATCCCATTGTCCATACATATTACCACCCCAGGTGGGTTTAAAATGGGTGGCACAGGATTTCATATTATCATACAATAATGGGCCATGTATAATATTCTTACAGTCTGGATTAGCCGCATAATACCTAATTAATACATCAAAAGCTCCAGGAACAAATAATACATGGGAATCCATAGAAACTGTATATTTACCACTAGATTGTTTAAATATCTCATTTCTTACAGATGTGCTTTTTTTGTCAGTATATGGAACATATTTTACATTCTTAGCCCAGCCTTGTACAAAGCTCTGTAAACAAGACCCATGCTTACTGGTTGGATTGTTATCGATGATAATAATCTCAGCATCATTAGATGAGAATATATCATGATATAATTTTAATGATTGTATGGAGAAATATGCTCCATCAAAATCATCATATGTTGCCATTCCTACTGTTAATAATTTATTCATAAATCAACCTGGGGCCGAGTAAAAGCCAATATTAAAATCTGATTTAGTTAGATCAGTTACTGTCTTTTGCATACCATTATTCTTTAAATAATTATCTACATATTGGCACATGTTAGTGTCTGTTTCTTGCCACTTATTTTTACAGTAATGACATAACTTAGTACATTTCCAATTATTGCGATCTTCAGATATTGGCTTTGGATTATTATTTTTTTGAATATCCTGAAATCTAACCTTTAACATTTTAAGAAATCTGTCATGATCGCTACTATCGAAGCATAATGAAAATGGCCCGCCATCTTTGATAAAGAAGATTGACATAATACTTTGCTTGTAATTTGGATATAATTTAGAAAGAGCATAATTATACAATAGTAGTTGTGGATCGGAATTCAACTTCTCTATTGTCTTTTCTTCTCCTGTTGCCCAATCTAATCGTTTGCCAGTTTTCCAATCTACAGCTTCTATGGTGTTGTCATCAATTTTAGTAACTAAGTCTATAGTTCCTTTAATAGCCAATTGACCCTTTATCTTTTCTCCATTAATCTCATATTCATAATGAGCCCAATCTTCATCAATTGGAATGTCAAAATGAGGTTCGGCATCAATAATGCTTCTATTCCTTGGATCAAATTGTCCATTATTAAAGTTTAATGTATCCCATACTAATTTTCTACATTCTTCTTTATCACCTTTGCTGAATGAATGTTCTGAGTGCTTGGTGTAATAATCAAAACTTTTTTCTAGTAAATCATTTGGTAGTGTGCTAGATAATAGTTCTGATCTATCTACTACAATTTTGCCAACAGCATCATCATTTAAAATTAATTTCTTAGTTCTAGGAGAGGCATTTTGTAATTCTTTTTTAAGTCCAGCCAAGCACTCCATTACTTTATGTACTATAGTTCCAAGTTCAGCTTTTTTTCCAGAAGTTGGATAATATCCTAATACATATGTAATAAAGTATTGCATTTGACAATACGCATAATTGTTATAAGATGACGATCTAATATATGTTACTATCATATAATTCCCCACAGGTGTTTAATGCTATCAAGTTTATTAGATAGTTCATCTAAAGAACAATTATCATTATCTAATATATGATCAAATGTATTCCAATCAAATCTAGATTTATCTAAAGATGATTCCGATTCTGATGTACTGCTGTATACATCTCTAGTCAAACGAATAACAATACCACCATATTTCTTAATAATATCTACTTCATTAGGAAATCTAACATCTGGTATAATTGCTACTTCGCTTTGTTCTTTCAAGATTCTTTTAAGTGCAAATTCACTCCATGCATTATGATAGATTTTTCTTACTACCTGAGTACCAAAATACTCTAAAAATTCTCTGTGAGTCATAGGACCAGTTTTATTATTATTATCTGGCATAGATTCCCACTGTAGATCAGTTAGTTTATTCTTTTGTGCATCGCTACCATAAACATTCTCAGCATTTAGGTTAAATAAATTAACACACATTTCTTTTAGTGGATCTGCAAAGTGGTATGTTTTAATATAGGGCCACAATTCTCTTTCTGCATACTGTATAAATTGATCATCTTTTCTTGTAACGTCGAATATGCCATATCCAGTATTATTATTCTGATCATTAGTTTGTACTATTAGTTGACCATCTGTATCTAGATAAAAATCTTGGATCATACCATGCTTGATTAATACTGTACCATTAATATAGTTTGCGACTGTATTTTTCCCAGCCTGCTTCCTACCAGATATACCTATTATTTTAGTCATCAGTATGTTCCCTTTAGTTTTTCTAATATTTCTACTATTTCTTCTTCTGACATTTCGCCAACATCTTTGGATAACATCTTTGGAAATGTTAACTTGAAGCATCGTCCAAGTTGTCTTTTGATTTGTACTTTTGATTCTCTGCCTGCTTGATCATTATCAGTTAAAATCACTAGATGAGTTATTGGTAGATTCAATAATTTATTTTCTTGTTCTTTACTAATAGTTTTACCAAATATACTAACAGCATTGATTACTCCGTGTTCATATAGTTTCCAAACGTCGCCTTGACCTTCTACAATGTATAAGCATGAAGTCTCTATCGCTTTAGCTATAGCATTATGGTAATTATAGAAGAAATATCTTTTGTCAAATCCTTTAGGATAAATTAGAAATTTAGGAAGTTTATACTCTTTTGTTGATCTTCCTATTAATCCAACTATGTGTTCACCAATATCGTCATAAATAGGAATAATTGATCTATCTCTTAATAGTCCACTAGTTTCTGTGCAATCTCCAACGCGAAAGAAATCTAATGTTGATTGTTTAAAACCTCTATCAAGAAAATATTGTGATGGGTAACTGATTTGATAGTTATATTTAATTGCTTTGGGAATAAAACTTGGTTCTGTCTGATTGAATACGTTTACTATGCTATAGTACTCATCATCGTGATCGTCTACAGCATTATTTGTTGATGTCGGAGTATTTTGTATCTTTAATAGACTACAAGCCCATTTTAGTGCGTCTTTGAATTCAACCTTCTCATTTGTTTGTAATGACAAAGCCCCTATAATTAATCCAAAGATATCATTTCTAAATTCTGACTGACAATCTCTTGTCCAGCACTTCCATATGCCTTTTTGTTTAGAGAATGAAAAAGCTCTAGGATTATCACTGTGTTCATGTACCGGACACGTTGAATAAATATTGTCATTAAAGACTTCTGTCTTCATTCCAAGATTTTGGAATATAAGTTCAGCATTATTATTAAGCTGATTCTTGAGATGCTTCAAGTCCATTTTGTATATTGATCTTTATTAGTGCATCAGATGATATTAAACCAGTATCACCAACTGGCTGATTTTTAAATTGATTTCTAGTTTTCAACTCTATTAATTTTGCATAAGAACCCTGCATTGTCATATTGATATAATCACCATCATCTAATCCAGCACCATGCCTACACACTATAGGTACTAGCTTTCTATTGCCAGCATTTGGCCCATCCTCTGCTAATTCTTCGGTTGATTTTGTCTTGAATATAGTGAATGATGTACAAAGCCATATTAGTCTATCAGAACCAGATACAGCATCTGTACTTTCTTTTGTTATACCGTCACGATTAAGCTGTACGAATGATAAGCATGGAATATCTAGATTAACACATAGATTATGCAATGATGTGATTTGAAATCCTAATGCTTGATATTCCTGTATATTATTAGTAATAGAACTAGATGACATTAATTTTAGATAGTCATATATGATCACGCAATCCTTGGTTTTGCCACTGTCATCTGTTTTTACCTCATGAACTACCCACCTCTTAATCATATTTAGTATTTGTTCAAATGGTTTACCAGCAACACTAATATAATTATATGGTATTTTAGATAGTAAATCTATAGCATCTTGTACTTTATCATATTTCTCTTTGTCGCTAGCAAATTTACCAGTAGCAATTTCATTGATTGGTATGCCACTAATATTTGCAAGTAATCTATTAAGATGGTCTTCTTTACCCATCTCTGTATCTAGCATTAATACTGGAATATTTTTAGATGCTACTGACAAAGCAACATTATCGGCAAATACAGATTTACCAACCTTTGGTCTAGCCGCTACTAGATCAACACACTTTCTTCTTAAACCTCCACCAATAGCTTCGTCATAAGTTTTAAATCCGGTAGGAATACCAATAATATCACATTTATTTTCTATTAAGAAATCAACGTATTCTTTGACATTCTCACCTATTCTCTTTGGACTTTCTCCTCCATCATCTTCGCGTAAAAATTCTGTTACTGGATTTTCTAGAATTTGTACAATATCATTAATGGATTCTGTTCCAGATATATTATCAATATCTCTTGAGATTTTATGTGTGAGTTTCTTTATCTTTCTTGCAAACTCAAACTTTTTAATCTGAAGTCCGAATGAAAATATATTCTCTTTACTAACTGGAAAGTTAAATAAAGATTTGATATACTTTAATTCTTGTGCTGTATTAATTGAGTCTAATAGATTCAGACTAGTAGCTGATGATAAGATGGAAGCCGCGTCTATCTTCTGCTCTTTGTTAAAAATATCTTTTAAGCACTTGAATATAATTTGATTATTCAAATGACCAAAAGAATCTTCTGTAATAAAGTCTGCTATTGATATGTAACCATCGATACCGTGCTGGACTAATCCAGCTAGTATTGCTCGTTCTGCACCAATATCTGATAGTTTATCTTCCATTATTTCTTTCCACCGCACTTGTTACATCTATAATACTCGCCGTATACATATCGTGCATCAACCTTAAAACTTTTGCCACAAACATGACATTCGATATTAGACTTTTTTGGTGCTTCTTTGCGTCGTGGAGTACGTTCACCATACTTTGTTTCTATATCCCTATCTTCTCCTGTATCATGCCATTCATTCTTTCTAGCTTTCACGGGTTCTTTTCTCCTGTTTATTAATTTACTATCTGTTTTATGGATTCTGAAATCTTCGTCTACGTTAGAAGTAGATTGATTATCGGTATTAGCATCCTCTGCTTCTTTATTATTTGTAGATGATACTAATGCTTCAAACAACTTCTTCTTTTGTTCTTCTGTTAATGAATTAATGAAATTATTCATATCGGTCATGTGCGTTTTCCTTTTTCTAGTAGAATATCTGCCCTGCGTTTTAGTTCATATACTTTACCATCTAATGAGCATAGTCTAGCTTCTGCTACCTGTCTCATATTTTCTAGTGATGATGCGTATGAATTTGATTGAGATAGTATATGTTTTTTAGACTCATGCTTGGTATATTGGCCGAACTCATCATTATGTTTTACAATCAATTTTTCCATTTGATCATTACACCAATTTAACGCTACCTTATTTTTATTAATTTCATCTTGTAGATATGTAGCATAACCATATAACAAATATGCAGAATCAAATAATTCTTGCTGTGTCAAACTTCTTAGACGATCAGCAGACATATCAGCAATAAGCAAATACTCTTCTCTAAATGATGAAAACTTGGCATTAGCACTATTGATATAATCATTAATAGATGATATATGTTCTGCTAATTTTTCAGACGCTTTTGATTCTTTCTCGCCACTCATGTTCACTTTCTGAATATTTAAGAATAATGATATTAATATCGTTTAGTTCACACCAAGCTATCTTATCTTCGTCTCTTGCTTTGCCTTTCAAAAAATCTGCTTTGGTTTTATGGAAAAATGGACTGTATTCATAATGTTGTTCTCCGTGTACTTCTATTGCTAATTTTATTGATGGAATATAAAAGTCAAGATATAATACAGATTTTCTGTGTAATTCTGTGCTTCCTGGCAGTTTAACTTCCTCTAATATTCTATAACTATGAAATATTTCTTTTAATAGATGACGGGCTTTTATATGATATTTTGATCTTTTCCTACTATCGTCATCAAATACTCCATATCCAGTAAGATTCCAAACATATTCTTTTCCATTAATGCCTCTGACTTTCAATATAGCTCCTTTATCTTTTGGAATACAAATTGTGCTATTGTTGGATTGGCTGTTAAAAATTCACATACATTATTAGAACCCTGGAACTTAAAAAACTTTTCTATATCTTCTGGTTGATTACCAATATTATTCTTAGTTAAGATATCTTTTACTGCTTCATTTTCTAGATCATCTACTGCACATTGAATAGTGTACCATGCTCCGCTAGCTTTGATTAACCTAAATTCACATGCTATCT
>Ga0129336_10000872_pt1 | contig 17916 bp, 31 predicted proteins | sample CPB6_02_DNA_FD_96878 | JGI IMG/M metagenome (GOLD analysis project Ga0129336, IMG submission 96878) | Freshwater to marine salinity gradient microbial communities from Chesapeake Bay, USA - CPBay_Sum_0.6_0.2_DNA | ecosystem: Environmental > Aquatic > Marine > Coastal | place: USA: Chesapeake... | reverse complement strand
GAAGTTTTTTTCCGGAAGTGGACGGGGTTCACGGGCCAGCAGCCAGCACAGGCTGGGGGCCTTGTCTCCGGAGCTGGACTGACACAGGATGCGGACAGACGAGGCGTACGGGAACAGGGGCTTGCCTACGGCGATATCCATTGCCTTGCGTTCCACATTGGACAGCCAACGGCCTCGCAGCCACAGGCTCACAGGTTCACCGATGGTTTCGCCGTCACGCTTGAAGATGATGGTGGTGTGGTAGGTCATGGGGGGATTGTACCCGATGGGGTTCGTGGTGTCAAGAAGATTTCCGGATTTTTTTCAGTCGATGGTGCTGGTGTAGTCCACGCCCGGATACCCCTTGGCGGTCAGGTGTGCAGCGAACGCACGGGCGAACGCTTCCTTCCGTTGCAACGACTGTCCGAAGTCCGAAATGTTCAGGTACACGCACTTGTGGTAGTCCGACGAGTACCAGCCACGGCCACGGAGCCACTTGCTCCACGCAGAGGTACGGGGGCGAACTTCCACACGGGCGAAACCACACACGCCGCCCTCCACGAAATACGACCCCTCACGCCCGTTCACGATCATGGGGGCCACTTGGAGGTCGGTCACGGCATCGTGGGCTGCATCGTATGCGTCCGCAAGGTCAGCCTCCCAAGCGGTGCGAGGGGGGAAGGCCACGGGGGTCTTGGTCGGGGTGGTCATGGGGTGGATTCTACGGGGTTAGAGGGTGGGTGTCAAGCAGATTTCCGGATTTTTTCACCATTCACGGTACGGAGCGTAGATGTGGGGTTCGTACGAATCGGCCTGTTTCATCAAGTCCATCAGTTCGTCCACGCACGGCTTGCAGCAACGGTGGCCGTCAAGACCAAGTTCATGCTCGCCGTAGCCGGGGATCACCAGCACGGGGGCTGCGGCAGAACAGGCAATGCACACGCCGGGGATGTAGGTGTCGGTGGTCATGGGGGCATTGTACGGCATGGAAGGGGAACGGTCAAGAGGGTATTTCAGATTTTTTTGCGTCCGATAACGGGCTGGAAGGGGCTTGGAGGTCTTGGGGGTTTCGGTGTGGGATGAAATGGAGCATTGTGGGAGAAGATTCCAAATATATTCCAGAACTTGGGGCTTACCTCGCAACCATCCCCATCCCCAAGACCTCCCATACCGGCTGCTTCCTGTCAAGGGGGAAACTCCCAAGAACTCGAAGATTTCACAATATTATTTTTGGGATTCTTGGGATTTTGGGGGTTGACGGGGACGGGGTTCTGTGTTACCCTAGATCGGGTTGGGAGGGCGGGCTGGAGTGTTCCGCAAAGACCGATAACGGTTCTCAAATATATTTGCAATCTTGGGATTTCGGGGGTTGACAGGGAGCCCCGGGCATGGTACAATAGAGTGGAACGGTAGCCTATACTATCAACATCCCGGAGGTTCCGATAATAATAAAAATCCCCCTTGATACGCTCAAGGGGGTAGAAGGCGGACTCTTTGGGATAGGTGGTGTCTACCTAGACCCGTTGACTCTTACACGGTGACAACGCAGGCCGTTAGGATTCCGGAATCCGGGAAACGGCCACCCTGTTTTGATTACTGGTACTTGTCCTCGCACAGGATGTGAAACTCGTCCATGGCGAGGTTCCACCCGTCGCCTGCGGTACGAGTGTACCCGTAGTCGGTCACGATGTCCTGTCCGTTGCCACGGATCAGCCACACCCAATGGGTGTTTCCGGTCGGCCCGGTGAAGTAGAACCGTGCCTCGTCCAAGTTGGCGAACAGGTACTCCACGGGATCGGCAGGTTGCTCGTACTCCTCCCCGTCGTACAACTCCAAGAACTTGAAACCCTTGGAGTCGAGGTGTGCGAGCAGGTCGGTCACGATGGAGCGTTCGATGAAGGTGGTGGTGTTCATGCGGGTAGTATACGCCCGATTCCGGAATCCGTCAAGAGGTTTCCCAAGATATTTTATTTTTGGAATCCGAGCATTTTGGGGGTTGACAAGTTCGGGATCTTGTGGTATAATAGATGGGGGTACACGCACCCAATACTATCAACTTTCGGGTAGTCCCATAATAATAAAAGAAAACCCCTTGATACGCTCAAGGGGTTTCAAGAAGGCGGGGCATTGTTACTGTACGCCCGGACAGAACGCCCGTTGTCGTATGGGCTTACGAGCCGTTTCTGTTTCGGAGGTCACGGCCAACTCGTCCACGAAGCCGTCGTGGAACGGGATCTGGTTAGACGGTTCCGGACGCGAACGCCTGTCGGAGGTCGGAGGTGGTCAGGGTCAACCGCTGGCCCGTGGCCCGGTTGGTGAAGAAGTACGCACGCTGGGGCTTCCACCCGTTCCGGCTGCTGGCGATCTTGCCCCGTCCTGCGTAGTCGAACCCCTTGCCCTTCATGAACATCAGGGCGAAGTTCACCCGGATCTTACCGTGGCGGGGGGTGACAGACTTGATGTTGGCAATCACTCGTGGCATGGTTTCCCTTTCGTTGGGGTTGGTGTGTAGTGAAAAAAGTTCAGGATTCGATCTCGACGGACTCACGGATCATGTCCGCGATCTCCCACCAGTCCACATCGGCCAGTTCGTCCCCGTCCGGGGTGGAGCAGCACGGCCAAATCAGGTTGCAGAAGAACTGGGCGTTCGCGGGGGTGATCTCCTCGTCACCGAAGAACGACAGCATGGTGCGGTAGATGCCCTCGTCGTTGGTCAGCCACAGGGCGGTGTTCCAAGTGGCACGATTCTTCCATCCGTTGTAGGTCTTGGTGGTCATGGGGTGCATTCTAGCAGGTTTGGGGTGCGGTGTCAAGACATTTCCGAAACATTTTCGGGCTTGTAGCGGGTTTCGCCGTCCTTCACATCAATCCACCAGTCCAGACCCCGGAGGGCCATGGCGATGGAGTTTTCGATGGAATCCACATAACGCACAGCCCCTACGGTGTCGGGGGCGACATCAGGCACATGGATGGTGATGTTCACGATCATGGGAGGTTCCTTTCAGAGGGAGATGAGACCTTCGTGGATCAACTGCTGTGCGATCCGTTGGTACGAGCCTTGGAGGTGGTAGATGGTTCCGGTGTCGCACAACTCTTGAAACAGGGCGATCACTTCGTCCTCGTCCAGTTCTCCGTTCTCAAACGCGATGATGGCGGTGGTGTTCATGCCCGGAGTATACACCGTTCCGCACCGGCTGTCAACCCCCTTTCCGGAATAAAAAAACTTCGTAATGTGTATTGACAAGACTCGAGCGGCATGGTATACTGCCCCCATGGAAACCAACACCCCCGACAACGACCTGCCACCGGACTGGGACTTGGATATGCAGTACGAGGACAGGTACGCCTGCCTTGGTGACGCGGAGATGTACGACGAGAACTGGGGCGACCGCTACGGGTTCGACCCCGGCTGGTGACCGATAACTCGCCCCCTCCCTTGGGAACCAGTCCCGGGGGAGGGGGTTCTGGTTACCGGACTATACTATCAACAGCCGCACCCCGGATGTGTAGTCCGGGGGGCTCCTGCGAAGCCTGGGCTGTCTGACTGGGAAAGCGGGGTTGCCCCCGACCAGACCCTCCTCTGGCCGGGGGACTTGCACACCACCGATGTTCAGGGGATCGTGGCCTTCACGGCGGAAGCGATCCGGTTGGCGAGGCTGTCCAGTTCACAGGGGACGAACGGCAGGGGGTTGTCGGGCGACCACGAACGGGCTTCTCCCTCGTTGGTCTCGCTCACGATCAGGACAGGCCCGTAGATGGGCTGACCCGCAAGGATGGACGCACGGAGGTTCAGCACCGGGTCGGCCTTCAGCAGGGCTTCGTCGTCGCACCACACGGTGAGGCCGGGGAAGCACGGGGACTGCACGGCGGTCACAAGGTCGCAGTTCAGGCTCTGGTACATCTCGTTCAGGTTCATGCCGTTGTCACGGCTGTACCCGATCTGCACGGGGCAACCGGGGACATACAGGCCAGTCGAGAGTTTGAAGGTGGTGATGGTGTACATGGGTGTAGTGTACCTGTTGTTGGGGGTGTTGTCAAGCCGGAATCACCAAGATTCCGGATCCATGTCCCCGGAGAGTTCCGTGTCTCGGGGGTACATCTGCTCGTCATCCGACTCCTCCATCCACCACGGCTCGTCCAACATGGGATCCGTGGGGATGGAATCCATCCCGTCAAAGAGGTCTTCGTAGAAGGAGTCGTTGGGGGTGGTGCTCATGGGGGCAGTATACACGGGCCACCGGCCCCTGTCAAGGGGTAAGTGCAGAAAAGTTTATTTGAAATCTTGGGGGATTTCCACTTGACACGCCCCCTCACCGTGTGGTACAATGGGCATGGACCGCCACGCTATACTATCAACAACCCGGCCACCCCGAAGGGTGGCCTGCCCGAAGGCGTTGGTTGCGGGGGCTTACATCTCGCCCCAGCCCGCAGACGCGAGCCAGTCGTTGTCCGCGTCCCAGTCCTCGCGGGACATGTGGCACACGGCATCCTCGAACGCACGGCGGTCAGCGTCGGAGGACAGGTCTTCGGGGTCAGGCACGATGGGGTCGGTGGGGTTCATGCCCGGAGTATACCATGCCCACCGGCCCCTGTCAAGCCCCCGGCCCAAAAATACTATCAACAAACGCAGCAGCCCCGGGCTGCTGGGCCGGGGGCTGGGCGTTGGGAGAGGCCGGTGGGTCAGTCGGCGTAGGTGTACAAGGCAGCGTCGGCCTCGGCGGCTGCGGCCTCGGCCACCGCAGGGGCGTACGCCTCCACGAGCAGCCGCACCGCGTAGTCACGCTCGTCAATGGTCTCGTGCGTCCACCCCAAGTTGCGGTCGAGGAGCAGGGCGGTCAGGGCCACGGCCTCGGCCACGGTCATGGGGACGGCGAACACGGTCAGGGGCGAACCCCTCATGCTGGTCACGGTCTTGACCTGCACCCGCTGGAGCAGGAGGCGGGCCTGTGCCTGCTGGGCCTGCACGGCCTCGCTGTACGACTTGCCGTTGTGGAGCACCTCGTACACGGCGTTGAAGGTGCGACGGATGAAGGCGGGGGTCACGGTGGTGGTGGTGATCATGGGTGGAGTGTACCTCGGGGGGTGTGTGGTGTCAAGGGGTGAAGTGGTGAGAAAGGGGAGGGGGGAACACCCCCCCTCCCGCACACCACCGTGTCAGTCGAACAGGCTCGCAGCGTAGGCGGTGTCGGCCTTGGCACGGTCGGCCTGACGCTCCATGGTCTGCCACTCGGTGCGGGCCATCTTCTCGCCCGTCAGCCGCTGTGCCTTCATGCACGCAGACGCGAGGGTGGCCGCGATGGCCTTGGCATCGGTCACGGTCAGGGTCATGGGCTTGCCCTGACGGCCCGCGTCGGAGAACACCACCACCATGGCGGTGTCACCGGGACGGATCTCGCCCGTGGTGAGGGTCGTGCCGCTGTACACCGACTGCGACTTGCTCATGTACACCCGTGCCCCGGTCAGGCGGTCGGTGGCGTGGGAGTAGCGGGAGGTCTCCACCACCTTGATGTCGGTGGAGGGCGTGCACAGGAACGGACGGTAGCCCGTCATGGTGCGGTACAGGGCGGTGAACGGACGGGAGACGAGGTGCTTGAAGGTCCACATGGTGGTGTGCTTTCTGCGGCTGTGCCGCGTTGGGTATGCCGGGAGTATACGGGTCGGTGCGGGCGAGGTCAACCCCCTACCCCAACTTTTTTTTCTTTGGATTCTTGGGGGATTCCCCCTTGACCTGTCCGGACAGTTGTGGTAGAATGGGGCCCCTTCGTCCGGATCCGGGCTAGCAAGCCCCCCCACCCGTGACACCCCCCATCCCCCCTTTAAGGTACCCCCCAATAGGATCCCCCGTTTCCTACAGATTCTAAATTTTTAAAACACACCCCCTCCCCCTACCCCCTTTAAGGTACCCCCGATAGGATCCTCCAGTTTTTTTATAAATACTGGAAAAGGAAACTCCATGGATCCCATCACCCGCCGATTAGTAGAAACCGTACTCCAAATTACCGAAAATACCTCTGATGTAAACACGGGAGGATTTGTAAAAGCATTGGCATTGAAGAAAGAAAAAGAAAATACAGCAGCAAAAGCAGGGCAAATTCAAGAATCCGGATACATTCCTGATGATACAGCAATCGCAAAAGTAATGGGACCCAACGCTGATTACTTGGAGAAACAACATTTTACAGATTTTTTACGCCAAAATCACGCATACTTTTTTACAGGACCTGAACAACCGTTAGACATGGCTGCAGCACACGACGAGTTCCAGAGACGCAGAGCCTCGGGTAAGCCCACGTTCATAACTCCTGCAGCAATTCCGTCCAGACCCGTAAAATAAATTAATCGTGGGCATGCCATAAGGGAGCACTGGAAGTACCCCCTACACGTTTCACGGTTTTAAATCGGTCTCTTAAAAGAGCTTCCACGTCTGCAGGCTTTAACGCAGACTTGCGAGGCGAGACAGGGTAGTTGCCCACAAATCCCCCGCCCGGACGCACGCTGGCACGAATCTGATCCAGAGTACGTGCCATCATTTCTGGAGACGACTGGGTGTTCAGCACGTTGCTGGCGTACACCAGATGGTACTGACGTTCCAGAGCGTCAGCATCGTGCCGCTCGTTACGGTTCTGTCCAAACTCGTGAGCAGTCACGTTTAGTCCGCTGTCTCGCAGGGTCTGGGCGTGTACAGCGTCACGGCCTGCTCCGTAGTCTAGTATGGTGTGTTGAGCGTCTGCTATAGACTGTACGTACTGTGGAGTTATAGCTCGACTTCCAATAGCTCCCCGTGCTCGGGAGGTTCGGTTAGCGGTTTCCATTTCCTGGGGAGAGAACGTCTCGTAAAAAAATTCTTTAAACCTTCGCATACCTGAAATATTTATAAATATTGTTATGAAAAGCTTTGAAAAATTCATACAAGAATCGTGTGATTGTGATACCGATAAAGTTCCAGACTCTGAAGACATAGAAACTTCAGAAGTGGATAAACTGGAAGACGCAAGTGTGAAAGACAAAGCAGAGTATCCTGGTGCTAAAGGTACAGCCGCACACCACGGTCTTCACAAGACTCTAGATACATTTATACAAAAGATGCGTAAAATGGGACACAAGTGATGCTTTCGTTCCTACAGTTCTTACACGAATCTCTGGCCGACACTACAGCACCACAAACTCCCGGTGTGTTTTCGGCTGGAAGTTCGTGGTACAACTCTAAAACCGGTCAGATTACACCTATTGAAGGCCATTCCAAATACGATCCCCAAACCGGCAAACAAACACCGGGAGCTAACGGATTAACAGACGCAACGTATCACGCAGGATTTGTAGCGAACAATCTGGATCATTTCGGTATTGCTCCGGAAGAACTACACTCGTCCATACTTAGTTTTGAAAATCCACGTCACCCACAAATGGGAACACCTGAAGAACAACAACATCTAGCAAGAAAACGAGTAGACGAACTACGAACCGGTTATAGAGACCAACATCCGGGCGTAGAATCTCTAGTAATGGGTAGAGGCTGGGTGCGTGTTTCCCGTAGTCCGCTTTCAGTGTTTGCTCAAGGAAAAGCACCAGGGCTGTTGGCACTAGCAAAACACGTGTACCACAATCATCCAAAAATTACCAGTTTAATTATGGATGTGCACGGGGCCAATCAAACGTACGGTCATCTAGACCCGTCCATACAAGGTATGGCTCATGCTCTAGAAGGCCGTGACGATATACTAGATTTTATAGAACGTCGTGGAGCACCACACCGAAGTTACACCCGAATAGTTCGTGCACGCGGCGATAATCCGTCCTAAATATCAGTAAAGGAGTTTATATTATGGCTAGAGCAAAAAAACCGTTTGGAACTAAAGGTGGATACAAGAAGCGTAAGAACAGACCTATTGGGTACAGTCGTACAGGACTGCCCAAAATTTACCCTCCCGGTCACGACGCTACTCTGCGTGCCCAAATTGTAAAATAATTCCAAAATATACAAACGGAAAAAATGTTTCCGTACGTCTACATACTTTACCTCTAAAGGTAGAGGCTTTTTATAAAGGAGACACTATGAGTACTAATAAGTCATGTCCGGTTAGTGGTGGTTTCTGTTGGCGTAATCCTCTGCAAGTAGCACTACTTCTTGCAGTTCTTCCCTACGCAGTCAAGACTGTATCTTGGGTATGGGGACTAGTGACCTCGCTCGGAACCGCTGCTTGCGAAGTAAAGTGAACACTTTAGTGTGACCTGTAAAACCCCTCGGAGAAATCCGGGGGGTTTTGTTTTATAAATATTGTTATGAACGAAACCTCAAAAAAATGGTTAAACCGTTTGTTTGCTATAATGGAAGCCAGAGTAGATCCACGACTAGTGTCTACCCGCGAGCCTAAAGGCGAACCTAAATTTGGTGAAAAAAAGTTAACCCAAAGTTACGAACGTATAGCCGCAGAAGAACCAGAAATTGTTCCTAAAATTGCTAAAGCTTTAAGTACTCTTCATATGGCAGGTCCGGAAGCTAAACTTCCAACAAAGCCTGAAGAAGTGGTTGATCTGGTTGGCCGACGAATGGAAGCCAACATAGAAGACACCATAAAAAGACACGGAGATATAGATCCGTCTGTTATGCAAGACAGCACAAGATGGTATCCCACCGCCCACAACTACGCTGAAAGTTGGGGCAGAACACACCGAGTTAAGCCTGAAACTGTTACTGCTATGATTTCTGCTACTTCTCCACAGAATCCGTGGCCTAGTAATGTTGCACAAGCTGAACGAACTTTGGTAACACTATCTCAAGACATTCCTAATGGAAGAAGTGGATGGACTCCAGGAATGTCTAGAGAAGCAGAACGAATCAGAACACAAGCTATAGAAATGGCTAAAGGAAAACCCACCAACCCTGACGATTCCAAACTGTTAGGACATCTGGAAGCTATTCACGGCAAATCTTGGGAAGAAGTTACCGGAGGAAGAACTCCACAAGAATTATTAGGATCAGGAACAGACGAAGACTTTGAACGACTAGGTACATGGGTTCGTTTACACTCTACTGCAAATCATGCACCGGGCATGAGAGAGCCACTTCCAACCGGAGGCTTTGGTGAGTTTATTAGAACTGCAAAGGGAGAACATGCCAAAATTAAATGGCAAAGTTCTGTTAATCTAGGAAAAATGGTTAAATTACACATGGGAGACGCACTCCCAGACCAAGAACGTCTCAGACTACACGGCGAACTTTTAGGCCGTGGTCCTAAAGTGAGAAGTTTTCATAACAACCAGATACAACCAGATGCACCAGTAACTCCCGGAGGAGAACCACCAGACGTAACTGTAGATATCCACACAGGTTCTGATGCTTTAGGTAGAGCTGATCTTACCAGTTCTTTACCTGCAAATCTACGTAAACGAGGATACCCCGATCCTTCCTTTACAAAAGATTTTGGTGGTATGATAATGAGTGGTGCACCCAAATCAACAAAAACAGGAAATGTTGGTATTTACGGTGTTGTTGGTGACGCTGTTAGAAGAGTTGCTGCTAGATTGGGAGCACAAGAACCTTCTCTATCACGAGGGTCCAGTGTACAGTCTGCAGGATGGGTTGGCAGAAAATTAGACAGTGAAGCTATACAAGCATCTCCAGAATCTTCAGAAGCAGTTCGTGAAATGCACCGTCAAATGAGAACCGGAGATTTAAGTTTTGATGATTTTAGAACCAGATATCATGATCTAATAATGAGCCACCACAAAGCAAATCCTCCTGTGCCTTCATGGAAAGGTCAAGCACAACAAAATATTAGTACTTTCTTACCAGAACATCTGCGTATTGACAGAACAGAATTGGCGGAACAGTTAAGACTTATTCTGGAAAAACGTAGTGCAGCTTGGCAACGCAAAGAAGGAAAAAATCCTAAAGGTGGTCTTAACGAAAAAGGCCGCAAGTCGTATGAACGAGAAAATCCAGGTTCGGATTTAAAAGCACCACAACCCAAAGGCGGTAAACGAAGAGATTCTTTCTGTGCACGAATGGAAGGAATGAAAAGGAAATTAACTTCTAAAAAAACAGCTAATGATCCTAATTCTAGAATTAATAAATCTCTTCGTGCTTGGAACTGTTAACCTACATAAAGTATGAGAAGATTTGCAAATTTATTACAGTTAGCAGAAGCAGCTACTCTGCAATATCACGAAACACTCAATCCCAAATTATGGGATGGCGATAAACTAAAATCTGAGGTTCGTACAAAATTATTAGTAATTGCTCATACTTGGGGAGCTTTTGCTAATATAAATTCTGAAGCCATAGTTGATATAATTTTAGTTGGTGGTAATGCTAACTATAACTATACTGATTTTTCTGATATAGATCTTCATCTGGTTGTTGACACTAAAAAAATGCCAGACTGTAAAATAATAGAAGATTATTTAAAAGATAAAAAACAATTATGGGGAATGATTCACGATATAAAAATATATGGTCATGATGTAGAACTGTATGCCCAGGATAAATCTGTAGCGTATACTCTAGGACAAGGGGTGTACAGTATTAAGAATAATAAATGGTTAGTACATCCAGAAAAAAGTTGTCCAAAATTAGACGATCCTGCAGTCGCATCTAAAGTAGATAACTATAAACAAAAAATAAACACTCTTATAGACAGTAATGCAGATGATGCTGCATTTGAGTCTTTAAAAACAAAATTTAAAGAAATGCGTACAGCCGGTCTAAAACGTGCTGGAGAATTTTCTACAGAAAATTTGGTGTTTAAAGAATTACGAAACCAAGGATATCTTGATAAGATGGTAAATTATATGACAAGTAGGCAAGATAAGGAACTAAGTTTATGAATACGTTTAATCCTTTTGATCCATTTAATGATGAAGAGTTTGAATTTGAATCTGTACAAGAAGTAAACGAACAGGAAATAGATGATCAAATACAGGCTGCGTATAAAAAACAAATGCAAGCGGTAGAAAAATTAATTATGCCATTATTAAAAAATTTAATGAAAAATCCAGATGTAGAAACAATAAAATGGCCAAACAGAGCAGAAGCTATAAAAAATCAAATAACTAAAATAAATTCTATTATAAAATCAAAATTAGAATACTAATGCGCGAAATAACATTAAACAGAATACCTTACAGAGAATTGGATTCTAATGGAGATCCTAAATCACCAACAAGTATAAAATATTTTTCTTTTTTAGATTTATTTTATGGTGATAAAAATAGTCAAATTAATATTAGTATTAATAACAGTCTTAACACTGAACGTTATTCCGGTGATGACAGCCTAACAAATAGATTAACAAATTATTTTAATGGAGCAGCAGGAAGATCTGCGTTTTCACAATTATGGTCTATTCCCAATTTACCGTTCTTAACCAACCTTCCCACAGAAAATCATCCAGAATTTCAAGACAAAAGAGATAACGTTATAGAAACCCTTCCTAAACAGATAGATTCTTTATTTAATCAAAAATTAAATCAGATAACAAAAAAGAAACTATTAAAAGATTGCCCCTTGCATCCGGTTTTAAAAGACCATAATAATCCAAGTTCAAAATACGCATCACCGGAAGTTATAGAAATAAATGTGAATTATCCTCCTTTTTATAATAAATACTTAGACGCTAAAAAGAAAGCTGGCTTATAATAAATATAATTTAAGAAGATATTACCATGAAAACTTTTATTACATTTTGGAATAATTATGATGCTGTAACAGAAGAAGTTGTTAGGGCTAAATCCAACAGGGCAGCAAGAAAATCAGGAATGAGACAATACTCTGCTGCAGCTGCATTAATGTCAACCAGTGAAAATAATTCGGGAGAAAGTGGTTGGTCTCATTTAAAAAAGATACTAAGACATTTTAAATCTGAAGCAGAACCATATAAAGACCCATCAACAGGAATAACTGTTGGAAGATATAATGCAGCAGATACCCAAACCGGATCTTTTGATATAAAAATACAAAACAAAGAAGGAGAAACAGAAGGAATTGAGGTAGTTAGTGGTGGAGGAAAAATGTTTTTAAGTATGCGTGGCCACAAACCCACAGAAACTAGTCCGGGAATATCTATAGAAGATTTAGAAAAAAAACCAGGTTGGAGTAAAATTGTAGCAGAATATCCAGATGGTAAAACAAATAATGCTCAAGAAAAAATAAGAGATACTAAAGTTAAACCATTTAGACGATTGGGAAGTGCTCTTGCTAGAACAATTACAACTCAAAAGCATTCAGGAATGGAAGAAATTGAAAAAAATATGAAAGCCAAACATTGGATGATTGGTGATCATATTATTCCTGTTGGTTCTTTATCCCACTTTATTCACAGAATGAGCACAACTCAAGGAAGTCCTACCAGTCCAAGACTTGCTGTTAGAGTTGCAAATATAATAGATCCAAGAAAAACTAAAACCGGAGAAGCAAAAAAAACAGGAACAGAAAAATCCTGGCATATTGAATTAAATAATATGCTACACACTTTTACTCCACAGGAATTAGAAACCTATGGCGGGATACGAAGAATACGAGACATTCAACAACCGGCAGCAGAAACTACTACTCAGCAAAATTAATCTACTGGAGTGCCCCACAAAACGCCTTCTGCTTGTCTGCGTTTGACTAAACCGGGCAAAACTTTTCCACCAGATTTATTGTATAATTTTAAAGCAACAGGTACGTTGTTTAGAGATTCTTCAGAACTCAGTGCTTTAGTTATTGTTTCATAACCTCTAGAATTATAAAAATTAGGTCCAACATTATAACCAAAAGATATTAATGCTCCGCGTTGATTATCGTTAATTTTTCCCCAAGTTGGAATTTTTTCTAATTTAGGAATTAAATTTTTATTTACATAATGTTCCATATATTCGTCTGCTTGTTCTGCAGTTATAGAATCTGTTTGTGTTACTGGTCTTCCATCGGGATGAGTAGTTGATCCTTTTCCTATAGTCCAAACTTTTCCTGTGGAATCCCAATACGCTTTACTTCTAAATCCTTCTGAACTAGAAATTAAAGCACGCCATGCTTCTGGTTTTGTTTTTTTAGGGCTAGCTTGTTGTGTTTGTTGTGTCTGTTGTGTTTGTGGTTGAGTTATTTCTTGTTTTTGTTGCGGAGAACCGGCCAATCCAAGAGCAACTCCTCCAATAATTCCACCCAACGCTGCTGCTGCCATAGTTTTTTCTTCAATAAAGGATTTAAATGATTTCATACTGATATTTATGATCCTATAAATAATAACGTAATGATTAATTTTAAACAGTTTATCGAAAAAGCATTTCTTACCGAAGAAAAAACTCAAGATTTTGTTAATTTTGCTTCCAAAGAACTAAATTTACAAGAAATTCCTAAAATATTTCTTGTAAATACTCGTGATAACGATATGACTACAGCAAATTATTGCCCAGAAACTAAAAAAATTAAGGTTTATTGCAAAGGAAGAGCGTTTTTTGATATTGCAAGATCCATAGCTCACGAACTAATACACCACAAACAACTAGAAGACGGTCAAGAACTTGATGGAACTACTGGTTCTGACTGCGAAAATGAAGCAAATGCTATTGCCGGTCAAATAATTAGAAAATATGGTCAAGAAAATCCAGATTTTTACGAATAAATGGCAAGAAAAAAAATAAAAAATAAAAATTTAGTAACAAAAGTTGAAGATCCTTCCTTACAGATAAGAGAAAGCGGAGAAATTACTTCTTCTTTTGTCGATAATCCTTCAAAAGAACAAATAATATCGGAATTAGAAAAGGGAGAGTGCACTCTTTTCTTTTATAAAATGTCTGACGGTAAATTCAGAAGAATGAGATGTACTCTAACAGAAGAAAAACCAATTCCATCTAAATATAATAGACAAGGAGTGGTGGTTGTTTGGGATTTGGATGCTAATCAGTGGAGAAGTTTTTATCCAAATCGTGTTTTTAAACTTGTACGAGATGAAGACACGGATGCACTATAAAAAAAAGGGAGAAAACAATGCAAAACGACAAATCTCTCACTCTTTTGGAAAAAACTTCTCAAAAATTAGCTGAAAATGCTCAAGAAACTATTCAATTATATGAAAAATATTTGCTAGATCAAGTTACTTGGAGAGATCTTGCAAAAAATATGACAAAACTTCGTACTTCTATTAGTGCATACTATGCTGCTGGTGGAAAATAAGTTTTTATTCTTGACTGATTGATTTTTTTGGAGTAAATTGTTGTTATGAAAATTGAAGATGACATCAAGCTAGACTTTGCAGACGTTCTTATCCGTCCCAAGCGTAGTAATCTTGACAGCCGAAATAAGGTTCAGCTCCACCGTGAGTTTAATTTTAATTTGCCTACAGGAAACTTTAGTTGGACTGGAGTTCCTATCATGGCTTCTAATATGGATACCATTGGAACGTTTGTGATGGCTGATGCTATGCACCGCCACGATGCAATGTGCGGAATTCACAAGTATTACACCGAAGATGAATGGGATACGCATTTTAGTAGTTGGATGCGGAACAATTCCGGTCAGTGTAATGTAGTATACACTATGGGAATGGGTGATGGATCAAAGAATTTTGAAGAACTCCAAAAAGCTCAACGAGTTCTGGATCGTCATCGTCAAATAAATTTTATTTGTATTGATGTTGCAAACGGATATACTGAAAAGTTTGTTCGTTATGTTGAAACAATTCGTAAAGCATTTCCAAATAAAGTAATCATTGCAGGAAATGTGGTTACACGTGAAATGACTGAAGCCCTGATTCTGGCTGGTGCTAACATTGTTAAGATTGGTATTGGTCCAGGATCGGTTTGTACTACTCGTAAAGTTGCTGGAGTTGGTTATCCACAGCTATCGTGTATTATGGAATGTGCTGATGCTGCACATGGTCTTGGTGGTTATGTTCTTTCTGACGGTGGTTGCACTTGTCCAGGAGATGTAGCCAAAGCATTTGGAGCGGGTGCGGACTTTATTATGATTGGTGGTATGTTTGCTGGCACGGATGAAGCAGCAGGCGAAATGACTGATGAGGGTAAGGAGTTTTATGGGATGTCCTCAGCAGCAGCAATGGAAAAGCACTCCGGAGGAGTGGCAACGTATCGTGCAGCAGAAGGAAAGAGAGTATTTGTTAAATCGTCAGGTCCCGTTGATGGTGTTATGCAACAAATTCTTGGTGGTGTTCGTTCTGCTTGCACATACGTTGGTGCAGCTCGTCTGAAGGATCTGCCTAAGTGCACTACATTTGTTCGTGTGAATAGACAACTTAATAATATTTTTAGCTAATGTGTAACTGGGAATGTAGAAAATCAAATATAAAATACCAAATGGAGCTGTTAGAACAGATCCGGATATTATCAAATGAAATAAAAGCTTGGAGAAGTACTTCTTCTATTTCGCATCGTGAAAGTCTCTCTGAATTTATGCGTTCTACAGATATATGTGGTTGGAAAGCTAGTTTAGAAAAAGGAGTTTTAGGATTTCCATTTTTTCCTAAAAGATTCTGGGATAAATTACTTGACTTATTTAAATTTTGAGGTAAAATACTGTTATGCCTAATACTACTACCCGTAAAGTTTCGTTAAAGCATCGTAGGCGTAAGCGTGTGGTACGCCGTAAGCGTCAGGAGCAGATTGCTCAGTTTGCTAAGAAGAAGACCCGTGAAGCTCTACACAAGCTAAAGCGACTTCCAAATATTGCCAGGATTGGTTATGATTTATAATATTATTTGAACTTTATTATATTTGAAAAGCTTTCTGGAGGTGCTTCAACTTCAGCGTTGTCTGTGATTGGGATCTAGCAGAATCGTACCAATAATCCTCAAAACCTCACTGAAAAGTGAGGTTTTTTGTTTTAATTACTTGACATCTGCTTTTTTTGGTGTATATTATTGGTGTGAATCAAGCCTCCTTAGCTCAGATGGTAGAGCAGTTGACTTTTAATCAATTGGTCGTAGGTTCGATCCCTACAGGGGGCACTTTTGGGACGGTAGACCAACGGCAGAGTCAGAAGACTTAAAATTTTCGTAGTGTGGGTTCGAATCCCACCCGTCCTACTTTAGGAGAACGATATGTCAGGTAAAATGACTTGGAATTACAGAATTATTATGGATGATACTGGAGACGAACCGTGGTATGCTATTTACGAAGTATACTACCTAGACGGCAAGCCTATTGATCACACGGTTAGTCAGTCGTCTGTTTATGGAGACGATATTCCAGATCTTACCCGTACTCTCGCACATATTCGAGACGCACTGAATCACCCCATTCTCAAGAAATCGGAGTTTCCGTCTATGGACAACTACCGTCGTGAAGAGTGGATGCGAGTAAAAGAATTTTCTAAAGATATTTCATTTGACAATAAATAAATCTGTTGTATAATGAAACAGCGTAACTCGTTCATACAGGACAGTGGACGAGCTCAACATGAGATGTCCTAAAAACTTCTATAGAAAGGTTTTATATTATGCGTACAATTACAAAGCAAAACAAGGTAATGAACTACCTGAGTAAGCGTGGTCGTACTCTCACCGCAGGCGAGGCTCGTGCTCGTTTCGGTGTACGTAATCTTCGTGCAACGATGAGCGATATCCGTGGAATCGTTGAAGAGTTCGGCAATTGGCGTATTGAGACTCGTACCAGCCCAACTGGTCGTACTCAATATCTAATGCGCGACACTCATCCGGGCCGTCGTCAGTACGGTTTCCGTAAGGATGGTTCTCGTTTCAAGATCCGTTGAGGGGGTTGATGGGGGGTCTCTGAGAGAAATCTCAGAGACTTCTTTTTCTTGTCTAAATATATTGGAGGTTTTAATTATGGAAAATGAAACTTTATTCTATGCTAAAACTACAATTAATGGACGAGATATTGATTTGGTATTCACTGAGCAACAAATACTGGATGGGGTAAAATCCGCTTTAACAAATTCAGAATTTGTGTGTCAAATGAATCCGGGCAATTGTTGGCCGGTAGATAAGCCAAAAGGGTGTTCCTTCTGGCAAAAATTATTTAATATTTGCGATTGCAAATCTTAATTTTAGGAGTATAATAGTACTATGGAAACTCTAATTATTCGCGTTAAGACGGGTGAAGACATTCTTTGCAACGTAGCAGAGAAGACCGATGCTGGTTACAAGATCAAGGATCCTATGGCACTAATTCCAACACCAGATGGTCGTCTGGCATTTGTTGGTTGGATGCCTTATGCTGATCAAACAGATGGTCTTTTTATTCCATCAGATTTTGTTTGGATTACTTTCAAGCCAGAAACACAAATTGAAACTCAATTCCGTGGATTTAAGACTGGTCTAGTTACTCCAAGCAAGAATGTAACTGCACCTTCTCTAAATCTAGTAGGGGCTGAATAATATCAGCGAACACCCGTAACTCAGTTGGATAGAGTAACAGTTTTCTAAACTGTGAGTCGCTGGTTCGAATCCAGCCGGGTGTGTTTTTACTAAGGAGACATTATGACACCAGAATATGTACAAGGTCAAGGATATCGACACGGATATGAAGCACGTATGGAAGGTAAAGAAATGCCAGACGTGAATGAAATCGGTTTATATTGGGATGAGTATCGTGCAGGCTGGTTTGATGCTCATCGTGTTATTCTAGAAAATGCTCGCCGTGATTACAAATCATTTAAAAATAAACTAGACGAAAATTCTGAGGCCCGTAAATTTTTACAGGACTAAATCTATGATGTCAAAATACAAAACATTTACTGCACATGGAGTTAATAGCTCTGAAATTAATAAACCGCGAATTACAGTATTTGCAGACCCTACCGGAGTAAACGGTTATATTGCTGCTATTGAAAATACTGACTGTGGAGAAATTGTTAATGGTTATTCTTATGACGAACTACTATCAATTCGTAATGCTATAAACGAAGCGTTAACAGATATTGATGTTCGTGAGAGTGTAGCAGAGTTAAATAAATTTGATCCAAGGACATATCCTTTC